>Ga0209671_1009128_pt1 | contig 10387 bp, 4 predicted proteins | sample WorMetHERISLAND2_2_FD_187401 | JGI IMG/M metagenome (GOLD analysis project Ga0209671, IMG submission 187401) | Marine gutless worms symbiont microbial communities from Max Planck institute for Marine Microbiology, Germany - Olavius geniculatus... | ecosystem: Host-associated > Annelida >... | reverse complement strand
GGGTGGGTGGGCTCGCCGCCGAACCCCCCGCGTACCTTTGGTCTCCGTCAGGCAGCGACCCGTCAGGACTGGTCGTGGTCGAGCGAGCCCTGTCCTCGCCGGCCGCGGGGGCTGCCGGGAAGAACCCTGGATGAAGGGCTGTGCCAGGGTGACAGTAGGTAGAGAAGTTGCCCAGTCCAGGGTGATGTGAGGGTGTCCCAACTGAGACGGTCTGTAGCACACCCTGGTGATGCTGCTGCTGCTGCTGCTGATAATGATGATGTAGCTGTAGATATTCCGGCGGAGGTATAAAGCCGCGCTTCTGTGTCTCCAACATGCTATACATAAGACAGTTTTGTTATTATTGTAATTACTGAAACATTAAAATCTTTATTTACCATATTATATGAAAGACGAAAAGGTTGAAAATTGTGTGCATAGCTCTTTATGGAAAACCCATCGGTGAGCTACGGAGCGCCATCTGCCATATGTTACCTGCCACCCGACACAGGTAAACACACAAGGCGGTACCGATTTACCTACCTGGAGAGATGAAAGCCTTAGGTGACCTTGGTGTTGGTTATATACCGAGCTACATTTGTCCGCAGACAGTCATTTATCCACGCAGTAACCACGTGACCGAAAGTCGAACTCGCGACCTCGCGATCGTAAGTCCGACACCCTGCCGTTACGCCAGGAAGTCACTTATCAAGGTAAAAGAACTATCAGAGTAAAAAACTTACCAAATCTTAATTAACGTTACTTAGCGCAAGAGTTCTTGTATAACCCGCTAAAATGTCTCACGTTTTTCAATCATGACGCTATGTAAATCAAATCCTAAATATGACAAAACACTGATGATATCCAAGACATTCGTCTTCGAGAAAAATCGGCTGATGATAAAATCCAGTAACAGCACGCCGATACATTTTATTCAGTCAAATCTGGCACCTTTTCATGCACGTATGACAGAAAGGCGGATAAAATGTGGGCCTAATTAATCATTTTAGTGAACTAATTAACGAAAAACGTTTCGGAACATACGCGGGTTGGTTGTGTGTGGTGGAGTCTGCGGGCAGTACTCGTCCTGTGTTGGTGCGGATAGGGTACGGTCTTTTGCGGGAGGCGGGCCCCGGTCGCTCCGTGCCGACCCCGTCTCCTGGCGTCCGTCCCCCGGGAGACCCGGTCCGCTCGCCGCCGCCAGCTCCACCGTGCCCGGTCGTGCCAGCGGAGGTGGCGCCCTTGGCGGGCTTGCGGCGGCGCGGCTGGTACTTGTACTCGGGGTGGTCGGTCTTGTGTTGCTGGCGCAGACGTTCTGCTTCCTGTACGAAGGGTTTCTTGCCCTCGTCGTTCAACAACCTGACACCCACCAAACACGCGCAGTCTATTAGGCCTGAAGAAAAACTTTTTGTACTTCCTGTTGCAGTCGGCTAAAAAGGAGGGAAGAGAATGAAATAGTTTTTTAATTATCATTTTCATTATGACATGTTATGCAGTATTTCGCATGCAACAACTTATAAAAACAAACGATACACTAAATAGTACCCACGAAAACCAAAGTAAAAAAACTGCAGCATTACAGATCAGATACAAGGGTTTTTTTCAGTGAAACTTTGAAAGCAAAGCAAAAACTGCACTAATATTTTTCAGGGGTCTAATAAAAATTTCAGCAACGCAGGTTTTTTTTCTAGGGTCGGAGTAATTATTTCTTACGCCTTACTACTAGATTTCAATATTCAAATAGGCAAAACTCTCGTTCAAGACTAAGTGCTGCCCGCGGGTATCATGCTGGCAGAAAAACACAAAAACCCATGTGACCTTCAACTTTGAGCTATGACCTCTCGATATTCAATAGAGTTCTACAGGTGGTTAAGACACATGTTCGTGCAACATTTCGTCAAGCTATGTCATGTGTAGCGGCAACCGCGGTTTGTGATAATATATCCTAGTATAATAGAGAAACAGAGCGACGACGACGAGAACAATACTGTTGTCCAGGAAATTAAAACACACATTGTGACTCCGCTTTAACTATGTTTTATATTAGACTATTTTAGTGGTTTATTTAAGGGGTGGGATGGAGTTTGCGCCTGACGTCCGCCCTTTGGAAGGAAAAAGTATATCAGTGATTTTATATCGTATTTTATTTATTTTTTCATTTGCTGCACTGTTGTTAATGTCATGATCTGGTGTAATCCAGTTCACACTGTCCTGTTGTTATGTTTTACGGTAATTATATTTATACAATGCGTTTATTAGGACTTGAGAATAAGCGACAACGATAGCCCAATGATAGTAAAATTGATGACAATTTTTGGCTGTTGTTCTGCCCGCCAAAACTTTTCTGCTAACTCGCACGCGAGACTTTCCACAACCGACGAAACTATATCAGTCACTCGTTGCAAACCGTTTAATTTTGACGTCCGTTTCCCGTCTGATTTACATCAGGTATACAGCCACGCCAGCGACAAAGAGATTATTGTATCAATTTGACGCCACTGCTGCCCGTATAAGCTTATATAATAAACCACATTGTCACCATGGACCGCGATATGTAGCAAACATTGCTATAGAAAATAGTTTAATGCGTACGACGGTTCAATTTCCCGGCTGTTGGCTCCGTTGTCGGTTGTTTTATTGCGGCTATAGTTACGCCGAATATCATTGCAGCGCCATGATTAGGTCTACGCGCGTCCAAAGCACAAGGTGACCGCAGTCTTCGCCAGTCGCCGCCACGCGCGAGACTAAAAATTCGCTCGTGTCGCGTGTGTAAACAGCCTTGGTCACAGTGGCGTAGCCAAGAGGGGACAGGGGACGAGGCCCTCACAATCTCCCAGAGAAGACACAAGCACATGTTTAAACGGCACTAAATGTGCTGATTTAGTCAGTTAATGCTCAGGAAAATAATTAAAATCGTTGCCACCAGATCTCACATTTTATAGCCACAATGCACCAAATTCAAAACCCCGCGGCGCTGGGGGGCTAACAGCGCTCCCTCAGATCCCCTAGCTGAATTTTAAAAGTCTTACTTCTAACGGGAGATAAGGGGAAAAAGGGCCGGAAAAGGAAAGGAAAAAGATAAGTAAAAGAGAGGGAGTAAAAGGAAGAAAAGAGGAGGAGGCGAGCCCCCTCAATCACATTTTCTGGCTATGCCACTGTCTGAGTGTCTGGTCGCGCGTTTACAGCTGTTACGACGTATGCGAAAATCATCATTCGGGCGCCGGATTCTCGATACTTTATCCGAATCGGTCAGTAATCGAAGACGGATCGGCATGCGTCAGGGCGATGATGTATTAATAACAAACGTCGAACGAAGACGGCGACCGTCGCAGAGTCAGTCCCTGGGTGTGCTAGAGTCATCAGCTAGAGACCGAAGAATTGCAGAGGTGCGAGGAATATAAGAAATGCGGTCCACCACGCGTCAATCAATCACAGAATCAATCCGGTACTTTTAAAGCGGTCAAAGTAATATAAACTATAGACAGAGCTTCACTAAAGACAAGCTGAAACATTCACCGTTTTTAATAATTTTGGACATGCAACATCGCAAAAAATATGAAGTAAATGACTACAGTTTTGCCCACTTCACCTTAATACTATTGCTACACTACCTTGTGAAATGCAGAAGTTGTAGTTTGGCCGTTTTCAACAATGAATATTCATACTGGGTAAGTAAGTAAGTAAGTAAATTTAACTTATAAAGCGCACAATGTCAGCGAGAAACTCACTGAATCTGAGGCAGAAAATCACTCGCACGTATTGGCTCAAATCCCAAACGAATCTAACCCGAACTTAAATATTTGGGTTCGATTCCCATCTCGAGTTGATAAAGAAAAATGTCGTAAACAAGTTCTCTTTTCGAAGCAAAAACAAATAGAACTACTGCATTCTACTTTTCTGAAGACATCAAAAACTGAGTCCACGACCGATACTTAATTATCACCCATAAAACCGTGGATCAAAGAATGGAATTAAAGTTTCTGTGGATCTGAGTCCGTTGGCGGATCACTTCACAAAACTCTTCTCTAAATAACTGTGTGACCCTACATTGGCTTAAGACCCTACCACACGTATGGAAACCTATGGTCAGGACGGTGCCTGGACACCATAATAACACGCACGGCAGAAATGCCACCAGCCCATGTAAATTTAATTCACCACACCGATAAATATCATCTCTTACTTCTGACCTTCATATGCCCATGCCCATTGACACGGTTGTGCTCGTAACATTGAACCACATTTCCGCGACCAATTAAGCTGAACTTCTAAAACCTCGACTGTACAGCGCATTTTTCGCATATTTTTTCTGTACCTCTACACTTTTTGGCTCTGAATACTTATTTCTGTTAATAATCCACTTTTGCATAATCCACTTCCTATTCCTCGAGAAATTCGAAAAAAAATTTCCCCTTGATTACATCGTTAACGGTAAGGCTCAAAATAGCAAAGACTCTCTCATTCGTGTAATTACTTAAAAAGTAACCCAATCTAAATGAGCACAAAACATCAATGGGTATACGATTTGAAAACGTATGGACAGACGAACGGACGGACAGACTACTGTAGCGATAGCTGTACTGTTGCGATAGCTGCAACGCGCGCCTATATCTTGATCGCCAGCTGGTATAAACGCTGCTGCGAGAAAGTTGACGAATATGATGGATCGTATACACCTGTCTGATATACAATGCTTCATAAAGGCTTGTTGACGTCGTGGACAAAAAGAAGAGCAGGCACTTGCTAAAACTGCTGCACGGCGACTGACTGACGTTCTGAACGCTACAAAGCGGCTTGATGCAAGAATGTCACATTCGCTTATTGTTGGTCATGGCCGAAAGACTGCGGCCTGTTACAGCCTTTATCTGCATTTAACCCTACTGGTTGTGTATCTAACAATGGTTAGGCATGGTTTGCAGTCTACGCAAAAGCCACCTGACGCTCCTGAGCCAGTTGATCCGGCAGTGATAGTAAACATCTACGCCAGATATGCGTCATTTTCATAAACTTTTTGACCTAAGGTGACCTTAGACTTTGACATTTTGAAATAACAAGATAATTTTACAATAAATGTCCGTATAAATATAATCAGTGAGCTGTTTAGACTGGTAGAAAAACATCAAAAAGTTTAATTTTAAATAGTACAGCAGCAATGTTACTGACATCCTTCGCTATTATTATAACTAAACAATAAATACTGTCAGTTACGAGACTATTCGATTCGTCACCACAGCTTTACTATAAATGGTCCATCATCACCATGCGTCTATCTTGCACCGTTGTGAAGATGGTTGGGTAGCATTTCGCCTAATCTCATTTCGCGTCGTATACTTACCCTAACCCTAACCCTAACTCTAGTTCGATTTCGGTTGGGGCTCTGCAGTAGACCCAACTTCGGGAGCGATTAGGCGAAATGAGACGACACCGTAAAGATATGGCGCCTCAAAAATAACGGGGTCACGAACTTGACCTTTTGGGGTCACGTGACCATTCGACTCTCGGGGGTCGACTTCCTATGGGTGGTCCATAATGACCATGCGTCCATCTAGCACCGTTACGGAGATATGGCGCCTCAAATGTTGGACGCACGGACGTGGACACTTGAAGAAAAAAAGAAGAAGAGAAAGAGAAAAAGGAAAGGGGGGAAAGAAAAGGGAAAGAGAAAGTGGAAAGGGAAAAGGAAGAGAAAGGGGAAGGTGAGGGAAAAGGGAATGGGGAAGGGAAGATAATGGGAAGAAGAAAGGAAAGGGAAAGAAAAAGGAATAAGGGGAAGAAAAAAGGGAAGGAAAAGGAGAAGGGAAAAGGAATGAAAAAGAGAAGGAAAAAGAAAAGGGAAGGAGAAGATGGAAGGAAGAGACCTTAAGAAAAGTTGGACGCAAGGACGGACGCACGGACACTTAGGTGATTTTATACTCTGTCCAACAATATGCATTGCATTGAACAGACAAAAATTGGCATACGGCTTGCTCATGCCTTGGGGAACGTTCGCATAATTTTTTTTGTCTGGGCCTATAACGCGCTGCTGCTGCTAATGATGATGAACAATATTGAATTTCTGTGTGGAACGGCTAGATTACTGAAGTCGTAGTAACTCACTATCAATTAATATTCGTTTTACCTAAAAACGGTAAGCAAACAGACACACTGCGCGATGCACTAGTCCAGTATCTGTGGTCCCGCAATGTAAACTGATGTCTGGCTGAAGACTATAAAAACAAAGATAAGCGCCGCCCTATGGGTCTTATACGGCTCGGAAAGGACTTTACCAGGCTCAATGGGTTAATTATCACTGACTAAGACACCGGCGACTGCGGCGAAAGTCTCTTCAAATGTCTGATCATTTGTCACAGTTAGGGTAAGTTTTGTACAGCATATGTCACACGTAGCAGATACATCTTGACTGTCGGCGGCTGTCAAAGTGACAGAATGAGAAAAGTCTTAGTCATCGACATGTACAGAGCAAGTTTATATATAGGCCAATGTTCGATCCGGCTAAGTTGGTCGCAAAAGTTAATCAACGGCAGTCCCGGTTAAGACTTGAATGAATGACAGTCGGCAGGGAGGTAAACCATGTAACCAACCACCCAGGTCAACTCAGCCTGGCCATTCCTCCGTGGGTAAACGCAGTGAGTACCAGCGTAAGCTGGGACGCAAACAGGCACACTGTGCGATGCACTAGCCCAGTATCTGTGGTCTCGCAGTGTAAACTGATGTCTGGCTAAAGACTATAAGAACGAAGATAAGCGCCGCCCTATGGGTCTTATACGGCTCGGAAAGGACTTTACTTTACGTTGCACGATGCAGTTGACAAATTATCTTTTGGTGCTGACACAATGCAGGAAGCGGCATATTTCTATGCACGAATGCACAGCCGCTACAGGCTTACTGCATGTCTATGCTGTTGCTTACGTCGTAATACACTGCATATGTCGCAAAAGCTGATTTAAGTAACCTGTCGCGAAAAGGGGCAAGCAAGTTGCAAGTCATAACGAAAAACTGCCGAAGTCGACGCTTGCGCACAGCCAATGCGTGATACGAGGCTTGCATATATCCCTTCAATGCTGATAGGCTCACAGCGTCTTTCTTAACCTATATGGATAGAATTCCTCCAAACTTTAGCTGATAATGTAATTAGGTTTTCAAGGTCGAAGAGTCAAAATCAGGCTCGCAACAAGGTCAAACCCGAGTTTTCATACGGCGGGCAGTCAAGTTGACAACCATCGCCAACCGACCAAGCTTTCCCGGTTGTCGGTCTACGGATGTGGAACGACCAGCCGGACGACGTGACATCTGCCGAGTTACTGTCCACCTTTCTTCAGCGACTCAAAACTAGCCTCTTCCCATGCATTTGTTTGACTGCAACTAAGCTCCATTAACTGTTTCCACAGTGGACACGCAGAAGATTTTTTTATTTCCCAGACGGGACCACTTTAAAAATCCCGGATTGATTGTCAGGCCGAAGGCATCCGACTTTGAAGTCTTTGCTTTAAAAATCCCAGCGACAACAAACATCAAACGACAAAGCCGCGACAGCATGCAGCAGCGAGCAATAAACGCTTTTAGACCTATTTACACACCGTTTACCGACGTACGACACGATTTACGAAGTGCGATAGGCCCCTACAAGCTGTTATAACGGCAAGTCCTGGACATTGGCGTGCATTTATGAGACGAGAACTGTTTACAGATATCGTATCCGATTTAATTCGATTTATGTAACGGCCGGTGGCCTGATCAAGATAGCGTGGGTGTGGGTCTATAGCGGGGTAGTATAGTTAGCTAGTTAGACGCCGGATTCGGAGACTGTTCAAGTGCGAGGCCGTTCCGTTCCCATGTCATTCGGAGGTCGTAAATATTCAGACTCTTCGAAGTATGGACGTAGGTGCGAATCGACCCTGTTAAGTAGCAGGGCGTCTGACGCCGCCCTAGTGCATTACTAGGCCTACTGATGCTGAGAACTATAGGGCTGCTGAGGCTGGGCATCCGATCGACACGGGTGGTGCTTACTGGCTAAGATGTTTACGAGCTGTATCAAATGCACGCACAGCGTGGGGTAGTCTAGTTAGCCCATCCGCAACCGTTAACCCCTTTTCACAAAACAGCTGCTTAAAACAAGTATCAGGTACTGCGGCGGTTAGGCAGATTAAATTGGGGATGTATTTATTATTCGCTTTATTTTTCATGTGTTTGTTGTTTTCGGCATTTTTGTTTTCCCATCATTTTTGTGAACAAATATTTTTATTTACCGTAGAACGGTAGTGGTACAAAGAAGCTGAGAGCAATAAAACAAAATAACAAAAAAGAACATCACGCCGACCACAAAACAATACCAACGCATAACACATAAAGTTGGCTTAATTACGGATAAAAAAATTTGACTCCCGGCATTTTACATCTAATCTTTATAGTAATTAGCTTCTATTGACATTGTCCGTATAGAAAAATGAACGCAAAACGAAACAATATCGGCAGTTACGACGAAACATCGAAACATTTAAAGTCTCGAGAACGAATTTAATTAACTAGAATCGCAGAATATCTTCTGATTAGACTGAGCAGCATAACAGCAAATAAATCAGCGGCCAATCTACTCTTCCACGTCTATCTGCAGAATTAAAACGTCAGTAAAACGGCGCAGTACCCGCGGAACTCAAAGGGGTTAATTTTCGTTGTCGCCGGGTCGTCCATCGATGCGTGTGGAACACGAGGCGTCAACTTTCAAAGAAGGGAGCGAAAGCGTCGTCCGCGCGCGTGCGAAATGACGGCGTCCTGCACGGACTGTGGGCGGCCAATCTACTCTGTGTGCAACGCTTTGATGACCCATCGTATACGGTCACTGCAACCGATGTATCACTGGCACAATAGCCTAACATCCGCTCATCCTATCCCGGGCGATTCCGTGAATACAACCCGTATAGGCCTACGATCTTCACAGCTGATCACATCTCTCGCGCGCGTGCCATATTGATACATATCGGCTGGACGTATTGCGCGAGAGCACCTGTTTTACAGACAGCATCTTTTACAACCTTCATCTGTATACTGAACAGCTGTTGTAACCAGATTTCAACCGATACTGGGTTGCGCGTTCCACAGTTGTATCTTTAATAAAAACGCTTCAATCCCTGGCTTACGCCTATACAAAGCGTTACATCACCGGGTATAGTACACTTGCCGTCGATTTCAATCTGCGCGCCGTGCGTGCGCGATATAGGCCCCTACGATACTCCACTGCGGTATCCACCGATTCTGGGAGTCGCGACCCTTCCATGAGGAGCCAGAGACACTTCTCTATTTTAATTAGCACTTAGTTCTGCACCGGGACATCCTTCATGGTTTTTTACGCACTCAGCACTGCCGGCATGTCCACAACCACTAGTGGTCATGCAGGAGTCTTCAACTTGTTAAATTGATCGGTCGACCATACGCCGAAGAGTGAACGACCAAAGTAACAGTCGCGAGTAAAATCTACGCGATATCGATAAACACTGCACTGATTTCGAAATAGTAACGTTGTTGGTCGGATCTTTGTCTCTGTCGACTCTTTCGAAAACCGTTCGAGTTTACGAGCCTGAGACCCATATATCTATAGGGACGACGATAGCGTCCTTTCAACCAAACATTTTAAAAGTGCAGCATGACGATGCCATGACCAAAGTTGTAATAACTTTGGTCTGAGTGGTTAATATTTCGCATTTCACATTATCGAATTATTCTATGTCTCACTTTTGGCATCTTTGGAAGCCCCCCCCCCAATGCACCTGAAAATTCTAACAACGCCAATGCCTCTATAGGCTAACAGTCGATTTTTTTTGCGAATGAGGAGCGCAAAGATATATCCCCAACATCGGTTGTCGTGAGGCACTTGCGTTGGTCTTGCGAACTGCAAAGTTAGCCTTAGGCTTACATCTTTTATTGTCCAAAACTAAACTGTATAGGTGAAAGAAAAGCCAAGGGGATGCTCATGGCCCTATCCCACAGATAGCGCTATCAACTGCTTCTAGAAGGGTTGAAAATTGACTTGACAGGTGTATGCACACTTTCCATTTAGCGAATATAACGATCGTCAATATTTGGATCGGTGAATCGGTCAAGAATCGGGCGGATAAAAAGCGGAGCGTGTAAATGAAACATATCGGTGATGAAACAGCAGCTTAGTGATCGATCATATACCACGATGTATAGTCTATATGCGTGTATCGGCTATAGGCATAATGTCGTTTTGACAACTTCTAATGTTTTGACGCTCTCTGTACTGCAGCCAATGCATCGCAATGCCGTGCATTCGCGTTGGTGCCTGTGTCATCCAGTGGTGTAGCCAGAAATGTCAATTCGGGGGAGGGGCTCGTCTCCCCTCCCTCCCTATCCCTTTCGTACCTCTCCTCCCTATTACTCCCCTTTTTACCCC
>Ga0209671_1009126_pt1 | contig 10389 bp, 7 predicted proteins | sample WorMetHERISLAND2_2_FD_187401 | JGI IMG/M metagenome (GOLD analysis project Ga0209671, IMG submission 187401) | Marine gutless worms symbiont microbial communities from Max Planck institute for Marine Microbiology, Germany - Olavius geniculatus... | ecosystem: Host-associated > Annelida >... | reverse complement strand
ACATAACGTAATGCCGCATTTCGTTTGAATTCACGCATTAATTTCATATATTTATGAAGCTCAAATCAACATATTATATATGCGACATTAAATTTCTGATTTAAATCTACAGAAATTACTCGAGTGAGTTTGACCGTGGCCATGGACCTTTAAATGACCGATCGTCCGATTGATTGGTTGATGGATTGGTGCATTAAGTGATGCGAGTCAGCTGAAGAATGGTGGAAAGTCGACGTCCGTGCTGTCAGCCGGTGTCAATCCATTGCTCAAATCTCGACTAAGTTCCAGTCACCCGGACCTGAGCTCATTGCATTTGCTGCATACAGTGGAGTCCAGTCGGCTGAATTACCCGGAGCACAGTATCAAAGTCTTCCGCTCCGATCATTCCTGTCGATACCTTCTCATACACAAGGTACATCGGCTGTCTCTTTGGCTTTTGCCAGATTTTAGAAGAAGCTGTATAAGAAAATATCACACAGACACCTGCGAGAGTTATACCCAGTTAAGCTAGCATACGTAAGCAAGTAATTAAGTAAGTAACTGTACAATAACTTCGAACACACTTGGTGTGCTAGTAGAATAAGAATTAAAAATGTTCTACATGGCATCTGAAAGTAAGTAAAGAATGTGTGCTGCCAGCCAGCTCCACCAACAGTCAACGTCTTTAACCGACCAGTTCATTGTATGCCAGCACTCCTAGTTACAGGGCCTACTGTTACTTAGCACTCGCCGTTCTTCCCCAGCAGTGGCTGTAGCCATCACCGGTACTCATTTTGCCAAGTTGCAGAGGGATGGCCAGGCTGAGTTAGCCAATGAATTCCGTAAAAATCACGAAAAGTTTCATTGAATATTGTTTGATTTAGTAAAGTATTGTTGCAGGTTAGTAATCGGATTTGACTGGTTGGACTTGTGGCATATCTTACCTCTGCTTGATACAATACTGCTCATTACAAAAACCAGTGTTGGATAAAGTAGCCAAAAATTCTACTTGAGTAGAAGTAGAAGTAGTGACCCCAAAAATCCACTTAAGTAGAAGTAAAAGTAGCCAAAAATAAAACTACTCAAGTAGAAGTAGAAATTTTTTCTACTCAAGTAGAAAGTAGTCAATCTTTGGAAATTTAACAGTGTGTTTTAGTGTCAAATCAATAACCCGCATGCTTTCTGCCTATTCACGTCACCCTAACACATATTGCCTGTATCAGCTTAAGAACCTTCTAGGAGAGAAGTACATTGTACAAAATACAAACAAAACTAAAACGTATATCCAACATTTTTTACTGCAGCTAAAATTTAAAAAAATAATACTGAAACTTAACTGACCTCAAGCTCAAAGCCACTGAGTTAAACGAATGTTGACTGCTTTTTTCTGGCTATAAAATATATGCTGGATCGGATGGATAGGCCTATCATCTGCCTTTTAATATGTTCACTTTTTAGTCTCATTTGTGTAAGTATCAAATTTTATAGATGTAATAAACGTTTTTTACATTTTTTCTTGGCACGAGTTTTTATGTTTTGTCGTTTTTTAACGTTTTTTTTAATTTTTAAAAAAAGGTTTCATTGAAAAAATTATCAAGAATTTCGAGAGGCACTTTCAAAACCACATAAATCACGGCTTGTGTGGTAGCAACAAGCTGTTGTATAAGCGATGTGACAAGTCAATGGGAAGGCTGAAATTTCGACCCCCCACAGCTCCCACTTTTTTCAACCAATCTGAATGAAAGTTGAAACCAAGAAAGATATCATGGATACGACCTCACATGCAAAATTTGGTTGATGTGGGACGACGGGAAGGGGGTCTGCGTAGGGAGGGCATTTTCCATTACTTTTTGTGTTCTTATCTATTTTTTTTTGTATTCTTGCCCACGCCTACAGGTCACACCAGAAGACCGATCACGACCGTTTATGGCTCAAAACGCGTGTTTCCGCGTAAGGTAGTCGCTTTTGGGGGTTTCGATGATAAAAAGTAATGTCTGGAGATCAAAACTCCCCAAAAACATGATTTTTGGCGGCGTGAATAGGCATTTTAAGCCAAATTTGCAAAATTTTCGAATCACGATATCTCAAAAAGTACACACACGATCAACACGAAATTTTAAGGGGAATTTCAGGTGCACAAACGGACTTTTTGGGTGGTCCAGCATTACAAAATTATAATTCAAGATGGCGGCAGTAATCAGCAGTAATCAGCATTGTTGTCCATTGGCGCTGCTGTGGTTTGCCAGGAGACGACGGCACACGAAGTTGTGATGTTGGCTCTCAGGGAGTTTGGTATCAGTGAGTCCAGCAGGTCAGTGACATTAACGGCCAGTTTCTGATCAACCAGCACATTCAATGTCAGTGCTTATGCTGAGCAATTGGTCTGTTTGCCACAAAGTTAATTTTTTTTAAAAATTTGGTAACAATTAACGTTATTACCTGGTAGGTGGAATTGCTTCTTGGAGCATAAGCAATTCTTCCGATTGCTACACATTTCTCAGAAGTGTGGTCTAGTTTTTGTCTGCCATCTTTGACATTCTTGCATCCTGCTTAAATTGTACATAGGAGTTAAAGGCCATCATCTTATGTCAGATGGAGGTCTTTGACTCCCCCGCCAGGGGAAGGGGAGGTATCGGGAATGAAACCTGCTGTCGTATCATGCAGTTGCAAATTGCTTTGGTCTTAAATACGTTTTGTGTCGACTAATGTTATTATTGTGCGGGGCAGTTTTGTGTCCGTTCTGCTGTTTGTAGCAAGTACAGTCTATATGAGATGACAGACAGGTTGGTGGCGTAGCATAGTGGTTAGAACGTCAGTCCTGGCCGGCGGACTTTCCTTGTCCTGCGCTAGATTGATGGATGGCTGCTTGTGGGTGTGGCGTCCGCTATCAGTCAACCAACAAGGCCAACTCAGCCTGCCATCCCTCCGGGGTCGGTTAAATGAGTAGTAACCCATTATATGGGTTACGGAAGGTGGGGACCTTTGTACAGCTGACTGGGCTGCCTGGCCGGCCGGTGTGCCCGCCTGTGTTTGCAGGCTGCACGCGGCGGCTGTGCGATCGACGGCTCTGGTTAGTGACGAAAAGTGCATTAGAGGTGTACGTCGTACACGACGATGCACTATACAAATTGACAACCTTTACCTTTTATCTTTTAAAGTCGGTGACCCGACTGGGAGTTGAACCTATGACCTCTTGATGCTAAGTTCATGTCTGTATGTTGTTTGTAGCAAGTATAGTCTGTGTGAGATGACAGCGAGTGAGGGTCTGGTGAAGCAAAGACGTCTGCCAGATCAAATGAACAACCTCGCAGATAGATGCTCTTTTTTTTCTCGGTTTCTGTTTCATATCACATTTTATTAAGAATGTTTATAAACGACCAGTTTGATAGCTGCAGGTGTGACAGATAAAGTATCTTCTTAAATATTTTTGGCCATGTTTTTGCAATCGCTGGGACACATTTGTTGCCAATTCATAATCACATAGCAGTTCCAAAGCGATTTTATTATTTTCCAACTATGACAGAAGTTGATATCCCCTAAAGTATTTTTGTTATTTTCTTAACAATCGTTTGAATGTTAAAGCGAAGTGTTACATGTCAGTAATCTATTTATAATAACACAACATTGTCAAAGGGTATCTCTGTAACTACGACAAAATTATTGGATTTTTTTTCTGTAACTGCATCATCGTTTCTCACATTCACATACATTTGACTTGTTGTTAATGCCAATATATCTCCAAGATAGCTTGCTCCTTAATGACTTTGTGTTTCGATCTCACGTGTCCCAGCTTCTGAGATGCATTTCTTCATTTTTTACTTAATTGATGACCATATGCTATGCAACCCAATCCATGGTCAAAGTCAAGGTCACTCATGAGACTTTCAGAGTTAGAAATATTGTAGCACTCATTTGAGTCTCAGGTAATTTGTCACAAAATGCTGGCAGCATTTGTTTACTGCTCAGGTGTTACATTAAACACGGGGCTCGGGCTTTGCTGCCAGACACTGTGATTGATGATATCATGAGTGAATCATAGCTTACTTGCTTACTTGCTAATTTTTTGTTCAGGTACCACATAAAGCATGAGGCTCAGATGGAACCGTTGTTGTCAGACAGTATGCTTCATGACATTGTACAACAGTCATAATTCTACTTCCTCTCTTCCTTGCCGCCTTACTTACTTACCTTGCTGTTCAGGTACTATATAAAGCATGAAGCCCAGACGGAACCCCTGCTGCCAGACAGTATGCTTGATGACATCGTCCGAGAGTCGCAGCTGCACTTCCTACAGTTAAACCGCCTGGAGGTGGCGACTCAGCTAACACTACGTGATCTTCAGTGTTTTCGAGACATTCAGCCGTTGGAATACATCATCGATCTGTTCAAGCTACACTCTGACGATGACAAACGATCTAAGACAGAGCACCTGGATGCTTTCACCGAGGCAAGTCTCCTAATTATATGCTACTTCAACATAAAAAAACTGCAACTGCAGTAAACATTAAGCACTCTGAGATTAATCATCATGTTTGTTTTGTATGAAGCTTAGCTTGATCTCTTGGTTAAGCAGCTAAACGTTAGTATGCTGGACTTACATGTATTATCATCAGCAGGTTATGAGTTCATCTCCAGCCTGTTTGCTAACAGGTGGTTACTGCTTCCTGTCCTCCAATAGACAGCATTATCACATTGATGTCTGTCTGGAGGATAACAGGGAAGATTATTAGAACTACCATTATGTTAATTACATATGCACCCCACCCGTATAATGGAGTTCTTACAATTTTAGCTTTAGCTTGTTTTTTTTTTGTATTTTGTGTATTGTGTTTTGTGTTTCTGTAAAGGTTAAACTTACTGTTCCGTTATTATGTGTGTGTGCATTCTGCCTGGAAAGGCCATCCCCGAAATGACCTATACTGTGTCGGGTGGGACGTTAAACCCTACTCACTCACTCACTGGTTACTACTTGGATGGGCTTCGTGTACAGACAGGTAAACTTTCTTGGTATGTAGCCAACATCAAAGACAACTCAGCCTTCCATTACTGCGGGGTAGGTAAATTGAGTACCGGCTTATCTGGCTGTAGATAAGGCAGTGCTTGTTCACTTGTGTTCGGTGGCAGGTAACACCATGTGATCCCATATGGCAGGTGACGCTCCGTAACTTTAAGATGGGTTTCCTATGAAGAGATGTACTCTTTGAATACAGTATATGATGAGATATGGTTGTTTTGTTGCAGCTGTCGAACGAGGAAATGTTCTGGGTGGTCACTGAAGTCTGTAGTGAACCGAACATCACCAGACGAGCAAAGATCATCAAATACTTCATACAGATTGCCAGTATGTTTCTGCTGACTTTCTTCTCACATCAATGGTCAAAGTATAAATAAAGAGGTAGGGGAACGCTAGTTTGGCTTTGGATCAGTATCGGGATGTGACACCAGGACAGACAGACAGATAGACAGACTCCAAGACAGAATTACCATAGCTAATCCACACTATAGCTAGCTATGCCAGCTCTTGCATGTAAAAACGAGGTGTACCACAGTTCCCTCATATTTTAACCACTGCCTCGCATTATTTTTGACTGAAGTAGTTGGAGTGTGACAGTTTTCGATGAAAAACAATCTTTTGTTTGAAAAGAAAATTTTTCTATTTCAGATTTGTTCGGTAGATGTATGCAGGTTTCATTGGGGTCTAGAGTGTATTATGTGAGTGTGGCGATGAATAACAGCGCACTCTGAACCATGTTGAGTCATGCTAATTTTATGACTGGGATTGGTGGCGTTTTTGATCTGCCTGGGATTGGGATGTGTGTGTGATAAACAGACTTAAAATGAGTTTTAGATATTGCACCTGACTGGAGTCTGATTATGGGTGGCTCTACCAGTGAGAGTAGGAGGATAAAGAGGTTGTGATATTTCGTGACAAGTGGAATAATTTGTGTGTTTTACAGGACACTGTCTGGAGTATCGTAACTACAACTCAGCGTTTGCAATTGTCGGTGGTCTTGGACACGGTTCTGTGTCACGGCTACGGCAAACCTGGGACCGTCTGCCCGGCAAATGGATTAAACATTTTCAAGTGAGTGCTGAAGTTTAATTCTGGTCAACATGAAAACGTTCAAACGTTAAAGATGAAATTGATGGGGGTTAAGTGATGTATGATGATGATATACCGTAAAGTCTCGCATATAATGCACACTGTTTTATACTTTAACTTGTTCTAAAGATCGTGGTGGATATTTTATACAGAAATACTTTGTCAATCTTTTTTTCACCAGCTGGGTATGTATTTGTCAGACCAGAGCCAGGTGACAAACAAAACACGCACTCATGTAACTTAATACTGCAAAAGCTGTTCTCTCAGTGTCTCTTTTCAATTGACGGCTGGTATTAAATCAACAGCAGTGCAACACAAGTGACCCACAGTTGGCTACAATAAGCAGACCTAGCAAGACAGCTGGTCCATACCACGGAGCTACAAATAAATCTGTTTATATCATAGATGTTAAAAACATAATTTTGCAAATAACGAACAATTTTTTAAAAACATGTTTTTTCACTTTTATAAAAAACATGTACAAACGTACATAAAAACGTTTAACTACATATGAGATGATAACATGTTTCCAATCATTACTTTTTACTTTAGGCATTTTTGCATTTTGCCATTTGCCACAACAATATGTGCAAAAATAATTAATTCAGATAATTAAAAACAAAAACCTGCCATTTGTGAAGAATAAAGACCAGAATGTACTGAATGTTATGCATCATATTTGTAATTTTGTACGTTTATGTCTTAACAACAACAAAAACGCAACATTAGAAAAAACACAAAAAAACATTTAAAATATTTTAAAAACCTAAAAAACATGTTTTTAAACTTTTAGAAAAAAAACATAATAAAAACATTTTTACATCTATGGTTTATATCTCCATGTCATCTATGGTCCGTCTTACCCATGGAGAACAGCAGGCAGCCATGCCAGCGGCCATCATGACAGCTGTGAAATATGAGATGTGTATTGTACATAGGATTACAGCTTTTTCCACGGTATGACTGTGAATAAGGGGTGTGTATTATACTCAGATGTGCATTATAGTCCAGATTTTATTGTAGACACGGAACAGATGCAAGTCTGCCACTAGAAATACACATGTTCATCACTTTTGGTGTTGGCAGTAACTTCAGTGATATTCTGCAGTTTTTGACTCTTTGCAGAGTAATTATACAGGCTTCTGGCGAAGGGGGTTAATGGATTTGATTAAACCATTCCTACTCTTCCTGTTCACATCAGTCATTATATTTGGTTGGATTTTGTCAGAAAGGGCATAAAAATTAGGCTTGTACCACGAGGATGCACACTTTAGAAAGATAGTTGTTGTCGTAGTTTGTGGTTGTTGTTGCAATGATGCAGATACATGAAACAGATGAAGAATTCTAACAAATGTGACTGATCTAGGAAGTTGGAACTGATTTCAAATGTCTGCAGACATTTTTGTCAAAATGGCGTTAACATTCCATGTCCCGTTTATGTGCTTAACAGATGCAAACGTTTAGTTTTCATATCCCTGCAACAGTGTGAGCAGATAGGAAAATTATTTGGCCATTAATAACTTGGTAGAAAGCCGTGTTTAACCTAAGTTGGGAGATTTTGCATTTGCCTGATATTTAAACGTAACTCTATGTTGAATTGAACACAGCAAGCATTTCTGAATGGCAACAAATAGGAAATTATGCCTGCTAATACGGTGTGCATGAGTGTGTTTATGTAATTGTTTTTACATGTTTGCTTCCACTATCTGTTTTGAATATGTGTACTACTCAATACTGACCAATATTTTATGTATATTTTATGTAACTTTAGAGCCGTTTTGTGTTGTTTTGATACCAGGGTTTGCAAGATTTGATGGATCCCTCACGAAACATGGCAAAGTACAGGAACTTGATCGGTCATGAGAGTGTTCATCCGCCAGTGGTCAGTTGATGGCTTAATGTTGCTGCCTTATTGCTCTGTTAGTTTAGCACAGTGTAAAGGGTTTGGTCATGTTCAGTGAGCTAAAACTGCTAGAAAACGTTGGAGCTTTGTAGTTCAAATTTCTTAACCTATATGTGTTAACAATCCACATCTACGACGCCGACGTGACACAACTGCCAAGCAGTTGGCAGTTGAATCAAGTTGGGTTGCGTCGGCATCGCAGGTGTGAATTGAATAACGCTGACAACTGCCGATGGATTTCGGTCAAAAACTAGGAAACCAAACAAGTTTAGAATTTATCCAGTGTGACCATGTCTTGTTCGGACACATTGCACGAATGCCTGATGAAACAGATGCAAAACAGATCTTAACAGCTTTCTCCGCAGGAAACTGGAGGAGACCACTGGGACGTCCTTGTATTACATGGATGAAAACCATTCAGCAGGATCTGAAATCAAGCGACCTCAGTATGGACGACGCAGTTGACTTGGCTCGGAACCGTCCACTCTAGAGATTGATGTCTACGTTCGACGCTACGCACTCTTAGTGGTGCTTTCCAGAAATGATGATGATGATGACCATGTGCACAAACTGTTGTGACCCACTTTCCAGTCTTATGATTGGAAACTGGGTCGTGACTGTTCAAACTCATTGTGTTGAGTTGCGTCACAACTCGCATCTTCAATTCAGTTCACACATGTGATGTGACTCAGCCTGACGGTCGAGTCTCGCCGACGTCATGTTCACGATGCCGATGCAACTCGACTGGATTATTTGAAACTTATTCAGTCTCGAAATTTTTGATTGAAGTCTTTTGTTATCAATTTATTTCATACCTGCAGTTCAACTGTACTGTCAAGTTGTATCACAGGTATGATTTGATGATGTAGATTAAGTGAATGTAGTAGTGAGTAAATAACTGTTTACTTATTGAATGACTGCTTCTGCAGATACCTTTCTTTCCGCTGGTGAAGAAAGACTTGACATTTATTCATCTTGGCAACGATTCTACTGTGGAGGATTTGGTGAATTTTGAGAAGTTGCGAATGATTGCCAAGGAGGTTCGACGCATATGCAGCATGGCGCCGGTGCAACTCGTGAGTGACAGTTGATCTGTGTCAGTGTTGGTAGGACATTTGACTTGCAGTCATGAAGTCATTGGTTCGAATCCCGATGTTGGGTTGTTATGAAGTGGTTAATGTCTCGATTGGTGACTGTTTGCAGGCAGGTAAACATCTCCATACACAACCAACACCACGGTCAACTCAGCCTTCTATCCCTCTGCATTAGGTAAATCGTGTACCGATCTGTCTGGCTGAGGTTAAGGTGGGACACATCCATCTGTGTCAGGTCTCAGGTAACATTGTGTGATCCCATATGGCAGTTGACACTCCATAGCTTTGAGATGAATTTTCTATGAAGAGGTATACCAGCTTAACTATGATGTTTTCTATGGCTGCTAGGAGAAATGTGTGTCGGGTGCTGCAATGTTGTGTTGGCAGATGAGCAGTGGTGTCGTGATGTCAAGCACTTGTTAGATGAATGCCCTCTTACCTGCTATTGTCGTAGTTGCACGGATATGCCTTTTAAGCTGAGACCGCGACAAGACCCAACGTGCATGTATCCGAAACCGAGACGTTGGGAAGTTTGAGACGAGACCAAGATGAGATGTTTTGAATCAAGATCAGGGGCCAAATTTTCGAAACTTCTTAGGAAGATCTTTGGAAGACTTCTTTTTCAAAGAAAGAATGCAGATTTTCGAAACTTTTTTGGAAACTTCTTAGAAAGAATTTAGGAAAAAATGTAGGAAAATACTAACCTTATCCTACACGGAAAAAGCTGTGTAATAAAACGAAATTTGCAAAAAAGTACGCAATGTTGACACTCAGCTTAGACGTCATATGTGACATCATATGCTATTTGAGTAACGCTGCAGTAAAATCAACAATGAGTAAGTAAAAGAAATTGACGTTTGGTCAACTTAAACAATGAAGCGGTGTGTAAAATGTGTTTCCTGTGGATGTGTTAAGATAAGAAGTTTTTCTAAGAAGTTTTGATTACCTCATGTGGTTGGTATAAGCGCATCTGATTGGTTGAACTGGTTTAGGGAAGATAAGAAAAGAAGAAGTTCTTTGGAAACGCAAAAAAAGCCATCAAAAATTCCGAAAAGAAAACTTCTTTAGAATTCCTAAATCATCTGACATAGGATGATCTTTGGAAAATATCTTAGCAAAGTTTCAAAAAATTGGCTCTAGAATAAGACAGATGTTGCAGCTCCTGGCACTGGGTGAGACCAAGATCACATTTTTGCATAGTTGTACGAGGGTCATCCCAAAAGTTTCCGGCCTCGACATATTAGACAACAATATTTTCCACAATCTATACATCAGTGAAACGTACATCCTTTACGAACTCTAATGAGTCG
>Ga0209671_1009124_pt1 | contig 10389 bp, 3 predicted proteins | sample WorMetHERISLAND2_2_FD_187401 | JGI IMG/M metagenome (GOLD analysis project Ga0209671, IMG submission 187401) | Marine gutless worms symbiont microbial communities from Max Planck institute for Marine Microbiology, Germany - Olavius geniculatus... | ecosystem: Host-associated > Annelida >... | reverse complement strand
TATTGACAAGTTGCTAGTCTGCGCGGCGTGTTGCGCTGTTTGTGTGCATTTTGCGTGACATCGGACATTTTGCCCCGTCGGCAGCGGCGTGCGTCGTGGGTTTAAAAAGCTTTTTTAGGGGGGGGGCAGAAAGTTGTAATTTTCCAATAGTCAGCTGCAAATCAACAATGGTGGAAATTTTGCGTACTCAAAATGTCAATTTTACTCCTAAATTTGTTTTTTTAAGTAGAGTATTTCCAGCCCAAAAGTTTGTATTTTGGGGGGGAAATCAATTTTCAGCAAAAAGAATTTTTTTTGGATAGGCTAAATTCAGGGAGCGGCGTTATTGTGTCCTGATACGACGCCGCTGCCGGTCGGATATTTAATAATAATAATAATAATAAGTGAACATTTATATAGCGCACTATCATTTCGAAGAAATCTCTAATGCGGCTATTCGTACGTGAGGGCTAAATAGGCCTACACTGGCCAGTCAAAACAAAACTAAAAATTAGGGGCAGAGCCCAGTGTAAGTCCGACCGGCGCCATAAGTCCGATTTGTGGAACAATTAGGTCTCGAAATTTCACTCTTAGCAACTTCACGTGGACCGAAGGCAATTGGATTAATCTAAGGATACACGCAGTACACGTACTGTTGATCTTGGGTGGGTCGGAATGAGAAAACGGAAATTTCATTGTTAGTAGACCTAAGTTCACCAAAATTTTCTTCGCTTAACAGCGGAAGGCCGGATTGTAGGGTCCTAGTTGATCACTAGCTATTTCGATTTTTGACATCTTGCTTTGTTTCAGAGATATTTGCGGTCAAGTTGTGAAGTTGACGGAAATCGCGCCATATTTTCGACGCTTTCACCCTCCCAAATGAAAGTAACATTGTATTGCAGTAAACCCCCTATATCTTGTTTTTGCAATTGTTCAGGCCTCTGGCATGCTTTATACCCCGTTTATACGATCGAGCAGACATCGAGCAAACGTCGAGCAAACATCCAGCAAACATCGAGCAACATGAAGCAAATATGAATCATGCATAAAGCATAGCAAACGTCGAGCAAACATCGAGCTGCCTCGTCCAGCTAACATATAGCTAGCTCGTCGAGCCAGCTTGATCGTGTAAACGGGGTATTAATTAGCAAAATAATTGATTTATTATCTGATTGCACGTGTGTTTTTGTGATACAGAGGTCTGCGCTGCGACCGGGTGCGCATTCACCGCAACCTGTTCGTTGCCGTGTTGGTACACGTAATCATCCTATTAGTCAAGAACATCGACCAGCTGATTGCACTGTCCGCCGCCGCCAGCGCCGCCAACAGTTCATCACAGAACGGCCGAAAATCACTCGGAGAAACCGTAATTAATGTCTTACGCGGCTGCCTAGAGCAGTGTATTTTCCGATACAAAATGTGCAGTAAATTGTTAAATGGTATAGCTCTTCGTAGGAAACTCATCTCAAAGCTACAGAGCGTCACCCGCCATATGGGATCACACAGTGTTACCATTGCCACCCGACACAGGTGAACGCGCCCCGCCATAACCCGGGCCAGATAGGCCGGGGCTCGATTTCCCTACCCTGGAGGGGTAGAAGGCTGAGTTGACCTACATGTAGGCGGCTGGTGACATACCGAAATGGTTTACCTGCGCGTAGGCAGTCACCCATCCAAGTATTAACGCGGCCCAGTGTAGAGCAACTTCGTTGATCGGATGAAACGCGTTATAGGGTGTTTACAAGATCCAGCAAACGTCCAGCAAACGTACAGCATTAGCACGTGTATTTTGAGTACATTTGCTGGAAGTTTGCTAGATGTTTGCTGGAACGTGTAAACACCCCATTACCGCTACGCCACGCCATTAACCCTGGCGTCGCTGCAGTAGGAAATGTCGAGTGCGTAGTCGCGGAATTTACCTGTTGTGCGCTAGTATTTTAACAATAAGTCAAATACGGAGGAAATCTCAAATAATTGTTGACACCAGATGCCATCTTTCAAAGGCAAAATACACCAAATTCGATTTCGCCTATGTTTCTGCCCCAGACCCCGCTGGGGAGCTTACAGAGGAGCGAAGAGAAGAAAAGAGGAGAAAGTGAAAGGGAACCTCGTTATAAAGGGAGGGAAAGATCAGGAAAAGAAAGGAAGAAAAGGCGGGAAAGAGAAAGAAGAGAAGGAAAGAAAGAAAAGAGGAAGAAACGTGGAAGCGTGCAGGAATTTTCAATTATTTTAAACTCTGTTGCGTTGCGAGCAATCGCGCGTTGACTTGCTATAACGCGCTTCAACTAGAAACGCCGACGGTGCTTTACGCGCGACAGCAGGTACTACTATAGCATTGACGCCTTTGACGGCCGCAGACATCTGCGATCTGCAAGCTGTGGTCAGCTGCAGGTTCCACGGATCAAGATGACAATCTGCGGAAACCGTACCTTTGGACATGCCGGTCCATCTACTTTGAACGTTCTGCCGAACACTCTTAAATGCAGTTCACACTGTTTACCTACTTTCAGACGTCATTTAAAACACTTTTTCTTAGCGTTTTACTAGCACATCGAGCGCGTTCAAGGTTGTTACACTTAACGCGCTATATAATTTACTCACTTAGTTAGTTAGGTACTTATAAGTGCGCGCTCCGCGCGCTCACCGTGAGCCCATGCCAATTTTTTTATGCCAGGCAACCCCCACATCCATTCGGAAATCTTGTAGCATATCCGCCCATGCTTTCGGGTGCTTTATTATGTTTATCCGCCGACTGTCCAATCCAGAAAAAAATAAGCCCAATCTATTTAGGCCTACGACACCCATCAACCTTTTAACCGCAAAGAGTATACAAAAGTGTCAGAAAACAGTTTTAAAAAATGGCGACATGTTTTTTCTGCAACTATAATCCATCCCCAAGACAGTCCAGCCAGTTGCCAAAAATTAACGTGCTCATATTGTATATACCCGTTTCTCTGTCTGTCTTGTTGCCTAATGTGGCGAATAAACGTCTTCGTAGATCCACTGTTAGCAAGACCGGTGTTCAAACGAACGCCGTGTAGAAATAACTTCCCAGCATCCCAGGCTATAACCAAGTATCGACACTATTATTGGTGTCTTTAGGCTTAGTACTCATCTTAACATTGTCACCGTGTGGCAAAGTAGTAAATTTCAGCCAGCAGAATATTTAATGACCTTAAGTGCTATACTTTTTTCATACGCACGCAGAAAAACAACGGGCGCACTCACTAAACGGTATTTACACTGAAAGTGCCACTGCCATTTTTTTCAGTAGCGCCACCTAGCGAAAGCTATACGTTAACGTTTTTGGCTTGCAATCGAAAACGCGCCGCGCAATTAATTAAAGCTTACGTTTCATTTACGTTTTACATTATACAGATTTTTGCAGGTATGTGGTCTCGGTCGAGACGTCTCGGTCTCGAGACGGTCTCGAGACGTACAAACGTCTCGTCTCGGTCTCGTCTCGGGTCTCGTTGCCATTACGTCTCATCGAGACGTTTTGTGCAGGCGCGCGCCGTGCATACTGTAGCTGCAGTTAGAGCGATACTAACCAGCATGACGTTCGTGGCTTAGAAATATTCGTTTACAGTGTTTTACTCTTTTATTTACTTATATATTATAGAGCAGAATTATGTCATGTCAGTCTTTTTTCGTCATAAAATGACCTCGTCGCAATGAAGATAAAGTGTATGATGTCAGGATCAATACTATCAGCCAAATGTAGACGACATATAAGGCTATAATCAACTGTAGTTTATTGATTTCAGTTGCTTGCAAATTGCGATACACATAATGGCTCATGCCTACAGCACTGCAGTTGCAATACTTTATGGTGCAAGCCGTTAATTATTTAGTGATAATTGTCAAAATAAAGTGCAAAAACCCCCAATATCACAAATAGAAAACGCTTACCATGGTGCGAGTTAATTAATCCGTATAATTTTTTTATTGTCAATGTGATTCACCATACGTCACGCAAAATGTCTCGGCGAGACGTTGAAGCTCACGAGAGTCTCGGGAGCTTCAAGGTCTCGGCCAGCGTCTCGGAAGCTGCAAAGTCTCGTCTCGGTCTCGGCTCAGAAGGTCTCGTGCACATCCTTGGATTTTTGAGACTTCCCAGTGTTAGAGTAATGTATGTTTCGTTTGTTTTTCAATCAACGGTTTATTGCTGCTCACGGACGCGACGGTAGTATTGTTTTCAGCATTGTCGCTTATTCCCCGTTAACATTTTTGTGAACCGTTGAGCTTAAGTTTTATGAAATAGGTAATCACTAAGCCTATTAGGCTAAAAATCAAGGTCATTGGTCAAATGTCAAGGTCACAGGGCTTTTCAACCTAACCAGCACCAAGGCCAACTCAGCCTTCCATCCGTCTGAGGTAGGCCTAGAACCTAGATAATTCGAGTTGCCGTCGTGCCATTTTGAATCGTTCACCTGCAGTGGCGTCACGGTGGGGGAAACCACCCCTAAATTTCCGGTTTGTCGAAAATAGTTGTCGAAAATTTTTTGTTTGTCTGAAATTTTCCGAAATTTGGAACTGAAACCCCCTTATTCGTTAGACCCAAAATTGAAACTCTGAGCACTCATAATCTCCTCTGTCGAAAATGTGCAGCTGTCTGCCGAAAATGGCAACTTTCTGCCCATCATAGATGTAAAAAACGTTCCTAAAAAACTAAAAACGTAAAAACGTGGCAAGAATAAAAAAACGTTTAAAAACGTTAAATATAAAACGTATGTTCAACCTCTTGCCTAATGCTTAATGTTGTAGGTGCAGTATACCTGGAACAATTCTAGATAAAGAAAACTCGATTTAATTTTAATTTAACCGTGTGGTTATAAGAGCATAACACTAGACTAACCAAATATACATCACTACGGCCTATTATTTCTTTCTTGTGGTTCCAAAAGTACTTCCCAAAGCTTTTAATGGGATTTTTAATGCACATTTTTTAAAATAAAAAACGTTATAAACGTAAAAACGTGGCAAAAAATTTGAAAAAAAACCTTTTGTTTATACATCTATGCTGCCCATATGCGCTTCGCCGACTTTTTTTAGCCTACAACGTTATTGTTCACGTATGTACGGTGGGGGCGGCAGGTAACACTGTGTGATCCCGTATGGCAGGTGACGCTCCGCTCCGTAGATCGTAGATGGTGAGCTATATAAATAACCTTAAACCTTTTAAGATTTCATTCTGTGTCTGCCGTGTATAGGCCGTGATGTGCCAGCTGTTGATCTGTGGCGTGGAGTATACGAACTTGTCGATGTTCGCCTGGATGTTCCTCGAAGGAATGCATCTTCACAACAGACTCATTCTGACCGTATTCGCCACTAAACCAAACTACGCTGTCTACAATATCGTCGCGTGGGGTGAGTAGGGACCAACCGAATTCACGGAAAAAATGCATGATTTCACCGCAGAATTCTTGAAATGTGTCAAATTTCACGGAAAATTCACGGAAAGAGTTTCGCAAATTCACGGGAAATTCACGGGCCCCACAGACGTTATTTCGAGGCGCTGCGCTATTGCAAACGAAGAAATTTCAGAACAACGAATATTTACTACACTAAGTCAAGACTCAAGACAGTCAATGTCAACTACTCAGTGCTGAAGTGCGACACGTAGCAAACAGCAACATCCGTATAAAAGCTGCTGATAACACTCTGGAATTGTCATAAATTAAACTAAAAGCGCTAAAATTCGCAAAAAAATCACGGATTTCACGGAAATCGGCGTTTTTCACGGAAGAAGGCCAATTTCACGGAAAATGTCACGGCCGTGAAATCGTGAATTAAGTTGGTCCCTAGCGCTTCTCAGCCAGGGGCCGGGCCAAGCCATGCTTCCCCCCTCCCAGATGGCATTGCTTTCTCCTGCTATGAGAAAAAGAGAAAGATGAAGAAGGATATTTTGTTCTGCGGAAGCAAAACCGTGCATGCCAAGTACAACTGCAACAGATGTTAAACGAAACTTAATCGTCTGGCAGAATTTCAAGCACATGTGCAGGCCTACTTTTAGAAGGGCAGGAGGACATGGGAGGGTGAAAAAGCCGCTCAGCAAGGGCGGGGGCCACGGGCAAAAAAGGTTGAGAACGACTGTGCTAAACGAACAGGATGCTATAATAACCTAATGTAAGCCAACGATACGATAATAATTCAATTTCAGTCAGTCGTTTAGGCATAATTTAGCCTACGCAAAAGCTCACAAACACAAATACTGTAGTAAAGCATAACGAACTGAAGGTTGTTAAAATAAGCTGTTGTTTGTTGGAGTTACGCAAATGTACAGCAACGGAGGTGTTTACTTTTTAACGTCATATTGATAACGGAGATTATTTTGCTATCGATATTCAACAATCAATAACTCCGATAAGACATAATAATAATTTAATTTACTAAACTATCCGTGTTAGTCGCCATGTTTTCGCTCAGCGAAATCACTTCACTTTTTGATTTAAGTAGGTACTTAGACCGAAGTTTAGGCTCAGCGAAAGTATCAGCGAAAGTCTAAGTCAAAAAGTGAAGTCGCCCATTTGCTGGAAGTTTGCTGGACGTTTGCTGGATCATGTAAACACCCCATTAGTGTTACTGCCAAGTGCCAAGGGCCCCTCGCTGGCAATGACAGCCCTGACATTACGCGTTGACAAAGCGGTGAAGAAACAGCTCCCCTGGCGAATAGAAATAAAGATATCGTCTTCTAACAATTACGACAGCGTCAAAAAAATTAAATGTTGCAACAAATTGCGTTTAGAGCGAAAAACCAATAAGAACTTTTTTATTTTATGTATTTTGGTTACTAAACAAAAATAGCCGTTAAATTTTGCCACGCTTTTATCGAAAAAGAAATGGTAGTTGAATTCGCGAGACCTTTGCAATGTGCACAAGATTTTATAGTACTCGCGACAGCGTAAATATCGTAGAACTCGATTGTCAAGTTTTGTACGTAACGTAGGCCCTGTACGTGTTCTGTTCCTACTGACTCATTTTGTACATATGTGCGAATTTGGACGAGTGGTAGTTACTATCGCTATTAACCTTGAATTATTAGGTTTGTCTTTTTGGTTCCTTTTTGGCTTTTAGAGCGAGTTTGATAGCGACTTTTCTTTGGCTATTATTTGGCTTCGTTTTGATTTTTTTCTACACGAAAGTATTGTTCAGCAACCGTAGAAGTGACAGAAGGTGCGCCTATATATATATATATATATATATATACGCCCATCTTCTGTTACCATACGGTACGGTACGCTCCCAGTTTGACTATGGCAAGACTGTAATAATTACAGAGGAATAAGTCTTTTATGCCACTGCAATAAAGTCTCCACGTCCGTACTGATGTAAAGATTACGACAAAGAACCGATGAAATTCTGTCTGAGGAACAGCTGTATTCCGAGTTGGAAGAGGAACAATAAACCAGATCTTTATGGTAAAGTAAATAGCAGAAAATGCGTGAAATTTGGCAAGGATCGTTTGCGTTTGCTACATGGACTTCAGAAAGGCTTTTGATTCTGTTTGCAGAGGGCCTCTGGGCAGTCATGCAGCACCTGAGGTATCCAGAGAAAATAGTCAGAATTCTAGAGAACTTCTACTCTGAAACGCCGAGTGCAGTAACATCACAAAATGATTCGAACCTGGTTGGGGTTCTTTAGGGTTGTAACTGTATACTGTCGTTACTCTTATTTAATGACGACTTGTTTTTAGAAATTAGGCACAAAATTTAACAGCAAAAAATTGTACAACGTTATCTCTGTCACATATCGTTCATGTTAAACGACGTTGTGTCAAAATTGCCACCAAAATAATTATGACATTAAGCATGCTTTGCATTTTAAAAATTACAGTAAGGTCTAAAAATTGTGTGTGTTGATCTGTTTTTGTGAGTTGCTGTGTATGTTATATTAGGGCCTACATGACGTGACATAATACGTTCATATGGGCCCATATTTTGTTTTAAATTTCACGTTTTCTCTTGTCTCTAAATAGACTCATAGGTTGATACGTAACTTAATAAGTTATAATAAATTCATCAACCTTTTGTAATTTGATAAATTTATTATAACTTATTTTTTGTCTCTACTTTTTCGCCACTACAACCGCAAAAACGCAGAATTTTTTAGGCTTAGAAACAAGACGGCCAGCAGTCGCTGGGATAGCCGACCGTACTAGTTGTCAGTGACCTTCAAGATTATCCAAGGTCGATGATTTTCATGTCATTTAAAAGCCAATATGCGACTTTCTATCAATGATCAATAGCAACCTAGGCCCTATCACGCACCGTTTAGCCACAATACATTCGTGACAGACGGACGGGCGGACGGACGACATCCATGAAACAGCTCGACTGTTACTTAAGCACGGTCGGCTAAAAACCGGGAAAACCTAAATTTGAATTTTTTTTCCTACCAATATGTAATGTCTATGGTTTTGCTGAGTCTGGGTAGCAATATTTTCTGTGGTTGGTGTTTTGGCAGTGTGTCCGGCAGTAATTATCGGCATCTGGTCAGGCGTCATCACTGTTCACTCACGGAAAAAGTCAGTGTAACAAGTTTTTGTGGCGATTTCGCTATGAATATAAATTTAGCATAATATTAACCTTTAATAAGGTCAAGGTGAATTTAATATTTTTAAATAACTAAAAACTAACCATACGTATCACTTACGTTTTTAATCTTTTTTGTTTTTTTTTCTCCTACATTTTGTACGTTTTTTTATTTTTTTTTAATTTTTAGCGTTTTCTAAAATTAATTAAAAACGTTTATTGAAAATATTATTAAGTAGGTCCTTCTTCGAGAAACATTTTTGAAACCACAGAAACGAATTAATAGGCCCTGTGGTGGTAGTTTACTTACTTAGTCTAGTGATACTTGGTCTTATGGCCGTACGATTAACTGAAATTGAATAAAGTTCTCTTCTCCTCCGGTTTCAGCCATACTGCACATACAATATTAGGCATTAGGCAAGAGGTTAAACAAGTTAAAGCTAACGTTTTTATTTTACTTTTTAATTAAACGTTTTTTTTTATTTTTGCCACGTTTTTACGTTTATGACGTTTTTAAAATTTTTTTTTCTCTGAAACGTTGTTTTTACATCCATGGTGGAACGAATCATGCGCGTATAACACACTTATTATGCTATTTCTGAATCAGGCATAAGTAGGCTGGCATACACATTTGCTAGGCTTATTAATCGTATGCGTACTAATCGGACTATGAAGGTTAAGAATGTTTGCATGATTGACTGAGCACGAATGGCTGTTCGTTCTCGGCAGATGTTGGTACGCGTACACGAGGGAGCCGTGCTACTGGATCATCGAAGCTCCGCGAATCATCATCATTGTCGTAAGTTTAACTTTTCTTTTTATTTCCGCCAAGTGTGAACGTAGTGAACAATGAAGGAAATTATGAGATTGGTCGTTCTGTTCGTCGTTGTGTCTGTCGTTCCGTGTGTGCGTCTGTGTACATGTCTTTGAGGCGCCATATCTCCGTAACGGTGCTAGATAGATGCATGGTCGCAATGCACCACCCATAGGAAGTCAACCATCGCGAGTCGAATAGTCACATGACCGATGACGTCATGTGACCTCTAAAGGTCAAATTATCTCCGCCATCTTGTCAAACAAAATTGTCTAGCAGAGATGTATGCATTCTAGAATTTTGCGTCTATATCATTTATCCACGAAAATAGTAGGTCTATAAAGGCCTAGGCTATATAGTTTTGTAGGCCTACTGTATTATTTTATTACAACTAACTAACAAAGTCACGAAATGCGTTTAGATTACTATTTTGTGAAAAAAATAGGCCAATTTGGCGGAGATATGCATTTTCACGAACGCCTTCTAGTTATTTCATGTTTTTGCTTAGCTATTTTTATAGCAGTCAAACGGCTGTCTCTTTTCTCATACACGGGCCCGGACCGGAGACGTCTACTCCATTCGTGATGAATGCTGACGGTTGCAGCGCAACGTGGTGATTAATGAAGAAAATGTCTCCGGGCCTGTGTCTGAGTAAAGCGACATCAGTTTTTGAACATTACTTGTGACTTCTGACTATAATTTTGCTAATCAACGGTACGGTAATTTTATAACTTTTCATGACTCAAAAGTGTGTGACTAATGGAGTGTTCACACGATGAGGCAAACATGAAGCAAGCATCAAGCAATCATCAAGCAATCGTCAAGCAAACACGAAGCATGCCTCTACATTAAACAAGCACGAAGCAATACATTTGTTTGATGTTTGCTTGATTTTTGCTTCATCGTGTAAACACCCTATAACTGACGTTAGGACGTTGTTGTTTTGTTCGAATACATGAAGGCCTACCTCTGCTCTGGGCATCACACAAAAAAACTTTTGCTTGTACGATGTTCTTAACGTTTTTGTTGAGTAAAATTTATTATCAAATGCTGACAATAAAG
>Ga0209671_1009121_pt1 | contig 10390 bp, 9 predicted proteins | sample WorMetHERISLAND2_2_FD_187401 | JGI IMG/M metagenome (GOLD analysis project Ga0209671, IMG submission 187401) | Marine gutless worms symbiont microbial communities from Max Planck institute for Marine Microbiology, Germany - Olavius geniculatus... | ecosystem: Host-associated > Annelida >... | reverse complement strand
GATAGCCAATGACACTGGTGAATATAGTTTAATGCAATACTTTGTACTGTAGTCTCAAGGCCAAGGACAGGACCAAGGACCAGACCTTCAAGGCCAAGGCCAGGACCAAGGACTGAAGGCTCAAGGCCAAGGCCAGGACCAAGGACTGAATGTTCAAGGCCAAGGTCAGGACCAAGGACTGTGATTTTTTCCTTAAGGACAACCCAAGACCAAGGACCAAGACCAAGGACAACATCCCTAGAGATCAAGATATTGACCTCTAAACATTCTGGTTGCTGGTCCACGACTCTGAAATAGTCTGCCAGCAGAAACGTGTCAGCCAGACACAGAACTGGAAGAATTTCGATGGCTACTGAAAACGTTTTTGTTTGCAAGAGACTCCAACTCTGAGTAACTGTTGTTTTTAAGCACCTTATAAATATTCTGCTACTACTACTACTACTACTACAAAATGCAGTACTGTGGCAACGGGTATGAACTGGCTACTTAAACTTAACTACCAATCGGCCAAAACACTAAACCATGTGACAAAAGGTGGATAAATGATGTTAGGCAGGTCTAAGACTGCTGAGAAGTTTAAGATGATAAAAATAAGTACTTTTATCATTAGTAAGAAAATAATACATCAAGAGAAGTGCTACGTACTTAAATATGTACGTTCAATGCAAAAACAGATGCATGAATGCACACATATCTACACATCAATCAACCTTTTGTAACGACATACAATAGATGCTACAACTCGCAGACAAGTTATTTCATAGTACTTACTGGAATATGTTTTCCAGTTTTTTGGTCGACAAGAAAACACTTAAATTCTAACTGCAGATGTGGACTGTCATCACCATTTGTTCCTGGCACAACACAGTAATCACCAGTGGAAAAACTGCATAATCCGTCTTGAACTTTTCAATATGATTATTATTACTTATATTATTATCCCACATGGATTTAGTAAAAACAAGTTCAGTAAATAAAACAAGAAATTTGAACTTATGCTCACGAGATGCACGAAAGCCTATAGCAGTTCTGATTCAGTAGTTTAGCTAAAAATTTGGGTGTTCACGCTAAGTTAATATACAAATACCAAATTCTCTATCTGGATCAACGGAACGCATAATGATAGTTCCGTCGTGGTGCCACCTTGTGAATGATACAGACTTGTGTCGCAGCCAGAAATCGCCAAAAAATCCATAAAACTCCCTATTTTGGCGTTCAAGGTCATTCAAGGTCATTGAATTCGGCGCCAATCGAGAGCCAGTGTACAACTTCCCATTAGTGATTAATGATCTAGGCCCTATCTCGCACTGTTACTGAGATACAGCAACTTATTGGCCAAAAATCATAAATTTTTTTCACCCCCCTCTCATTTAGCGCCCTCGTTCGGGGTGACCCCTTTGAATTTATGGAAAAGCTTTATGGTTCCTGAAACTAGAGACTTCCAGGCAGCCAAAGGTAAAAATTTGGCGATCCTATCTTCCACCGTTTTTGACTGATCCACCCGTGTGACGGACAGACGAATAGAATTGCGATGGCTAAGATGCGCTGAAAGCAGTAGCTGCTTTCGCGTGTAAAAAGAAAAAGTAGTACCATAGCAAAATAGCAACAGGAGTAGTAATATGCAATCCTTTTACTCACAGACCAATGATTATTTAACTGCTATTATAAAAACTGTGTATCATTTCAAGTGCAATCTGTGCTAGTTAATTACTGGTAATGTCAACAACACTGCACACTTGTATGATACATAAAATGAACACATGCAACCTAAGTACAGATCCTGGACCTGTTTGCCTAACTTTCCACAGATTTGCCTTGGGCTTAATTTAAGTAAGTAAGTAAGTAAATGATTTATAAAGCGCTAAGCATTTACTGGATATAACAGTAGTAACACTAATCTACGAGGGTCGTTTGATAAGTAAGTTTACAAAATGGTGCCATTCTATCAATTCCTAAAATGAGAAAAATCTGAAATATACTCTTTGTAGGGAATTTCATTTGAAATGAGACCTTTGAGTTTCATTACGATGACTTCACTGTGACGTCATTTATAAACATTAAATACAGCGATGTTTGCACTGAAATTGTCCCGTAACGAACAGCGTGCTGTCATTGCCATTTTATGGGTAAAAAGACTGAATGCAAATCAGATTCACTCTGCTATGCATCCAGTATATGCCAACAAGTGTTTTACGAAGCCAACAGTACAAGTCTGGTGTAAGAAAATGCTAGGTGGGCAGAAATTTGCATCAGATACCAAGGTGCAATCAGTCGTTCGTCAATGGCTTAAACAGCAGCCAGCATCGTTTATTCAGAAACTTGTTGACAGATAGAACAAATGTTTGAACAAACTTGAATGATATGTTGAAAAATGAAACAATAATGCTTAACGTTTAAATAAATGACACTAACTTAAAGTTTATTCGTTTTTTCGCTCCTATGCAGGTCGTCACTTGTGAGTTATGCTAGATTACTGGTGGAGAAAACAATACACAAATAGACTGTGTTCTATTAACAGATGACGTCACAATAATGGCGTCAGCATCAAAAAAAATTTTCACATATGTTCAGAATTAAATTTCCAATAAAACGTATATTTAAAATTTTTAATATTTTGAAAATTGATGGAATCGTGCCATTCTGTAAACTTATTTATAGAATGACCCTCATACTCCATTACTCCAGTTGGACTAAAAGTCAGACTTAATTTGATCAATTTAGTCAATTACATAGTGTACTTCATACTATGCAACTGCTAATGGCATAAAAACACTGTCAAGAGAGCTAGACCACTAAAAAGTTGTCACTCTTCAGTACTTTAAATCTATTTCTTAAAAACCAGGAAAGACACCCCAGCTGGAAAAAGTCTAGCTCAAAACAATTCTCAGAAGTTCACTTTTGGAGGACCCAAGGGCTTCTATCCCTATACCTGGTGGTGGCAGCTTGCATCCAGTGAAAATAGGGGAGGAATTTTGTTAAGGGCATAGATCTGAATCCGAAAACTTCTACTCTATTTTTCACTAGGCAATCTACAACTGTAACAGAACTGCCCCCGTGGAGAGAAGAAAAATCCCGAAGGGGGGAGCCTGAGCATAAAAATGGTCAGGAGAAATGAGCCTGATTTCGATTCCATATTTGGAGGGACAAAACCACTGGGAGGACCTGCTAATTATAGAGCAACTCCCCAAAAACCAGTTGGTTGAAAGAAAATTTAAGGTGGTTGTCAGTTGCTAAGAAATACCAGCAATCTGTTTGTTGATAACCAGTCCGCTGTGCTGACCGCCGGCCATGTGTGCAACCTGAGTCTGGTCAAGGTTCGACTTCTTCACTTTTTCAATACGAATCACCGTCGTGTTGCCCTTCTTGCTTGGAGTCATCACCACCTCTGTGCCACCACAGCAACATACATGTATATGTGGCATGAGATAACACATAATCAAGTGAAACAAGCTATACAAGTTTAAAACGGTTCCTTCAGATTATCACAGCACAGGCGAACCCAAGCTTTTTACGCACAACAGCATGTAATACCATAGCAAATATATGCCATCGAAATTCCATCTGTCCGTCCATCTGTCCATCACACGAGTGGATCAGTAAAAAACGGTGCAAGAAAAAATCACCAAATCTTCACCGTCGGCTGCCTGGAAGACTCTAGTTTCAGGATCAATAAAGCTTTTCCATAAATTCGAAAGTTCGAAAGTCACCCTGAACGAGGGCGCTAAATGACAGAGGGTAAAAAATTTGCGATTTTTAGCTAATAAGTGACCGTATCTCAGAAACAGTGCGAGACAGAGTCAAGATTACTATTAATCAATAACAGTAAGTCGTATATGCGCTTTCAATTGGCACCAAAAGCAATGACCTTGAACACCATAATAGAGGTTTTATTGGATTTTTTTTCGTAATTTTGGCCTGCGACACACATTTCAAAAACAAATTGCGAAAAAGTCACTATTCACTAGAGATAGACCAGGACAACCTGCACATGAAATTACGAAATTCTTGGCACTAAACGTAAGTTCAAGGAGGCTTGTGCACGCGAGCATCAAACAGGGGTACCCCCTCCTAAAAAGTCGTAATTTTACTGCTGTTGGCTCGTCTAGCGTCAAAACAGTTGCAGATGGACATAGATTTGCTGCTTACCATAACAAAAACTGCTGACGTGTTTTTAATGGGTATCAACATTCATGACCCTGAACGACTTTGAACCTCCAAAATAGGGGGTTTTAGTGATTTTTTGGTGATTTTCGGCCAGCGCACACTTAAAGAGTGAACTGTAACAAAATGGCAAGACAACTTGGGAACAAAAACTGCTGTATCACAGGATATGGGTAAACTCTCATATTGACTGTGCTACAAAGACAGCGCCATTAAAACTGTTACTTCTTTGCGGAAAATATTTTTTACTCTATTCTTGTGATCTCTACCGATATCTTACAGAAAGCACGAGTCAAACAAGAGTGTGCAGCCGTTGAGGGGCTGCCCGCTATGGGGCCGTCCTTGCAGTTGAGTACGTGCGTGCTACCACACGGCGACAGCAAGTGCTGCCATCTCGTGAATCATTTAGACTTGACGACGCTACATGGTGAGCGTGCTTTGGTGGTGGTGGATTTTTCGCCAACAACGCAATTAGCCGCGTGACCTTGACCTTTGACCCTATGACCTTGAAATTGGTCCACGGGATGCTCGTGTCCCAGGGACCCTTCCTACCAAGTTTGGTATTCGTAGGCCTTTTCGTTTTCCCTCTAGCTGGAGGCACGGGACAGACGGACAGACGGACAGCATCGATACCTAATGGGGCCTCCTTCTAGGAAGGACGGCCCATAATAAAGTAACAGAGTTAGCAGGCATTAGGCCTACCTTGTTCTTCCATTATGACTTTATATAAAGACAACCAGTTTTTTCTGCTAAACACCAACGAATGTGACAGTCTGCAACAAACACAAAAAAAATTTGCCACACATTAATATCACATATACCTTCATATTCAAACATGGTTTGCTAATGCCACTAAACAAATCATGACTTCTCAAGTGATGACGAACTTTCGCGTTGCCTACATGCTGAGACTTTGCACAATACGTATCTAGGTTTCAACATGGTTTTACAGTGTATTATGCAAGTGTAACAAGGCATGAAACACTGTAGACGTAATACACTGCGGACCGTGTTGAAACTTACTTATTTCATGACGGTGATCGACGGTGAGTTCTGCCTGACAACAGGTACAGAGCGACGTAACTAAACTGAACTAAACTGACAAAGTTTAGTTTTTGACAAACTGACCAATGGGCAAGCAGCGCGAGCTCATTGGTCATTGGTTGACGCATACGTAGTTACGCACGGGTAGTCACGTAGTCACCGACGCCGTTAAACGGTGCCTACTGCAATGCATTACTGTTTGCCCATTATTGGCCAGTTCGTCAAAAACTATAGAAGGCCAGTTCAGTTCAGTTACGTCGCTCTGCATGCGCCTTTACACTCAAGACCGTGACGAAACGTATACATATACATGTGAAATCAAAACCGGACGAATGACAGGAAATAAGTCGGCACCCAATGGATATGAACAGCACAGGTCAATTGAAATGCCCTGGAATAAAATTAAACATGAAAGTGCAGAGCAGAAGGGCATTCTATGATCCCATACCTGGTGGGCGCAGCCTGTGTCCAGTAAAAAAATAACGGGAGGGATGGCATTGTTAAGAGTACATGCAAAATTGCTGTCTTCAAAGTGCTGTTTTTAGCTCAAAAAAGTCAAAATGCACCACAAATTGTTTGGCGTTTTAGAGCACTCCCACAGACCCCCTAGCTGGGATGTGGAACACCGGAAAGGAGATGGGCAAATGGAATGCAAAAAAGGGAGAAAAGGGAAAAGATGAAAAAGGAAAAGATATCGAAGAAAAAAGAAGGATAAAAAATAGAAAAGAAGAGTGGGAAGAGAAATGGGTAGAAAAAAACGGGAAAGGCGGAAAGGGAGGGGAAAGTGGGAAAAATTTGAGCCCAATTTCGATTCCAGATTTGGGGGACAGAAGCCCCTGTAGTGCACACTAAAATACTGGGATCCGGCACGTACATTCACACGGCAAACGTCCACTCCAGCATAAACACAATGTGTCACTGGCTTACGTTAACTAACTGAGACAAACTGCCCACGATTACAGCAAGCTTATCAGTAAATCGGCGCTACAGCACACTATACTTAAATTCCTTAGGCCTGAGTGCTACAAGAATTGTTCGCTTCGAAGACTTTTTGACTTGGGAAGAAAAAAAGACAAATGAAATACCGGTACATAACTTCCCAACAGACAACATTGTCACCGTCGACACTGCGATGTCACAATTAATTAAACTACAAGAAATTGTCCATCACAAAACAACAACAACAATGAAAAAAAATCAAATTTTCTGACTTGACGTCCTAAAAATACAGATGTGTAGACGAGTCCAGTACAATATGCAACGATTATTCTCAAAGTGCCCCTCCTCCCCCCCCCCCCGGTTAAAATGAAAATGCAAAGCTCAGCTCAGCTCCTATAGACTGATGTCGGCTTAATCAGGGAAGACGCGCTACAGCCTATACAGTTCCTGTTGCAGCACTGACCTTCAAGGTCATCCGAGGTCGATGATTTTTACCTCATCTGAAAGGGCGTATGCCAGTTCCTATTACGGTAGTGCTTAATAGTAACCTTGGCCCTATCTCTCACCGTTTCCGAGATATGACGAGTTTTCCATTGAAAACGCACATTTTCCTACCCCCTTCATTCAACCACAGAATTGAAAATGTTCCCCTTGCCCTAGATCGCTTAAATTTTGCACGTCCGAGTTTAAGGCACATAACCTATTATTCGTGTAAAAAGTTTTCCTCTATGACCTAACACTTAGCCACAATGCATCCATTACAGACGACAGACAGAGAGACGACAACTCGTACCATAAGCTCGACCGTTACGTAAGTATGGTCGGCTAAAGGCGCTACAAATAGCCACTGGCGGCCTGCAAACTGCAGTACTAGTCGACGTCACGGAAACAATCAGGTCTGTGAGTTATCAGCATACGCTGCTACTCCACTTGACCGACAACTTGACGTACAGGCGCCATGACCCGGCCTGACCCAGCCAGCCAAAACAAAATGTGGTCGGCGTCACCAACGCAAAGACGATATAAATAAATCAGACACGTCGTGTGCTGTTTCAGCCACAAGAAATAGTCTTTGTTAACTTCTCAACCGTTAAGAAGTATAAAAATAACTGCAAATCCATATCTATGCTTTCGTGTTTCGACGCTGGAATTAGCGATGGCACTGGAAAATCATCAGTACCTACAGCAGTCACCTGTCAGAGGTACCTTTCGACAACTCTTGGGGACACAACGTCACGTACATAGAAAAACATGCTAACACTGCCCAATAATTATTTAGCGATGGGAGCGTTTTTAGAGTCGGTTTTGTTGCCTGTTCTGTTAATAGAAAAGCCATTCAGCACGCACCAGCAACGAGCTTTCAGGACGGCCAATGTTAACAGACGACGCAGATAAGTTAACGGACGGTACATGAAGACAAGCACCCGCAACTCTCAGCAAGCTAGCCATTCATAGTAATAATAATAATAATAATAATAAACTAATTTGTATAGCGCCAGTGTGTCGATTGACTTCAGAGGCGCAAAATATAGTTCCCACACCGGGAACTGAACCCGGGCCGCCGACGTGAAAGGCCCGAATCCTCACCACGAGACCATATGGGAAACAATGTCTTGAGAAAGCCAGCCAGGCGATAGTTTGTGACCAAGCGACGAACTCCAGGTCAAACCGCCAAGCAATTTCGCAGACTCCATCCATTCCATTCATGCCGTGGCGTTGTGGAAAGAGGCAATTACCCAGCCACCTAAATTTCGACCTTTAGGAAAATTTTGTTCTCGGCGAAACAAAATTGGCCATAAAATAGGAGCTGAAAATCCCCGATTTAAAAGAAAATTTGGGGAAAAGGTTAAACTTTGAGCATCCATGTATTTCCTCTATCGCAAATTTTCCAGCTGTCTCTATCAAAAAATGCAACTTCTTGCTCCACCCTCAGCCCACCCCAACACTTTTAACCGTCGATACCGCTGCATTCATGCAGCAGTGCATGTGGTCAGTGCTTGTGTATATTGCAGGATTATGATGCCATTTCGAGGTGGCAAAGGTCGTGTCAACAGAACCTACAACCCCTCGGGGGTCGGAGCATCCGGCATGCTGCCGCCAATGTGGCAAAACCAAGCTGAAAAACTGACCTCAACTGTCAATATATAATCAGTTAGCAGTATAGCTATAGGCAAATTGTACAGCAAACATTTGCATTTTCTCCCTAACAGACCACAAAATAGCGAAAAGAGTCTGGACAGACGATTGGGGTATTATGTACTTCCCAATATATTCTCGTTTTGCATTCTTGCCAGTTTTTGAGCACTCGTATTTAATATCTTTCATACCTTACTAGTATAAAGTGTGGCTTTACTTTTAATTTTGCCTTAATCACTCTCCCACATAAAAATACAGATATACTACAGTGGTCTTAGCCTACAGACTTCACAGTCCTTACTTATAGCAGTGCACACGGACACCGAGGCCCACCCAGTGCTACAACGACTACCACTGCAGAATAATAATTACTACTTTGGGAGACGTTTGAGGACCTCGGGATGAGAGCACATATTCAAGTGCAGAAACAAGTTAAAATTGGCCAACAAGTTGGAACATAATCCAGCAAACGGTATTGAACAATGCATCACCTTTCTATTGTTCTGCTTATACCACATTAGGCTACCAGTAATCAAAAGATCGGCGTATTGTGGCCAATGGTGAACTGGCGCCTTTGAGCCAAGACAGCGTACAGTCAGTATGTGATAAGTGGCTTAAAATACCTAGTGGGCGCAGCTTACATTACATTAAATTACAGATTTTTAACGTGGCCTAAGTAAAAAAAAACTGCTAGGACCACAGATGAAAGCGTTAGTCACGACAGTAGCACAGAAGGGTAGGACTGTTTGAACAGAAATGTTTTCAGTTGACGGCGGAACTGTGACAGTGTGTTGGACGCGACAATGTCCGGTGGCACACTGTTCCACAGCCAAGCACCAGCGACAGCGAAGGCTCGGTCACCAACAGTTACGCACTGCGACTGGGGGACATCCAGCTGGTGTGTCAGTGAGGACCGCAGAGGACAGCAGCTTGCATCCAGTAAAAAGCAGGGGAGGGGAGAGTTTTATTAAGAGTGTAGACCAAAACTCCCCTCCCCTATTTTTCACTAAATAATCAACAGCCTTAACAAATTCCCCACCATTTTTTTCACTGGGACAATCTACACCCTTTCTAAAACTTACTGTTCCGTTATTATGTGTCTGTGTGCATTCTGCCTGAAAAAGCCGTCAACGAAATGACCTATACTCTGTCGAGTGGGACGTTAAACCCTACTCACTCACTCACTACACCTTTATCAAGGAGCCCGAAGGGGGAGGGGGCTTGAGCCCGAAAGTGGGGGAACTTTAGTCTAAAAGTGGGGGGAACGTGCGCCCGATTTCGACTCCAGATTTGGGGAATGTAAGCCACCTTGAACTATGAATACTGCAAATATGGCAGGCCACCCAGCAAGAAACAGCAGCAGCAGTAGCATACAGCTTCACAGATTATGTATACAACGTTTGCAATAACACAGTCCACTCCTTGACTGCCCACTGACGTGATGAGTAACGGCGACTTCAAGCAGCATTATAATGTATACAACGGAATACCGTACCTAGGACTGCATCTTATCTGTGTGAATCAGATACGGTTAACTAGCCACCAGGCCACCCACGCTGTCATCAGCGGTGCAATTGATAATGTTACTCAGGACTGTCTGTTAAACCGGCGCCAGCCATTCCTTCAGCAGCACTTCTGGGCCACACATGTGACGCTTCCGTTCAGCCAGTAGGCCTACAGTAGCCCTGCCAACATCTCCTAAGAAGCTTGGACAGATATTTGCAGCCATTTTAGCCAGCACAAATCACTGGCAGCGGAAAATGATTAGTGTCAATTATGCATTACCAGAATGAAGTACCGCAAACGGCGCACCACTAGGCCTACCAGTAAACAAAAAAGCAGTCAGAGACCGCAGACCTCCGCCAACGCCATGTTGTTCGTCAGATGAAAGCACCATATTCGGTTTGGCAGCGGTTTCCCTTATGCCCTATTTAAAACAATGTCAACGAAAATTTCAAAGTGATCCAGAATCCAGGATTCCTTCCGGATCACCCCCAAAATTGTAGTTTTTGCCATTCCCGACATTCACTCAAAATTTCAGAAAGATCATTCCATAACTTTTTGAGTTATCTTGCTAACACACAGACAGACAGACAGACAAACTCTGGCA
>Ga0209671_1009120_pt1 | contig 10390 bp, 7 predicted proteins | sample WorMetHERISLAND2_2_FD_187401 | JGI IMG/M metagenome (GOLD analysis project Ga0209671, IMG submission 187401) | Marine gutless worms symbiont microbial communities from Max Planck institute for Marine Microbiology, Germany - Olavius geniculatus... | ecosystem: Host-associated > Annelida >... | reverse complement strand
AACGCATTCTGTTAACATTGATCAGCTTTCATTTTTTTCTGCCCTGCATATATCTGTTTCTGCGAACTTTTGTATTTAATGACATCCGCTATCCGCAACCGGTCTACTCTACATTTTATTTATATTTTTGTTTGTTCTCGTCTAAAACGTGTTACTGCGCCATAGGCCTATACCTTTGTGCTAGGGCCTACCATTGAATTCATTAGAAATTTCACATTTTGAACCGCTTGTTGCTAAATAAACTAAAGATAATAACGACAACTTTACAGCACACTGTGACATACGTAACCACGCACAAAGCGAAAAGAAATCCGTATCAGTTGACTTAAGGTGCATTCTCACTGCGCGCGTTAACGCGCGTCACGCCGCGTGACACGCGTCACGCACCTTTAAAATATGCGGCGATCAAGTGCAGTCTCGTTGTTTGCTAACTTTTAACTTCCAGCTCAACGTCACTGCAGTCTGCAGTAGCGGTCAGATGTAGCCTAAGCGACGCTGCAGATCATCACAGCCGTCTATTGACGTTCGTCGTGTCTCAAAAAACATGCCACTTTTTTATCTTTTAAATAACTCCGTAAAACGTTGGGCGGACTTTAATAACGTTTGGCATGCAATATCATGAAGAAACTTAACGTAAATGACTAGTTTTGCCCACCTCAATACTCATCTCACTCACCTCAATACTGTTGTTACACTACCTTGTGAAATGCAGAAGTCGTAGCTTGATCGTTTACAACAATAGATTCCTGCTGGGGAGCGCAAGAATTAGAAGTGGCATGCTTTTTATGAGACAGGACATATAGCCGAGTTCTTGTGGAAATATTCGCAACTCCACTAGTTGCAGTTTGCTCTACAGAACACAGAAAAGGATTGCCTATCAACAGCATTTATCATGAAGTAACTTCTTCAGCAGCGTCTGCATTTTGACTGCGAGCTTCAGACCTCAGGGAATACAATTCTTTTGCCCAGTCCTTCACTACGTCTGTCTCAAACTTGCCTACAAACACCAGCAACACATGCACAGTCTAATCATTCGTTTGTCAAACTCCCGAAAAAAATGACGAAAACACAAACACATGATACATGACTGACTGAATCCATCCTGTGTCTATAAAAGTTTGCAGTATCATCCTAACACTTTAAGGACATGCTTACTTCCAAAACCCGTTAAGTCCATTTTGGTCAAAACGCATTTTTCCACTATAAGCAAAATCGACTTAACAGGTTTTGGAAGCAAGCCCTTCAATTACACGCAGCCATCAAAAGCAGCAAATCACGTAGTCAGCAACAAATTTGCATGACATTTGTAAATCCGTTACATAAGAAATAAAACAGAATAACACCCATTATCAGTTAAACGAAAAATCTCATGTTGAATTAACATGTGGCCATTTCATTTGAACACAATATTACTAGCACTAAAATATAATGCAGCCACTACAACTTAGTTTTGGTGACATCCAAAGATGTCTCCTTTAAAAATTTCACAGTCTCGTGCAACTAACAGTATCATAGCAAATATGCTACACACAATTATGAATAATATACGCTGGTAATATCTGCAAACAAACTAACCCCACAGCACCTATGATAACAACGTTGACGACTGTTGAATATAGCACGGAATATATTACAAAGTTTGACAAAGAAAAAATCCACAAAACATACTTTCAAATAACGCTTCTGCAATGATTCCATACCTTCACAAGATGTGAAAAACTCCTGTAGATCCTTTGATGGCCGACGTTCATCAGTCTCATACTCAAACGCTTGTAAGATCATATCAAACCGATCGAGATCTTTCACAAACTTAGACTCAGCAGATGACTGATTTTCATATTCCTGACAAGCCAGCAGAACAAGCTGCAATCACTTCTACGTATATCTAATATAAATCTTGTATTTACCGGTAAGCTGTATACTGCAAGCATGCACACACATAGGCAAGCCCAGAAAACAGATACATGACAATTTGCCAAACAGCAAAAATTTTCATGGCCCATTGATATGACATCAAACTACTCTTAAAGGTACCTCAAATTACACTGTGTCTTGTCTAAATTATAAAAACGTTTTCCAAGGACCACATCCATATGCTATCATTAGGGGAATGTTCCTACCTTTGATTTCAATTGAAATAATTTAATTAAATTTCCCACATTTTCAGTGGCCTGTAACAAAAAAGGCTGAAATGCCCTCTGTCTTGTATTGAATATATCAAAAATGCTCGATGTCATTGTGGAATTTGAGGGCTATAACGGTAAACAATCTTTTTGTTTTTTTTGTAAGTAGTGAGAAATGTTATCTAAAGTCTCAAAGTTATTTTATGCTCTGCTCAATTTTGTTGTATGTGGTCAAAATTAATAAATAAACAAATTTTTAATAAAGCTCATTTACCTGCCACAGTTCAAGAATTTCTTCGCCAGTTTCATTATTTACCAAGCTTGCAAGATGATCCATAGCTGCCTAATAACACATATAATGAACAAAATATCACAAATACCTCACGACATTTTTCAATTAATTTTAGCACTCTCCGTTCAGATGTCTCTGCTAACTTTGAAATTCTAATAAAATTTATTCTGACAGCATAAAATATGCAGACTCAACTCGATGAAAACAAGACTGTCAAAACTTGTGCAAGGCTAAGCTGTCCGTGGTAGCTGCCATGGCATGCTGCGACATTTATAGCAATGACATCAGCATCGGCCAATAGCTCTAGGCTTACGTGCACTAGAGGTTAATTTAACAATATGCGCTATATAAACTTACATTTTACTTACTTACTTACGTACTTACTTACTTAAACCCTAGGCATGGTCATATCTCACAGTGGTCAGATAAAGCATCCAAAAATCGGTTTCGTGACCTTGATCTTTGATCTATAACCTTGACGTTCAATAGGCTTTTGCGGTTGTCAAAGTACACGTTCACACAAATTTTAACTGAGCTAAGTGCAGTGGTGCACGACTCATCGTGATAATGGACAAACAAACAAAAAACTTAGCAATTGTGCTGAAAACAATATTGTCATTGAGCAACAATACACCGTGTCCAGAAAAAAAACATCCTGAACATTATCGATTGTCACTCAAAAAAATGTCTATCAAGTTTAATAATTTTTGGTACAAATATTTCTGGCACAACTCGCCATCAAATGACCGGCCAACTTACCACCTCACCCAATGTCTGCTTCTGCACTACCTGGGGAAAAATGAACTAACAAAATATGCGTTAAAATGAATAAAATATGTGTTAAATTAAATAATGTCAAAAAGCATCCCCAACATTACTGTTTGTGATTTGAAGAAAATAGATTTTAATAATTTTTGGTGCAAACATTTTTGACACAACTGCCTATCAAACGATTGTTCTAGTTCCCAACTCACCTAATGTCTGCTTATGCACTACGTGAAAAAACCAAAACAAACGAAATGTGCATTAAAAATGAACAAAAACTATAACACATTTTATATCTTCTGTGGCCCCGAACAGCCAGTCAATTACACTGTATGACTGTCATGCCACACTGTGTCATTCAGTTGACCTTCAGAAATGTTGATAAATTCAAAAAGTGACTGGTGAAGTCTGGATTGGTCTCTGAAACAGAACATCATTGACACTGCTGTCAACAAAACGAGAAACCATCTCTGTGCCCGTGGTCACATAATGGGCTGACAGTTCAAACATTTTTTACTGTAGGCAGTCGTAAAATGGACAATTGGACGTACTGTCAGTCCAAGTGACAGAAATGTAAAAAATCTGTTTTATGTCACATTTTGATTAAATAATAATGCTCCCTTGGACAAAAATACAATACTTTGTTGGCTCTGTTTTCCCCAAGTAGTGCAGAAGCAGGCATTAAGTGCGGTGGGAAATTAAATGGTCATTTGATGGGCAGTTGTGTCAGAAATATTCCTGTCAAAAATTATTAAAATCTGATAATTCTTCTTTAAGCTACGACCAAAAATGTCCAGAATGTTTTATTTCCAGACACAGTGTATGTAAACATTAAATGCCACCATGAACAAGTAATTTGAGCAAAGCTCACGTGACGCACGACAGCAGTGGTCCTGCCACTTTGGCAATCAGTGTAGGCCTACAGCAATAAGAAATTAATGCATCTTGAAAAAGTACTTAAATTTGAGGCCTCTGTATGGTAGACTTCTTGAATTTAAGAGATCGAAACATAGATTCTGAAAAATGTATGCCCTATGCTAAAAATGTTGTCCAGGTCCATCTCCAGCCATTTCAGTGCATTCACTCTTATAATGTGTGTCGCAGCTGGAAATCACAAAAAATTAACTAAAAGCCCCATATTTTGGGGGTTCAAGGTCAATGAAATTGACACCAATAAAAAGCCTGTCACTATTGCTTGTTATGATAAGCAGCATGTCTGTGCTTATCTGCAACTGCTTTCAATCTACACAAGATAACTGAGGTAAAATAAAAACTTTTAGGGGAAAGGGGGGGAGGTAGCTGTCTTTGACGCCCGCCTGCACCAGTTTCCTTAAACACAGAGGGTCGGGACTTGAACCACTAAAATCTACGTTTAATGGTGAAAACTTCATATGCAGGTTGTCTTGATCTATCTCCAGTCATTTCATCGCAATTCAGTGTTGAAATGTGCGCTGCATCCAAAAATTGCGAAAAATTCACAAAAAACCCGTTTTGGGGAGTTCAAGGTTGTTCAAGGTCATCAGTGTTGATAAATCTTTAAAAAATGTCACCAGTGCTTGTTATTATAAGCAGCATGTCTATATCTATCTGTAACCGTTTTCACACTATACAAGCCAATAACGGCAAAGAAGCGTCTTTTCAGAGGGGTATTACACATTCCTCGTTCGAAAAGAACCCCTGCAGCCACGGGCATGAAATTTTGTCACAATAAACTAGAGTCTATGGGGCAGCCACAGTGAAGATTTTGTGATCCTTGCTTGCACCGTTTTGATACAGATCACGAGTGTGACGGACAGACATACGAACAGACGCCTAGATGATGGCTAAGATGCGCGAAGCATTCTGCTATAGCGTGTAGTACAAGAAATTTTAGCTAATAGATATCTTTATTTTGCCTCACGGGCAGCCACAAACGCAATTAAAACTGTAAAAAGACAAGCACACACACAAAGAGAAACAGATTTTTAAAAAATAAAAGAACCGTAGAATGCAACCAAACATGCTCACGAGACATGCGAAAGCCTATAGCAGTTTCGGTTCAGTAGTTTAGCTAAAAAGTGGGGTGTTCACACTAAGTTAATACACAAATACCAAATTCTGTATCGGATCATATAACAAGTTCTGTGGCGCCACCTTGTGAATGATATAGACTTGTGTTGCAGTCCTAAATCGCCAAAAAATCCATAAAAACCCCAATTTTGGCGTTCAACCTCATTCAAGGTCATTGAATTCGGCGGCAATCGAGAGCCAGTGTACAACATCCTATTAGTGATTAATAGTAACCTAGGCCCTATCTCGCACCGTTACTGAGATACAGCGACTTATTGGCCAAAAATCGCAAATTTTTCCACCCCCTCTCACTTAGCGCCCTCGTTCGAGGTGATCCTCTTTGAATTTTTGGAAAGTTTTATGGTTCCTGAAACTAGAGTCTTCCAGGCAACCGACGGTGAAGATTTGGTGATCCTATCTTGTACCGTTTTTGACTGATCCACCCATGTGACGGACAGACAGACGGACGGACAGAATTGCGATGGCTAAGATGCGCTGAAAGCAGTAGCCGCTTTCGTGTGAAAAAAGTCAATATCTGTATTATAATAAGCTGTGAAAGACCTGTTCATTTTGGTGTTTTACAGCAGCAGAAACATCATCATGGGGTGTCAAATCTCCCACAATACACTCAGCCATATCATGCACTAACGCCATTTTAATACACCTGTGACAGAACAATATGCACCCAGTATACCCAATTGCATAAATTATATTGTTAATGAGTGACTCGTTAAAAAGAAATTTATACTAGTAAATCTAGATCAACTATCTTGCTAAATAATGACATATTAACAATACGCTGTTAAGTTGCTACAACACCCCAATGCACTGAATGATTTAATACAATAAATGTTTAAATAATTCTTACATAAATCAAACATAATGGCATCATAAATTAAAAAGCTAAGCAAAGAAGAAAGTTACAATTATCGGACAAACAGCTGCAAATTTCCAACACAGAATATTATAAGTGTTCAAAATAAAATTTTGCCTCTAAATTTTCCCAGAATGGTGGTTTTTAGCTAAATTTTTTGCACTTTTGCGACTTTTTGGACAAAAATTTTCTACCATAAAAAAGTATATGCACATGTGTAAATGGCTGCTAATAAAACTTAATGTTGTAATGTAATACAAATTAACAGTACAAGTTATTGTTTTGCAGTTCATTTCTTTAGCTAAACACAACTTCCAAATTGTCAGTAAGACAATTACACTTGATACTTTGCACCTGTAAGTATCAAAAAATTTGAGCTAATGCTCACGAGATGCTTGTTGTGATAGGCAGCATGCCCATGGTGATCTGCAACTGTTTTCACGAAAGACTGTCCAACAATGGTCAAATAACGACTTTAACGGGGGTACCGCTCTTTGATGCCATCATGTGCAGGTTTCCTTGAACCCAAAAAATCGAGACTTGGACCGTCAAAATCTGCATTCAATGCTGAAAATTTCATATGCAGCTCATCATTGTTCATCTGAACTGATCTCAATTTGCTCAAGATTGAAATTTGTTATTGCAGCCCAAAATTGCCAAAAAATGCATAAAAACCTCAACGTTCAAGGTTATCCTAGGTCATTGATTTCGATGCCAATTGAGAGCCAATGTACGACTTCCTATTGGTCATTAAAAGTAACCTAGGCCTATCTCACACTGCTTCTGAGATATGGCGACTTATTGACTAAAAATTGCAAATTTTCCCTTCCCCCCGCTCATTTAGTGCCCCTGCTTGGGGTGACCCCTTTCAAATTTATGGAAAAGCTTTACAAATATAGAAACTAGAGTCTTCCCCACAGCCGATAGTAAAGATTTGGTGATCTTAGCTTGCACCGTTTTTGACTGATCCACCGCGTGACAGACAGATGGACAGAGAGACAGAATTGCAATGGCTAAGACACGCTAAAGCAGTTGCTGCATTTGCGTGTAAAAATGCTTTCCTGCAGAAGCTAAACTGAGTAAGTTAATGAAAATGTGAAACACATACCGATCTTTTGAAAAAGCACTAGAAGAATTAACCAGGAATGCCATTGTTGCCATGCGATACATATGATCAGCAATGCTCTCGGGCTTCTTTATCCCACAGCGAACCCAGCCAGTTCGAGGAGTTGACTGAAACACAAACAACAGAAAGAATGAATAAACATTAACATACAAGTTTTATTTCAAGCAATAACTGCAGTTTAATTTGCTTACATAGATCTCATTTACCAGTGCTGTGTTCTACTGATAACACCCATTGTACAATAAACTGAATCGATCAACTTGTGCCACTGAGACTCAAAGCCAGCATTTTGGGTTTTAAACCTCGATCAAAAGATATCTAGTTAACATACCATGATGTAAACTGTGCTAGCTTTTTTGCCCCTTTGCTGGTTCACCCCTGATCGTGCTTGGTAAGGCTAAAGGATAAGCTACACTCAAGGGCTAATTTCTGGATATGGCCACCTATGTTATAATATGACAGGGCTAATGTTTTTTTTCTACTTAAAATAGTGGCATTACATTTACAGATGACTTTAAGCTGCATATTTATGGTTTTGATGGTGCTTGATGTGCTAAAGGATTAGCCCCACCCGGGAGCCATTCATGCATATAGCTCAATCTTGCTCAACTGCAAATAATCGACAATTTGTACGTTGGCCCTAATCCAGACGCTGCCAGTGCTGACAATTATCAGCAATTTTAGTGTCGTCAGGGGATAATCGTGCAGCGTGCTGGGGCCATCAAACAGGTGGCCTAGGTGGAGAATCAGCCAAGGGGTGCACCAGCAATGGAGATGAAAGACCCATAAACAGTGCAGACGGAAGCATGAAGCAGTTCGTTAAATGCGATTACAAACTGCGTACGATCGTAATAAACTTTTCGCACATCTTTGATCGATTTCGCAATATACTAACTTTCAATTTTCCCAAGAGGAGCAAAAACTTCATTATATTACTACTTTTCACATCCATTTTTGAAAACACAATCGCTTTGTGGCTTTGACACACCCACCGACACACCCACACAACGTAACGTAACGTTAAACGAAGTTTTCAACGCGGGCAACGTAAGCGACGCAAGCAAGCAACGGACGTAACAAACATGTAAATAAATTTTTATATGTATAAAGAAATAATGCCGCGGTCTAAACGCATGCCCATCAATTCAGTTTGTGAGTTGCGATCCATCGTCCACTGTTTCTTGCATGAGGTTATCGAGTCTGTCGCGCTGTGACTTGAGTCGACTTTGTAGCTGTAGCAAAGTTCTGAGCAATGTTCGTCGACGCAGCTCCGTCAGCTGAAGCTGCATAAAGTCTACCCATGCTTCCACTATTGCGTCATTATCTTTCGCTTCAGAAATCTTTCCTTCTACCACTTTACTCAACGATCTTAGTTTCGATAACTTTTCGTCTTGCTCTTGCAATCGGTCCATCTATCGGTGTATCCCGCTAACCTATAGCTGCGTACTTATATCAAGATCACCAATAATCGGTGTGGGCATATAGCAACAGCAAATAATACTGCAGTCTGTGCTGAATGATTATCGGCCGAAGGCTATATAATAGGTGAATCTGGTGATGCCTATTTCGCGTGTATGTACGCTGTATATAGCCTGTGTGGAAGTGCATGCGTGGTGTGAGAATCAGATGAAGCAATTAATGATCGAGGGCTTTGCGTGTTTTAGGAATACTGCGCACTGCGCAGCTAGCAATAGCAGCTATACAATTGTATCACTACATGACATGTGTAGAGCAATATAGAATGTACACATTTGCTGATACGACATAGGCGCCTAGATATTTAACAGTTGATACAAACTGCAAGTCAACTTCACAAAGCTTAACATATTGTTACACACCTTTTTGCGGGCTCTACCAATTCTCAGAACCATAGATTTACTGGTATTAAACTTCATATCAAGATAAGTCATTTCTTGTTCACATACACCAACCATCTTCTGCAGAACAGATACTGAAGCTGACAAGAGTACCAAGTTATCAGCATACATAATTGCATCCAATGGCAAATAAAAATAAAAATTGTACGTACAAACTGCACGAATACCATAACCGGTAGAGAGACCGGTGGACTGTGAGAGAGACCGTAAACAGCCACCGCATAGCAGAAGCGGCGGTAAAACCGCGCGGTATCGGTAAAATTCGGCATGCACTAAAAATTGATTGATGCGTTTGGGTCTACTCGTATTTTAGTCGGTGCATTTGTTTGTTTATGTTTTTTTGCGAGTTGGTTATGCGATTATTTTCAGTAAAAAAATGACTTTCTTTCATTTTGGAAACTGCATTGCTCTTGCATACGTCCCGTATATGATTGTTTACAAAAGTTCTGGACTGTAAGTGTTTGTGAAATAACTAATAACTGCTTTTTTGCCTCATAAGTTGATGACTTGCCAGGCCCTTCGAAACCACGCGACCCCTCGATCTCGCTCTTGCAGTAGCATGGTGAACTACGAAAACTATGACTTGAGTAACACTGAGTGAATTTAAAGTACTAGGTTTATTGATACTTTTTTAGTAATCAGTGCATCAGTAACCTGTATTGACCTGTAGGGACTTAAGGGGCCCATAAACAGGTAACGTTTTGGGCCTTACAATTTAATGGGGGTGAGGGAGAAATTTTTGAAAAAGTTCCCATTTTGGGTGTCACCAAATGGGGCGCATCGATAGGCCAAAACTATGGACTGCTATCTGCTTTATGCAGCAAATTATTAAGAATTAAATTCTAATCCAAATATGGGGATTGGGAGTATACGTTTCAAAATTTTTGCTTATTCCCCCAGAAATCGCCCCCAAATATTCACCCATTTTTTGACAAGTATTTAAAAAATTCTGCAAAATCTACTACATTTCAAAATGTTGTTCATGCAGAATTTTGTAGGCCGCTTATCCCTATATGTAACACGCTGCTTCATTGGCCGGTCCGTGCAGGGGGCTCTGGGCCACAGCTAGGGCTGCCATTATCGGGTAATTCGTTACCCGGGTACCCGGCCGGGTAGCTTAGCGGGTACCCGGGTACCCGTCGGGTAGCAAGTAAGTAAATAAGTATGACACTGTTGTACAGGGGGGGGGAAGTATAGGTCTATTCTCACTTTTTCATTTAATCTTCAGCTACTGATGCAAATATCAAGCATAAAACTAAATCTACTCAAATGACTGTTCATTAT
>Ga0209671_1009119_pt1 | contig 10390 bp, 4 predicted proteins | sample WorMetHERISLAND2_2_FD_187401 | JGI IMG/M metagenome (GOLD analysis project Ga0209671, IMG submission 187401) | Marine gutless worms symbiont microbial communities from Max Planck institute for Marine Microbiology, Germany - Olavius geniculatus... | ecosystem: Host-associated > Annelida >... | reverse complement strand
GTATGACACTAGACTGTGTGGGTATAACACAGTCTAGTGTCATATGAATCATTCATCACAATGTTGGTTTGAAGTGTTTTTTTATTTACCTAATTTTTTATTATTGTTAGTTTTTGCTTACATTTATATTTCACAAGGTAGTGTAGAAATGCATTTACCATGTGGTTGGATATATAATAATCACATTATTACAAATTGTCTGCGAGTGTGCCAGTGAAAAAATTTTGAAAATGCTCAATAATTGGTGAAAATATGGACAAAAGTAAAGTACATATTTTTATGGCCTATGGTGTATACATGCAGTCTTTATGTTACATTGCTTAAGACTGCATATTAATTTCAAAAAATTCGGAGTGTAGCTTTATTAACTGGTTTGCTGTTCTTTTTTGTTTCAGATGGATCTCCTTGGTGACTGAGTCGATTCCAACACAAACAGATCTGTGGAGTAATGACAGTTTCTGCTGTGTGTTTAACATGTTCATTTTTGTTGCTTTTTTACAGTCTAGTTCAGTAGCTGTAGTGATGTTTTGTTTTGTTTATGTTCAGAAACTGCCCAGTTCATGTTACTGTATTGTAATGGTGCACAGCTGCAGCCTGCATCTGGACCCCCAGGCCATGGCTTAGCATCAGACAGCTGGCTTGCAATCCTTATGGCTGGCTAGCCAGCTTAAGCCGTGGCTTAGAACTACTGACGGCTTACAGCGGCTAGCTACAGCTTAGATACATTCCAAAAAATAGCCGCAAAAAATTTGACAGTCACATAAATTTGTCTCATCATTAACTTTTGACATTTAAACCCTACACACTTACCCACTCACTGTATTATAGATTTTACTAAGTTCATTGGTGTGTTCTTGCCTAATATTGGACGTTTAAAACCATTTTAAACAAGTCTAATAGGCAAAGAAGACATTAAGTGTATAATTTGCAAGGCATGTAAATTTTGTTACGTGTTTATTTTGTGTATTGTATTTTTGTGGAGGATAACGGGGAAGATTATTAGAACTACCATTATGTTAGTTACATATGCATGCATATAATGGAGTTCTTACAATTTTAGGTTAACCTCATTTTTGTGTTTTGTGTTTCTGTAAAGATTTGATGCCTTAGGCTGGGACGTGAGGGAAGGGGCGACGGGGGAGGTCAGGGCAGTCGGAAAACTGGACCGTTAAGTGGCCGTCATTCACCAGATGTCACCACGAAGCCGAGCAAACACTGAACTGACGAACTTGGCAGAATCAGCGGGGAAAGAATACCTGGCAACTCGACCCCCCACCCCTCAGGCTGCCCGTCGGGGGCATGTACCCAAGGCCCAAGGACTCGAACGCCGCGGTCGGGGTCCATGACCGTGCAACAGGGAAGGCGCTAGAGGGGGCTGACAGACAGACAGACTTTCCGCCCATTATAGTAAGATAGCAGCAGTGAATCAAATTCTCAGTGCATTTTCAAAATGTTTATTCGTTATCGACCAAATTGAACAAATGGTCATTACATATGATCTCAGGCTGCACAAGGTGTTTATATTTGGTGTTCACATATGTGAAAGTTTAATAGGCTGTGGTTTACTTGTGCACAGGAATGTAGTGAAACTTTGGTGCAAGGCAAAATCTTGCTTTAGCATGTTTTGCATCTTGTTTTTAAAACTAGTATAATTTACAGAAATACAATTTAATTATTGTACTACATGGAAAGTTGAAGCTGATTTTAGCTTAGCATACTGTTGTAAAAGAAAATTGCAAGCAGTTGTAGATGCAAATACAGAGTACAACTTTGTAGGCTGACATTGAAATATCTTAAGCACAATTATGTCATCTTAGCTGCTGTTTTACCGGTATGTCATTTTTTGTGTTGTTAGCTGTTCTCATCATGGGTGGCACCAGGAATCTGAAGCTACTAGGGACAAAGAAGGGGGCAAGGGCCCAAGCACAGTGGAGCAATAATTTTTTGTGGGTGGGCCAAATGTCGACCTGATTTCAGTTGTGTGCATCAAGAAGATCTAGCGGGGTACAGAGGCAGAGCCCCTGCTTGGGAGGTCAGGGGCTGAAGCTGAAACACTTTTAGCTTTTGGACATGCAATTGAAGCCACAAATTTGCTTGTTTTATAATACATGGAAACGCAAAAGATCACAGATATCTGTGTTGCCTTGAAAAATGATGCACACCTTGGCATGGGTATGATTACCAGGTGGCACTTTATCGCCATCAAAATTTTTACCTGAGGGGGCAGCTGGGGGCAAGGGCACGAGGGAGCAGTTACACCCACCATTACCCTACTCACTCGCTCACTCGACGCCAGTCACTGTTTGTATAATGTAGACGCCCCTGGAGTTGTCATCCAGTTCTTGTAACCTGTATGTAGTTTGCTGTTCTCCGATGTTTTCTAAGTTGTCGATAGTTCTACATGTATTTAAGTGTTTGTTGTACATGAATGGTGGCGTGTGAAACTGTGAATGAGCTAAACACGTCTGGCTGTGTTCTGTGTTTTATTCAGCAGTTATTTGAACAGGACAAGTCTCGCGACCAGCATTGAATGACATGATGTCAGAAGTCACAAACACAAAACTCATTATGGACACAAGTCACGATTATAATAAGAAATTAAATTTGATTTGTATTATAAGTTGCACAACAAATGGATGAAAAACCTCAAGTTTGTAGTTTGAGGTTATAGAGGTTGTGCCAATATGCATCAACCTACAATTTTGCTGAATAAATCGCATTTTAATGATGAGTTGTTGTCTCGGTAAAAGTTCTAATGACAGTTAAAAACAAACTCAAATGTGATTTATTCAGCAAAATTGTAGGTTTGTGTAACAACTTGCTTTTAAATTATCAGACTTCATGCTCAAAGTGTACACTATATGGCTTTAGACGTGACCTCACCTCTGACAGTCGCATTAAGGATCAACTGCTCAAAATGCACAGCACTCATTCATGGATAAAATGTGCTTTGAGCCCATCAATCAGTTATCTTATTTTTCGCGTAAAATATTTAATACCACACAATTATTACATCTCATGGCACTCTCTGAAAAAAAACTGATGAATGAGCAATCCGATGCTGATAATCACTGGGCAGTGTAACAACTTCGAGCATCTGCGTTTTGCACGGTAGTGCGTTGACATAAATTATGAGAAGTGGATATTGAGTATACCTTACATAATTTTATCGTCTTGGCTATCTGTGAGCCAAAAATTATCAAATTTAGTGCAGATTTGACGAAGTTCTGACAAAAACAAGTTGGGTTATTTTTGGCACACCCTGTATAAAAGTAAATTTTCAGCCCTGCGTAGCCCACAGGGACCGCATTCCGCAATCACTCGCCTACTGTAACTGACTGATATTAAAATTGGCACTTCAATCAGCAATAACTCAAAAAGTAGAAAGACGTCTATATATTTAACTAGGTGTCTCAATATTTGCTGTAAAGAACGTATATTGCATTTGCCAAGTAAAGTTTGGATGTTAACTTTTGGTCATGGCCAAATTGCTGAAGGACGATTTCAGCTGATTCGGTCCATCACGTTCTGCATTGTTATTCTTTGGTTTTATTGTTTACATTTACATTCTCTTCACAGTTCATATACTTTAATTAAAGACAGAGTCGTACGACGGTCAGTACGTTTACTTTGCTTTGGACATTATATCTTCGCTTAGCTGAACACGGCTTGACTGAAAAAGATACTGTTTGAATAGCAAGGGTTCCTGAAAACAGGTACCGCTACTCAAGTATCACAGTCTCGCTAAGTATGATCAAAGTAAGTAGTTTTGATTTTTGTGTTTTTATGCCAGCTGACAGGTCTATGCTGTTGATGATGTGATAGTTAAAGTCCAACAAACTCAGGTATAAAAAGGTAAGTAACACTGTTCGGAAAAGTGTTAATTAAAAACATAACGAAAGTCATTATACCGATACACACCACTGTCATATATCTGTACACAAATCTTGGTTGGCACCCTTATTCTAAATAAATATTTTTTCGTGTTCTGGAAAGGTGCAGTGATTTGTTGCAGCCTAGACCTGGACTTTTTCAGATTGATCGCAAAAAAGAATGGCATGAACTTAGAACACGTGTTGCCACGCTCGCAATTCGAATAGCCTATAGTGTGACTAAAGGACTAAACAGGTGTTTTCTGTTTTACAAACTAATTTTCTCAATAAACAAAAGTGTCTTTTAAGATGCACACACTTTCACGATTACGTTTACACGTACTAAAATGCACAAAACTGAATTAATTGACACATAATTATATATAAGAACTATGAACTTGTGTCCCGCTGCATTGGCTTTCTACACTTTTGTCCCGGAACGTTTTTGGATCGACACAGGCCTTTCCTGAATGATAAAAATGCATAACTTTTGTTCTGGAAACAATAAAAAAATCACTTGGAAATGACTAGGTTTGGTCAGGCTTTGAAAAAATGCAATTATTGTAGTAGATTATCACTATTGCTGTCTGTTTCTAATTTACACGTCACAAGCACCGTCTTATCTTACTGACACTGTCACACAAACAGCCAGTGTCACATCACGAACACGACTTCGGTCCGGCAGCAGTCTCCGCTGCTAGCAACCACGCACACGACTGAAGTTCGGACAACGAGCATTTTCCTACCCTGCACCAGCTGCGTGGAACAGTCTGCCACCGTCACTTCAAGAACTATCTGACACTGTGTCATTCAAACGAAACTTAAAAACTTTACTGTTTCAGCGAGCTTTTTATCTCTGAGTAGTTTTTACTTTTTGTACATTATCATTAGGTTTTATTTTAGTTTTTAGGTGTGTTGTACATCACTGGTCACTTTTGTAAGTGGTTATTTTTTTAATTGATTGATTGATTGATTGTTGTCACTGGGTGCGTTGATTTTGCAGGAGTTGTCAGCAGCACAGAGAGGACCGTCATTATGGTTGCTTACTGTCAGCATTGTAGACAACGTAGATGTGTTGGATGTTTGACTGGATTTCTTGGCTGTCGCTGCCGAGGCTACGAACAATCATCCGGCAATACCACACTGGTCTGTATATCTCCAAGTCTCTATAGCACCAGTCTCCTACTCATCATGAAATTTGAAGCTTGTTCTGAAATATCCTGAAAAAAGCAGCAGATTTTTCTTGAAAATTCTGGAAATTCTGCATTATGAAATGCTAAAAGTGCTGAATTCATTTGCAGAGGCTGAAAAATGTGGTACGGGGACTGGGTAATAATGACCTAGTGTGACTTTCTGGTTGTATGCCCCGGGAAGTGGGCACTCTGCCCTTGTGAGCCTAGATGTTTTAATATTAGAATTTATATAGTGTGAAAGGCCTGATGGCATTGTCCTGTGATTTCAGACATGATTGTTAACTATGTTGCTAATGCCTATGTCTCTGCATAAACTAGTGGCAGATTGCAGGTTTAGATTCAATTTCATAACATTTTATCAGATTAAAATGTATTTGCTGAAGGTGGAAAGATGCACTGCAGTTAAGCCTTTAAAAATTTTTGTGCTTCCCATTGCAGTTGTTGAAAAAAGGGACTGGGGTGGAGAAATTTTTTTATAGTATGATATTAATGTAATATTGCACAGCAACTTGTAATAAACAAGTCGACACACTGCACAGTGCGTGGTATTCAAAGTAAAGATACTGCAGCATTGCAGATTTGATGCAAACAGTTTTTTGAGTAAATGTTTGAAAATGAAGTGAATATTGCACTAATATTTTTGAGTCTAGTGCAAATTTTTGTGATGCACAATTTGGCTATAAGCATGCACTCTTGGTCTCAGTGCCATGACTTACTTCGGTTATAAGCAATTTGGCTGATGCAGTGCACAAGACCGCCTGTAGTCAGCCACTTACTGCTCACTGGATGCTGGTGACAACGTCTAAACCGCAGTATTTCGGGTAGGCAGAGCTAGTGAGCACCATGCATCATGTTCACTACAGAGCATCTCCCCACCCTAGCAGCATGCAGCATCATAATGAACTTTAAACAGCAGTGTGCAGGTCAATAGTGCTAGGCCACCTGCTGTCTATGAGAGTGATTGAGACGATGGATGGGCGGGTGGGCGGCATGTAAACTGACACTACTGGAGTGACCATTATCAGCTGCTACATGCTGCGCCTGATGTCCACAAAGCAGATGAGTGAGGCGACTGTTTCCTGTGGCATTAGGGACAATAGAAAATCACAGAAACGTGGAAATCACGGAAGCCGTGATTTTTGTCAAATGCCATGATTTTGCCAGAATGCTGTGTTTTGCCATGTTTTTAACCAAAATGCCGTGATTTTACCATTTTTTTACATTTTTAAAATAATTTATCGTTTTAATCAACGAAATGGTGTGATTTTAACACAAAAAATATTTACTTTGGCTACTGCTACCAAAGTCCGTATGCTTTGTTACCTACTGGCTCAATATGTGATTGTGACATCGCTGTAGAAATTTTTATTTTAATGCTCCGCAGAGACAAAATTTTACAAATGAAAACTTTTGCACTTCATGTACTGATGGTCGACAGTTGTCAATGCTAGATGTTGAGTTTTATAGACCTTTTAATGGTTTTTGAGCCCGTAATTTGATGCTGTGATTTTGCTATTTTTTGCCGTGATTTTCTACTGTCCCTATGTGACATGGATGACCGCCTATTGTAACTGCATGTTCTAAATACTGCAATGGTCCCATAAGCTAACTGTGGTTAAATGCACACTTCGCTTACATGCAAGTCAGCTTGCAGTCCCAAGGCCATGCATATAAGTGGATTCAACTGTATAAATCTTCAGTCTGTTACTCTGGTGAACAAATGCAAATATTTGAACTGTGCATTGAAAGCTGTATAACTTCTGCAAAGTGTAGTGTATAAATTTCTATCTCAGTAGCAAATGCCATGTTATGCTGGCTTTACATGGGACTGTTTGTTGTGTTGTGTTGACAGTGTGATGTGTTCTGGCTGCTGTTCTTCTTTGCCACTGGTCTTTATATCTGGTTCTGGTTCTACTACTGGTTGTTGGCAGAAAACAGCATGGAGATAATCAATGGGTCTGATCGGTTTTGTGAGATTAAATGTGTCTGAGTTGTAGTGCAAAAACAACAATCTGTGCATAAGCATTGGCAGGAGTGTAACGAAAAATTATCTGTTTGGCTTCCCCACACACGCATAACATACACGTATATGCACGTACACATTTGGTGTTTTGTCAGTATGCAAAGCTCAAAGTTTGCTGAGCATTCTTTACTAGCAATAGCTGAACACTACAGCTTGTATTTACAGTGTTTATTTCAGGCAGCTAATCTTAAGGTTTGCAGTTTCTGATCATAGAGATACTTTCAGCTGTGCATTTTTTTTTGCTTTAGTTCACATCAACATCATCTTTGTTACTGCACTGTTGCAGCGTTTGACAGTTTGGCATGTTTGTTTGATATTGGAATGACAGTTTGTTATATGCTGTGTAGGTATGCTTATTTACAGCTGGGCACATGGTTTCCATTCTACTTTGTGATGCTTGGCCTGACTTGTGCTGCACTCTTCTATATTCTGATACTTTTTGTGAGTAAACAGATGTATGATTGAATACTGGTTATATGAGGGTCGTTCGATAAATAAGTTACAAAACAGTGCCATTCCCCCAAATTCTTAAAATAGGAGAAATTCGAAATATACATTTTGTAGAGAATTTAATTATGAGCATACGCTGAAATTTTTTTAATGATGACGTCATTATTGTGACGTCATCTGTTAATAGAACGCAGTCTGTTTGTGTATTATTTTCTCTGCCAGTAATCTATCATAACTCACAAATGACAAACAGCATAGGAATGAAGTAAAATGAATAAACTTAACAAGTTAATGTCACATCTTTAAATATTAAACAGTATTGTTTCATGTTTTAACATATCTTCTCATTTTGTTCAAACATTTGTCCCATCTGTCACCCAACTTCTGAATTCCCGATGCAAAGAACAATGCTGGCTGCTGTCATTGATAATACTGCTGTATAGCGAATAATTTACATCAACTGTGAGAAAAAGTAATTGCCAAGGCTTTGTCTTAATTTGTATATGTTTAGGAAGTGTCATAGTTTTCAGTACTTGTCTTATCTATTGTAGGTGTTGCTGCTCTTTCACTTTATCGTAGATTTCCAGCTGTACATTCACTTTGTTCATCGATTTATGCTTGTTATTATCCTTGCCGTGTCAGTTCTAGCTACGATTGGCCTCGACATGTTGTGGTCAGATGGATGGCGTCTGATGCATATTTCTCTCCTGGTAAACCATTTATATTGCTTTTAACGGCATTTCATGTTACTACTACTTTAGACTGTGGACTTTTGTTTATTTCAACATGTGCCATCAGATATCAGCCAGGAGACATACGATAAAAAATAACTAGCTGAGTGCATATGTCTGTCAAGTTAATTTTACGAAGTAGTGATTTAAACACATCTTTGTGAATTTGTTAGTTAATTATAAAGTAGCTGACTAATTTTAATGTTATTGCTGTAACAATAGCATTTGCAGCTCTTGCTGTAAATGTTGAAGCTAGTGATATCACAGACAATACACATTCTGCTGGTGATGTAATGATGCCATTATCATAATGACATCATACTGCTGCAGACAAACAGGCAGAATGATGGACACATGTACTGGTGAACACGTATTCTCCGCTATTACTTTGCTCACTTGGCAGAGACAGTAAGCATTGAATCAGTAAAACATTGTGAAACAGCAAATCACATGTAGGCTAAATGCACAGTTAATTTTTCTCAACACAAACAAGAAATGTACCACAGAATTATGAACATACTCACAGTTACATTACGTATATCACCAACAGTGAACTCTATAGTGAGTTGTCAGAGCAGGGCTTGATACAGGCCAGATGCTCTTTCGACACTCGGCCGACAGCATTTTGGCAATGATATGTTTTTGCATATCATTATCAGAGTCGGAGTTATTGGCAGGTTGGTTGTGTTTGTTGTCCTTGACTCAAGTAATTATTCAGATGTCAGTTTGTGTATCAATTTAACCAGTAACTGCTTTATGTTGTGTTCAACTGACCCACTTCTGCCAAACACCAGTGAACTGTGTTTGGTCTCCATTGAATTTTTCTGAATGGAAAAATTAGGGATTGCTAGAGGGGAAATTTTTTGCAGTCTTCGTGCTTTTTCCATTTCCAGCCATCTGTATCATGTTACTGACTGTCAATAATTGTGATTGTCTGTGATGGTTGAATTGTCAACACACTGCTGGTCGCTGTAGATAACTGCACCATTTATGCACATTGCTGTGGTCATTGTGGTTACACTGGCATCATGGTTCATTGCTGGACAGTTTATGAGACGCCATGCCAGCAACAAGAAGCCATGTAAGTCATTGTCCAATGTGCAGTGTATTCTTCTGTGTAATAGGCGTGATAGCATTTACTTGTTGTTTTAAAGTGCATTTTATCACAATATGTTTGAAGCATAATACATAATTTTTCATTAGTTCTGTATCTGTAGCGCGTAAAAATTGAGAGTGAGTGATAGCAGTTTATGTTTATAAAGATTTGTCACTATATGTTATATATGTAATATTGCATTCTGTTTGTAAGCTGTTTGGTTGGATGTTTACAGCAGTATTTGGCGTCCTTTTATTCGTCATCTACATCATCATACTGATTGCTATCTATGTTTTACCACTGGCAATCAGGTCTCCGTGTATCGTTGAAAAGTCAGAACTACCGACAAAGCCGCTTTTGCTTGCTCACAAGGGGGCATCTGCTGTGCGTATTTATTCTGTTTACTGTTGTCTGTCCTTGCTGAAAGAAAACATCCTGTAATTATTTCTACTAGTAAATATAAAGCTGTGCTGGTTTTTTTTGCTACTACTACTAATACTGATTAATACTAATTCTGTTACTACCACCACCCCAAGTATTCAGTTTTGTTTATTTGAGCTTTTTTTTGTACGGTTCTTTTGGTTTAGGGTGAATCTTTAAGAGAGAATCTTTGGGATTGCTGCGGCAAGTTGAGCACTGGATGCTTTTCATGTAGTGTAATTAACAGCAACAAAGCACTTAAGAAAAATTTTACTAGTGCCAGTCACTCGCAGCATAGCTGATATATTGCATTTTACCACTGTGTTAATTGTATGATGACCTGGGCACCTGTTTAAGCCATGTCTCTATTGTGTCATTATACACTGTGTCCCAAAAAAAACATCCCCGACATTTTCAACTGTATCTTGAAAACCAATTATCAAATTTTAATAATTTTTGGCACAAATATTCCTGACATAACTTGCCATCAAATGACCATTCAGTTTCCCACCTCACCCAATGTATGCTTCTGCACTACCTAGGGAAAGCAGATCAAGCGAAATATGCATTAAAATAAACAGAAAACCTGAAAAAAACATCCCCAA
>Ga0209671_1009113_pt1 | contig 10393 bp, 8 predicted proteins | sample WorMetHERISLAND2_2_FD_187401 | JGI IMG/M metagenome (GOLD analysis project Ga0209671, IMG submission 187401) | Marine gutless worms symbiont microbial communities from Max Planck institute for Marine Microbiology, Germany - Olavius geniculatus... | ecosystem: Host-associated > Annelida >... | reverse complement strand
TATTTAACTGTGTTGTTTCAACGATGTTATGAAATTGGTGTTGTAGCATGATCATTTTTGAATGCCGAAAAATCGGTAGGCGGTCATGTTAAAAAATCTATAACTTCGTCGTTTTTTAACAGAATCACATTTTATTTGGCTGTTAGATGTAGAAGGTTTCAGTAAATAAAGCTGTAAAATTTCGTATTAAAATCCCAAACGGTTGCTAAGAAAACGGCGAAAAAATTTAGGGGTCCACTTTTTTTCTGCCGCACCCTGTAGAGTATGCCTATCGCGTCAAATTGATTGCAGCATCAAACGTTTACGTTGCGACAGCAAGTTTTTTGCATGTCGTGTTACGCAACGTTGGCTCATAAAGTTCCGTATTACAGTGATAGTGCACCTCTGTCTAAACGATCGGCGCCAGTGTATCTGAGTGAGCTGTGTGTTACGGCGATTCACAGGCAATCCGCCTATCATCTCTGGTAGCCTAGTTGAGTACAAACTAGTAGTTCATGGTTGTTCCGACGGTGAAGTGTTCAACCTATGAAGCTCGCTTCTTTTGGTGTCCGGGCTTCAAGTCTGAAATACACTTCCGGACTATATTTGAGAGATCCGATTCCATTCATTGACGATTTTAAACAATATTTAAATTTTAAAACACTTCCTCTTTGCACAGTGCATTGGAAATATTTTGTGCGTCTACGCCATATTGTGTAGCCTATCGTATTGCATCGTGGATTACATTACGTTAGCATCACTGACCACGGTGAAGTCATTGAGAAGAAAGCCGAGACTGGCTCCGGTGTAGAAGACAAGCGGCGCCAGCAGTTGTACATGCGGGTCGCACATCATCCGGGCAGTTGCCTTTGTCAAACGTCTAGCACTCAGCTGTACTACCATCATCTCTGTCCTTCGTCTTCGTAGCCTTCCACCTATTGCTACCACCACCGTCACTATCACCACACCGTCATCCTCCAACGCTGCCGCGGCATATACCAGTACATCAAACACCCATCAGTACTACCATCGTGTCTGTCGTCCGTCGTGGTTTGCCAGGCCAGTATGTCAACGGTACGACTTCCTCGGAGCTGGCACCGTGAGGAAGACCGGTGTTGGTGTTCCGGTTCATCAGACACGCGGCCAGAACGATCGCAGTCACCACGAAACACGTCTCGACGCCGAACAGCCAGTGACGCGCTGTGGACTGCAACGCAAAAAAGAGAGCGGTGCTGTGTGTGCTGTACGTTCCAGCAGTGACGCGCTGACGTCGGCAGCGGCGCAGCGTGATGTGGAATCGCGTCGAAATCAACGTCGTTCAGTCGATTCACACCACAGCCGTGAGCACCGCATACCGCCCTGCAGCACAGTCAGCCGCTTAAAGTTGCGTACAGAGCGAACGAAATAAACTAAACTGAAATGAAAAGAACTGCAGTGCAGTTCGTTTTCATTTTGTTCCACGAGTAACGAGTTTTACGCACTTCTACATTCAGAGAAACTAAAGTTGCTGTAACTTAACGTAAAAAAAAACGCGCAATTCAGCCATTATATAAAGAACGACTACTCAAAAAATACTTAAGTAAGTAAAAGTAAAGGTAAAGGTCAGAATATAGCTCTTAAGGAGTGAACCCCTCACAGAGATACGGAGCGTCACTTGTCATATGGGATCAGAGAGTGTTACCTGCCACCCGACAGAAGTGAAAGCGCTTCGCCTTAACCCCAGCCAGATAGGCCGGTATTCGATTTACCTATCCCGGAGGAATGGAAGGCTGAGTTGACCTAAGCGGCTGGTTACATACCGAGATGGTTTACCCGCCCACAGGCAGTCACCCATCGCAGACTAACCGGGCCCGGCGTACAGTAACTTCGCTGATCGGATCAGACGCGTTACCACTACACCACGTCACCAAGTAGTCTACAGAGCGCGACTGTAATAAAACCTCGAACGTGCTCGGCGGCTAATGGAATGAAACTACGTACTTCTTTTTCCAAGCAGAGGGACTGGCGTGTCCGTATGTTAACAGTTTGACTAGGTCCATCTCAGCATGGCTGCTTACTTTTATTGCGCGATGTGCATTAGCACTTTCTGCACGATGACTAAATCAACGTAAATGTAATTAGTCTAACTTTGAGCGCACCTTGCAGTGTCATTTCCGGTGCGCCGTGTCGACTCGCTACCGGCTGCAGAGCGGCTGAACAGTGTGAACGTGTCGTTGTGTGCCGACAGAACGACCGACGACAGCAGGTTGCCCCAGATCTGACTGGTCTGCATCAGACCGCTGAACACACCGTTGAACCGGGCGATGGCGACGATGAACAATCTCTCTGGTTGTCCCGGTGAAGGGAGTGATGATGTGTTGCCGCGGTCATTCGTTTGAAGCGGGCGATGGTCGCCTCAGACGTGGCGGTTAAGTCGTGGTCGCCCAGAGCCAGCGTGGTGAGGTAGGTCGACTGAGCGCTCCACAGCGGACCCGTCAGCGCCCCGCCATCTATTTTTGTTTCTTTCTTTTTCTTTTTCAGCTCTAAATTGTGTGCCGCAAAATGTAGGCCTGTCAGATTTACAGAAAGATGAATCTTGGCCTGAACACGGGGTTCGATGATTATGTCCAACGTCTTACAGCCACAACCACCAACACCATACAACCGACTCTCCGACTAACACTTAGTCAGCGCCCCGGCAGCCATGGCTCCGGGTACCAGGAGGGAGCCAGTGTCGTCGAAGTTTGCGGCGACGTAGCACAGATGGACTGCGTACGCGACGACGATCGTCCACTTGGCGGACAGACGTCGGATGATGGCGGGCGCGTAGAAGCACGAGATCGTAGCGGCGGAGTAGAGAGCGGCCAGAGACGCCACACCAAGCGTTCGACGATGATTCAACGTGCTCTGCAGCGACTGCATCGACGAAAAAAGAAAATACAAAACGACGAGATAACAACACGGGAATAATGTTCAGTTCGTCAGAGAACTCGTTCAGTTCCGCCTGAGAACTGCAGAAAATAGTTGCTTTTTGTACAATATTCCAATTGTCACTGTATAGTCAAGAACATGAAAGTAATGCTCAGGTCGTCTGGATGACAGTTCGTCTTCGTGAGAACTGCAGGAGCCAGCCAGCCGTCGTCTTGTCTAATAAAATTGTCTACACAAACTGCGACTGTATCGACGAGAAGGCCGTGAGCCAGCACATGACCGACGCGCCAAGGACGACAAGATTCTTTAGCGCTTTCGAGTTCCTCGTACCGGGCAGCCGACAACCGACAACGACATCATTCGACAGACGGTCCGTGCTGTCTGCAGTCAGCAGGAAGAGTTCGCGGACAAATTTGTGCACGTTGTGTGGATTTGTTCCGCAGCCTGTTTGTTGTATCAGACAGAGCAACAGCAAATATCCATGCACGAAGGTGCCCGACGTCCGACAGACGGTCGGTGCTGTCGCCGTGCCAGTTCACAGCGTTGATCGGCATGTTCAAGAACAGCAGAGAAAGCTATCTTCTTGTCTTAGAATTGTACGTGTGGCTCTTCAAAAATGAGATGCGATCTCATTCTTAAGCCGTCCGAGTATTCCGCCGTTCAGATGCAGTCGTTTACACACTTAGTTCAGAGCAGTGATCGGCGTAACGCTAATACATATTTCAAAGACAAGTACTTGAAACTGTAAGAAAATCCTGAAGGTAGCAAGAAACCATGGATTTCAGATAGACGGTCGGTGCTGTCGGCTTTCCATTTGAGACCACTGATTACCGCAGGGTTAAACTGACCTTTGATCAAACGATCATCATTATTATAATCATAAAATATAGCGTGGCCTGAATAATAGTCCGTCATGGCAGCCTGCCAAGTCCCATGCCTGAGAGTGTCCGACGTCCGACGGTCGGTGCTGTCGCCGCTCCAGTTCAGAGTACTGGCTGCTGCGGCAGCACAGTCTCCGGTGGACAGTGAACGGGACGGTGGACGCCAGCAGATGTAGCAGCTTCCTGTAACTGATGCGGTCGCATCGTCGTCGTTGAGATAGCTGGCGGAGGCCATTTCCTGTCGTCGTCTCAAACGTTGCCCCCGGCGGCCGCTCATAATCACCGGAACTGTAAGAGAACAGACACCGGACATGGCAGACTAATAGGTGTTTACAAAAGACCGACGAAACATTTACTAAAATTGAAAGAGATTGCAGATTATGAGGTGTTTTGGGTAGTTACAAGAAACAAGCATTATGCTTACAACCAGTAGAAGTATGAGAAAATAGGCACAAACGTGACAAATTAAAAGATTATAACAAAAGATTATCAAGAGATTAACATAAAATTTACACTAATTCGATTAAGAGATTGCAGATTAGAAGATGGTATGGTAGTTACAGGAAGCAAAACACTATGTTTATAATCACCGGAAGTGCGTTGTCGCCCCGGATCCACGCGTTCGAGCAACTTCCGGTCTTCGCCATCGTCGTCGTCGTCATCGCATTTGTCGTCGACTTCCGGTTTTGATTGATCGGTCGCCGCGTGACGTAATCACCTCGCATCAACAGCGGGTCGACGCTGAGCGACTTCCGTTTGTCGACAAGACCATCGCGTAAATCTAACGACTCCATGGGGCACTACTGTAGTTAGCATCCGCAGCTGCACATGGTAGGTCTACTTCACGGGTCGGTACGACCCATTGGCAGTTTTCGATCTAGAAAGCTGTTCAAACCTCCGCGAAGTACTGCGTTTTATTACTGCACGTTTGTAGAAATTGCAGTGTTAAGGCTAATCGAAAAGACGGCAGAAAATCCATGGCAAAGATGCCTCAAACGGTCAATAATTCACAAGAAAATCGCCAATTTTTCTTACACTTATATGTTACAAGGTAGAGTATCGTAGAGTAGCGACGCAGTTAGGATGTAGCGCGATATTGCACAATCATGTGGTTGCAAATGTTTCATTCACAGAGTGCGACAGTAAAAAGCTGCAGACCACGACATGCAGAAGTAGAAGTAAGTATCACATGTTCTTACCGCGTCAGTGACGTCAGCTGACACAACGCGGTGCCACGGATACTGCTGCTGACATGCAGCTGACGACGACATCCGCTGCTGCTGGCCGCTCGCACAGCTCGCCAGTCAGGCGCACTGACTTTCATCCGCAAGCCAGTGACTGCTCTGGAGCTGTGCAGTATGCGTGTTGTAATCTACAGAGGGAGGGAAAAGTTGTTTTGAGTGTTGATAACTTGGCTACCGTTAGCGGTGGAAAAACGCCTGATTGTTAACAGCTGCATAATTCTGTCTCCAAAACAGTGTGAAACGTGCAGCATACCAGTGCGTTTAAATATTGTTTGTCGTGATCGGCCAGTTAAGATCCAGAAACCGGCCCTAACTGTATTAAGTTTATTAAATTGTATTTTTATGCACTTTATCTAGTAATTTACGAATTTTACTTATGATTTGTATTTATTTTGTTTTTAATATAATTCTTAAATATTAATAATGAAACACTATGCGAGTATAATATACTCAAGTCCGGAAACATTAACGGAGTCCATTATTTCGGACTGAGCAATAACTCGAATACTCGGCACCAGCCCTACAATGCTCGGTCGGTGCAATCAAGCGTCGACCAATGGCACGTCGGCACGCCGGTCACGTGCCGCGTAGAAGTGTGACGTCATGTTTACGTAATGACATCTAGTATTGGCGCGGACGAGCGACGCGATCACGTCTACTAATGATGAATGTCATCTCGTTAGCAGCTAAATCAACCAGCTGCTGCAGCTATATAGGTATATAGAGGTACTTGCGGCATAAGCGCCGTGAGTGACTATAGGCGGTGAAATCTAGGGGCATAAACCGGCCAGAAACAGCATTGCAATACAACTGCTTTTTAGTGAGTGAGTGAACGAGAGAGTAATTTCTTAACGGCACATCAGCACACACGAAGCCGTTCCGTACCAGAAAAATGTTAACAGTATGTGACTGCAAAAAAAATAATAAAAAGTGTGTAAAACTATTAATCTGCAATAAAGCAGACGTTGGGACTATAAATGTAATAAAGTTAATCAATTAATATGAGTGAAATCAGCTGACGGTACTTGCCCGTTAATTCACACGCACCCGAATTAACCGCTAGAGTTAAGGTTAGGACCAAGGTTAGGGATAGGAATAAGTTTAGGATCAAGGTTAGAGTTGGGTTTAAGGTTAGGGTCAGGGTTAAGGTTAGGGTTAGCGTTAACGATAATAATCCAGGTGCGGGTGAATTAACGACGAAAATTGTAGATTATAGGCTATCGCTAAATGACAGTAAATGTATCGTACGTACACAGAATAGTGTCGCACGCACTACAATATAACAAATTTGGGCATTATGTTGATATATCGCGGAACCGAATCAGTTCCCTACTGTGATACTTCGGTTTTCCTGCGTTCTAGGAAATACATATGCCTACGCATTGCAAATTTGCAAATCTGTCTCTGATGGCATTACGGAATGAATATCGACGTCAGCGTCCGTCAGCAGCCGCTGGCATTACAGCCATAGCGTGGTATATACGCCGCATCCGTAGCTCTAGAAGCTTTCCGCGTCATCAGACCATGCTGGCGCATGGCACTAATCTAGAGGGCTGTGGCTGGCGGCAGAGACTAATGTAATGAGCACACTGAGCAGCAACGACGAAAACAGCAGACTAAAGATCAAACCACACGACTTCGATCTGTTGCAGATTGTTGCTCAACAACGAGTCGTACAACAATTAAGCAGTAGCGTCGCAGCAGAAAAAAAAATTGTCGAAAAAATCTTCTTCTTGTCGGAAAATTTTCGTCCAAAAGACTGATATAATGAGCTGGAAAACCCACAATTTTAGAGAACATTTATGGCCAAAAAATTAAAATTTTGAAGAACCATAATCTACTTTGTCGGAAAATTACACCTTCTTATCCTTTATGGAAAACCCATCCCAAAGCTACGGAGAGTGATTATGTTAAACGCTGCTTTCAACATTGCCACATTTCGCTGCAGTGATTGAGCCTGGACAATCGTTTCAGAAACTGTCCCATTTTTTGATCTACGTGTAGCATGCATGTCTTACTTTTTTGCGCCATCCTGTAGCCTGTACATAGCCTAAATGGAGCTGGGTTTTATTAAAGCCTGGCGGCGTCAACGTCACGGGTAGGACGTGGACTGGCTGATTGGAGTTTACGATGTACTCAACATCTCCCAGTAAACCGTTTTATGCCTTCTCTTTAGCGTAAAGTCGGTTAAGCAGAAAAATGTGTGGTCCACAGAAAAATGGCCTCACCTTTTAAAATTTCTTTTCCCGTCTGACTTGGCGCACTAATAATTATCTGTTTTCACCGTAGGCACCGTGGATTAAAAATGTTGAGTAGCGGCAGAAAATTAATTGCAATTTTGAGACAAGCAGCTGAAAACTAAAACGAGGAGATCATCGGTGTTCAAAGTTAAATTTTGCCTCTATAGTTCTTTAAAGTAAAAGACTGTTTAGACTAGGCTAAATTGTACATTTTTGGAAAAAAATTATCTCACAAGTAAAATGTCGCCCAACAATTTGGGGGTGTGGTCAATTGCCCTTCGCCACCTGCCAGGCCTACGACGCCAATGTTTATCACGGTTTACTGTCACTCAGTCTGTCGTATAATAGGCTTAGTGACTGTCAAAACGTCTCCAATATGCGGGCCAATTTTTACATTGCTACAAAACGCCTAACGTCCGCGCAATGTACCACTGGTCCACGATCTGATACGACGGTATTTAGCGAAATTCAATGTTTTGATGACATCCTGGGGACGGAATGGGGTGCATGGGAAGGGAAAAGCTGCGTCGGTATGTTACGGATATTGCATGTCGACTCAGATCGACCTACAATAATGTTAAAGTACATCCGCTTCCGTCCGGCAAATGGACGTCGCCGATCCCCAAGTCGCTTTCTATAATGTCGCATTGCTACATGACATTTCTACGAGACGCACCAAACGAGATACATACATCGCGGTAGTGATGTTCCATTTTCTCAGATTTTTTTGTTTCTCGTAATTTGCTGATTTTATAAAACATCCAGTAAGCAAATAATATCAGAAACTTTTAGAAAAACAACGAAGCGCGACTATTTCGTTCCTTTTCTCTACTTCTTGCTTAAATTAATGCGCGATTACATGAACATTTTGTTAGGCAAATTTTGTTCGTAAAATGACGCAGTTTGTTCGTAATTTGTTTAGTACGATACCGTACCAAACAATAGTTTGTTCCATATTGTTGAAACTAAGTAAGTGCCGTAGCCTACATGTGCACAAGACGGACGATTGCATAATATGTAGGCACTGTGCTGACGTACAGTGTATTTTTCTGGCGTACTCTATATTTTCATTGCACACAAACTTAATCGATCAACTTGGTACTATACGATTCTAACATTATACAATTATTGTCGCTTTACGTCCACTCCAAGGATGCTAATACGGTCTTGGTGTCGTTTCTCGACAAATAAAAAAGTTTAATTGATAACATCTCGAAAGACGAACTTTACACGGGAAAAAGAAGTCGTTGTTTATCGCCCTGTAGCCTAGATGCTGAGTCGCTGCCAGATGCTGTACTGCCGGATCACGTCTCTTCATCGTACATTAGTGGATATTATTACACTGGCCACGAAACAGCAACACACGCTGACTAATACCCTGTTTACACGATGAAGCAAACGCGAAGCAAACGTATTCAATATATACGTGCACGACGTTTGCTTCAGGTTTGCTTCATCGTGTAAATGGGGTATAACTTATGCGGCTACAGTGGACTGAAAAGAACTATGGAATTTGGGGTAAATTATGAGATAAATTTATTCCTGGATTGGCTCGACAACGGTCACGCGCAACATTAAAGGCTTTGACGCAGCAAAACGACAACGGTTAATTTTAAATCAATTTGTTAACAAAAACTTACATATTCGAACAGTTATAAAGTAGGCTTAACACTTACAAGCTGCAAAATTAATGAAAATCTTTGAGTTTCTACAAACTTTTTGCAGGTTGCCAGCGTAAGATGTTTGATGCATATTGTAACATGAAAATGTGCATTAAAGCCACACTGTACATATTTTTGTCGGACAGTGCCGTAGCCAGAAACATGAATTGGGGGCTTCCCCCATTACTTTTCTTTATTTCTCCCCTTCCGTTTTCCTCCCTCCTTTTCCGTTTTCCGTTTTCTCGCCTACCGACCCTCCCTTTTCTTTTTCTTTTTTCCCTTTCCATTTTCCTTCTTTCTTTTCGCTTAGAAGTAGGCTAGTAAATTTCAGCTACGGGTGTAGAGGAGCGCTGTGAGCTTCCCGGCAGAGTCTGGGGTGGAGCAATGGCTTAAATCTAATTTGACGGATTATAGCCTTAAATGTGAGATCTAGTGGCAGCAATTTTAGTTAACAATTTCCTGGGTTCCTAATATCTATTTTTACAAACAAACGTGTCCCGTTCTTACGCCAATTGGACAAACAAATTTACTTGCAAAATCGATATAGCGATACTTAATATCGTATCGACAGTGTATCGTAATTCTGTTATTGGTCCATGACGTCATATAATATGACGTCAGAAATACAGCTGTTTATTAAAATATTTCATCATTTTTTTCGGTTATAGTTGACATTATGACATGTCTTCAACTATTGTGTACGTATGAGTATAATGCGCGCAACAGCCATGCTAAGGACGTTTTAGCTATAGTAGAGACGTCTATCCGTCTGTCCGTCCGTCTGTTTGTCACACTGCTGTATTGTGTCAAAATGACGCAAGCTAAAATCACAAAGTCTTCATTGGCAGACACGGAGACTTTAGTTTTTTTGCGATAAAATTTCGTACCGCTGGAAAAAAGACTCAACTCGAACGAGGGCGTCAGGATGTCCTTATTTCACCACTATTGGTTCATCTAGCCTAACAAGTAATTTGAGCAAAGCTCACGTGACGCGCGACAGCAGCGGTTTTGCCACTTTGGCAATCAGTGTACAGCATGCAATAAAATAATAATGTGTCTGAAAAAGTACTCAAATCTGAGGACTCCGTACGGAAGACTCCTTGAATTTAAGAGATCGAAACTCAGATTGTTAAAAATGTACGTTCTATGCTAAAAAAATTTCATACACAGTTGTCCAGGTTTATCTCTAGCCATTTCGGCGCAATCTATTCTTAAAATGTGTGTCGCAACCCGAAATCGCCAAAAAATTTACAAACAACTCCTACTTTAGGGGTTCGAGATATTCAAGGTCATCGACTTTGACACTCTTAAGAAGCTCGTCACCAGTGCTTGTTATCATAAGCAAAATGTCTGTGCCTATCTGCAACTATTTTTATGCTAGACGAGGCAATAACAGTAAAATAACCACTTTTTAGAGGGGTACCCCTCTTTTACGCTCTAGCATGCGGAGGCCTCCTTGAACCTAAGAGGTCGGAACA
>Ga0209671_1009111_pt1 | contig 10393 bp, 6 predicted proteins | sample WorMetHERISLAND2_2_FD_187401 | JGI IMG/M metagenome (GOLD analysis project Ga0209671, IMG submission 187401) | Marine gutless worms symbiont microbial communities from Max Planck institute for Marine Microbiology, Germany - Olavius geniculatus... | ecosystem: Host-associated > Annelida >... | reverse complement strand
GCTGGAGGCTCCGCCCCCAGACCCCCTTATAGGCTCGCGCTCCGCGCGCTCGCCATGGCCCCCCTTGATTGCAGCCCGCCAGCTGGTGGAAAAATTGACTAAGTGGCCCATGGTGTGAAAAAGGTTGGACAGCACTGAACTGGACCATTTAAGTTTTGTTTTGTTACATGATGCTCACGTTGCTGTATACTGCCTGGAGATTGGTGCCAGTCTGCTGCCGGGTGATTTTTTGAATTCATCTTTTATTTTATTCGGGTAGTAGTAGTAGTAGTAATATAATACTAATAATGATGTGGTAATAATATTAGTAACGCTAATGTTTTTTATCCCTAGGATTTTTGCTCCTGCAGTGTTTAAAACAATAATAATAAGTCACTCAACTTGTTTTTTTGTTTCAGCATCTCATTATTTGGTGTTTACTTAAGGTTAGTGATTTTTTAAATCTGCCTTTTATTACCCTTGTGCTGGAGCCACTATAACACAAACAAGGTTCATAAGCTGGCTAGCAGATGGCCACATATTATGTCGTCACTGAGCGGACATAATTTACATGTTTTATGAATATATGTAATGAATATTTAAGTGATACAGTTGACAACCTGAGCAGCGTTTGTTTTGATGCAAACCTCTACGTGTGTCTGTCTGTGCACAGCATCACTGCAGAAACTGTGGAAACATTTACTGCAATGAATGTTCTCTAAAAACTGCCGAAGTCGCTTCTGCCAAGAAACCGGTCCGAGTCTGCGACTCTTGCTACACCGAACTCAGTCAAAGATGATGATGATGAAGAGGACAGTGTTGATGAGTAAGAGTTGTTGCTAATGATAAAGTGATGAAAAACGAATGTCTTCACTATGCAAATCACGTACCAATCGTATTCCATTAGTATTTGTTGCAGCTGTTATTGCTGAATTGATAAACTACCAAATAATGTTAGGTCACTGCACCAGTTGAAGAGTGTTATCCTTGTTGTTGTTGACGATACTGATGATGATGATCACGTGCCACGGTTGTATCCGTCGACTGAGAATTTGCAACCTAACCTTTTTGAAATTCATCAAAACATGCAATAATTTAATATTTCTGAAATTGTTAGAATTCGTTTTGCACATTACTATTAACCACAACTTTTAAAATTTGTAAAAAAATTCATGAATGAAAAAAGAATTCTCAATCTATGGTTGTTGCATTGTCCTTCCTATCAGTTTTGTATTAGCAGCTTTGACGTGACTAAGCGACGTGAATTCGGACTCTGTCACATGCCGTTGATGATTATCGTGTAACCTGTCGAGTCAGTTGATTACCTTTTGCACTTTTCTTGCAGCAAATTATGTCAAAAAATTGCTAGATGTGTGTGTACGTGTTTTTCTACATGCGACGTTGCAGCATTTGATATTTTACGATCGATCTTCACTGTGAGATGGGTTAGCCAAGATGTTCTGTATACATAGATAGACTGATTGGTTGGTTGGATGGCATCTCACTTGATTTCACTGATGCTGTTCGTTAGTGATAGTTGGCAGCAAACTGTAAGTAGTCTTCCGGAGAGTCACTTCGTTTTGATAGTAGAAGTTTGCGTATTTAATACAAAACTCATTCGAGCCTCCCGATGACCCAAATTTTTTCACTTTCTTCATTATGAAAATTTGCAAAGAAACTTTTTACAATACCGGTAATTGCAGATTAATGCTTTACAGTACAAGATATGTCTGCTATCTTATATTGCAGCAAACTTTGTTAGCAAATGTTGTTAGGCTAGCCAGTGTCGAAATGTCAAAAATGCATTGATTGTACGTATTTTGTGAAGAGCCTGGCGGTTCACTGCAGCACATAGTATAGGTGATACGTGTATCGGTGTATGTAACGCATTTTTCGGTAATTAGGCAGACTAACCGACCATTTAGACTATTCAATAGCTATGAGGCTTTCCAGTCATTAATTGAGTTAACAGAAATAATGTGATTATAACAGTATACTAGTTGTTGCTATTAGTATATGTAAGACTCATTGCATTAGACATGGCATGTTTACAATCGTTATAGCACATATCCTCTTGTCAGCAGATAACTTCAAAGATCATTTGCTATTATATGTATTTGATTAGAGCTTTATAGTATCGAATTAAGAAAAACTTGCAGCACCAGAAGACGTATATTATGAGTTATTTCTAGCATGGCACATCACAGTGGAACAATCGATGAGCAAAATCAGTTATCAAATAGTTATAGCTGAGTTTTAAAACTTATACTGTAATTTATTGCCAAAAATAATGTTATTTATAAGTGCAATTTGGCACCATATTACAAAGTGTGTCCTCCTATTGGTGTTTTCAGTGTAGAAAGTACTTTGCCATATTAGGGGTGAAAATGTTGCTTGCTGAATAGATTGTGTATTGTGCAGCACTGTGAAGTCATTTTCAGCATGCTGACATTCCACTCTTAGTGGTGCATGCCAGAAAAGAAGAAAGAAGAAGACATTCCATGCATGCCATTTCGTCCGTTGTCTTATCGACGTTGTATTTTTGTCGAAAAATAGTTCTGGGTTAAACCTGATCGTGTCAGCATCTGACGAGTCGACTAACGAGAAAACATTTCTAATCATTCTGCAAGTATTATCCAAACCAGGTGCTTAGCCAGATGAAGAATATGGGTGAAAAAAGCCAAAAATTCACCCTGAGTATTAAAAAAGCAACTGTACAAAATAGCTAAACGCCATTGATTTAGAAAATCTATGACTATGCACCTGACCCTTCACACAGATTTCATTACGGGTTGAACGAATGTACCTGCAGCCGTAATTTGCACCGAGCTGTTTCAGACACTCGTGTATACATTTAGTTAGTTCATACCGTTAGACGGCTATTATCTGAAACCTTCGTCAAGTATGTTACAGGACTATCTGTTAATTACTTCTGCCAATGATGTATATTTGTCTTGGTTTAGTCTGAAAGGTGTATTACTCAAAGATTGTGGCAGATTTTTTGTGCAACCTGTTCTTGTTGTCAAAAGGTCTTGTGTCCTTTTGATTTTGATTGTGGTCAAACCGGTTTGAGATACGTGAAATTGCATCAAATAAGTTGAACTAACTGTCAGCACTATTCTGCCATCAGCTTCAATAGGCTGACAGCTCTTGGCATAAGTATGAACACTCAGTGCTTTCCGATTCCTTTTTTCGTTGTATACTGCTCTCAGTCGCTGACTGCTTGATGTGCCGGTTATGTTGTTATTAGTCTGTATTAATTACTGCAGCAAATAGTATCGACATTGTGCTAATAAGCTTTTTGTAGCAGATCATGTCTTGCATTTTTGTCATTTGTTACTCTGCTTCATTCACCCTAGCTAATGATTAGGGTCAAAGACTCAGTGAGCTAAAAAATGAATACTGGTAGTCAGAAACCAAATAGTAAGTAGCATTATTTAATTATACACAAAGTAACAACCGTAATAACACAATTACCCCGATCAAAAACAACAAATTGATAAGGCTGGCGACATGGCAGTCCTTATATAACATCGCCAAAAGCTGACAAACATGTTGTATGGGTATTTGATTCTGAAATGTTTAAAAACGAAATTTAAAATTGAAGACATAAAGCAAGATTTTCAGTATTACTTCAAATTTCAGTTCAGATGGCACATTTCCCACATTACAACTACCAAAACTGCTTAACGGTTTCACAAATACACACAAACACAGACACACAGACAGACAAGCAGACACGACAATGAACACATCACCAGGACACAGCAGCAAAGATGGCTCATATTGTCCACTAGACCAATGTCAGCAGTATTATCAACACATCACGTCAACACATACAATATACAGTACATACATGTACATCTTATCACAATATCAAAAACGACGACAATCGCACTGGCTGCAGTTTAGTCACAACGAACGACAATAATGATTCTTGTGCGGCCGCCCTAACAGGCAGCAATATACACCGTGGGCCATAAAAAACGTGGCACTTTACTTTTGTCCATATCTTCGCCAATTATTGACCGATTTTCAAAATTCTTTCACTGGCACATTCTGCAGACAATTTGCAATAACGTGATTATTATATTTCCCACCACATGGTTAATGCATGCAGCTTGTGAAATATAAATGTAAGCAAAAACTAACTATAACAAAAATTTAGGTAAAAAACACTTTAGACCAACATTGCGATTTATAATCCACATGACACTAGACTGTGTTAGACCCACACAGTTTAGTGTCATACAGACCATTCACTGCAGTGTTGGTCTGAAGTGTTTTTTTCAATTTTACCAAAATGTTTGTTGGTTATTATCGTTATCAATACATATTTCATTGATATTTCACAAGGTAGTGTAGAGATGCATTTATGGTGTAGTGGGATATGTAATAAGCACGTTATTGCAAATTATCTGCAGAGTGTGCCAATGAAAAAATTTTGAAAATCGATCAATAATTGGTAAAGATATGGACAAAAGTAAAGTGCCACGTTTTTTGGCCCACCCTGTAGGTCTTGCCCGTCTATCCGTCCATCCGTTAGCCTCTGTCTGTCCAAATGTCTGCCGGTTGGTCCCATAGCAGCTCCTAAATTGAAAACAACTAAAAGGTATACTAAACCACACTTGGTGCGAACGTTTCCCAGAACAGGAGTAACCAGCGTTTAGCCCAAAATGTCAGTGCAGTACTGTATAAAGTTAGGCAGACGGCCAAACAATATGTTGGCACTGGTCCGATGTTTATCCAGTTGGTACAATCATGATGACAATGACGATGATCGTGTTGTTAACAGCAAACGATTATCTTCATTCGTCAATGATCCACTGCTGACTAGAACATTATGTGCACGTAAAGATGATGACGAGGACAATGATAACCTCGGTTGTCTGTCAGAGTTTCTGGGCGACTGCGATGACGATGATGATGATGACGATGGCTGACATTTACTGACAGTGTCAGAGGTCCGATCAACATTAGTTAGGTCAATCTCTGATTGACGCTGCCATGTTGGCAATGCACTGTCATCATCATCATCATCAGCAATATCGTGCTGATGTCTGAATTCTGCACACGCGTCAGCGGCAGCAGAAGCTTCAAGCAAGCGTTGGTCACAGCATTCACAAACTGTCGCATCATCACAGTGACCCAGCTGCTGCTGCTGCTGCAGCTGATGGTGATGACGTAGCAGACTGAGATGATAAGGGTTCAGCTGTTCAAAGTGTCTTCGCTGTATCGCAGGTTGCAGATGCGGAACTCGTCTCAGTTCATAATCTAAACACAGCGACAATTCAATTAGTCAATCAGTCAGAATACATAGACCCCCAAACTCAACTCCTAGCACTGGCAACTATCGTAAATGAATCATAGGCAAATCGGACTCTACGTAAAAGATAGCACCTAGTCTTGTTAGTGAAAGCTTTCAGCATCAGCATTTCTTCAGACTTCATGGAACTCGCTGTTACATGACAACAGTTTGATCATTATCGCATATACTATTGTTGTTATTATTAACAGTGGTAGTAGCAATAAAGATCAAGGCTAAAAGACGGGAACACCCATAGTTTCATTTGCATATCTAATACTGTGTATTTCGTATTTTATTCTGTCACTGTCTCAGAAGTGTCAGTATGCCATAACAGCCCATACCATCTCAATTCAAGCACTGATAGAGATATCGTATTTATAGCATGACAACTGCAACAGAATTATGGCAGCGTGTTGAAAGATTCATTGAAATGTGCTAAAAGACTAAAACAGAAAATGAGGTGATCCACTGAAGAATGGGTCCAGTTCCAAGCAACTCTCTTGGTGAAAAATCTCTAAAGTTCTAGTGGCTATACGAGGCAAAATCAAAAGGTTCAATGAAATACCTGGTGTAAGATGGACACAACGATGCAGACTGTCCAATGTGTTCACTTCTGATACTGCTGCAGCTGCTACCGGGATCATGGTTTCATCAGTAGAAGTGGATGATGCCGAGTCAGTGGCAAGGTCATGTCGTCTCTGTAGGCAGTAGATGATGACTACCCACGCCAATGATGTCAAGACTACGCCACACACTGCAGCTATCACCACCAGACCTACATGAATGGTCAGCATGTCGTCATTGTCATCATCAGCAGTCTCATCTTTGCTGGACGCAGTCAGTGGACTGTCGATCACTCGTAGTTTGGACACGGCTCGCTGACTGCCGGCTGCGTTGCTCACAATGCACGTGTAAACCCCGGCGTCCGAGTGACACGCCCCAATCAACACCAGTATCTGTGAGTCGGCTATCAGGAAATGTCGACGCCGTGGCTGCGATTGCACGTCGGTTGAAACCGGCTGCCCGGCTTGTGCTTTCAATAGTTCTGAGTTAGCTGCAATCGACTGGCTGTCTCTCAATGGTGACGATTGCATACCAACTGCAACAGTCTGGCTGCTTTGTGGGTCCGGCGATTGCGAGCTAGTTGCAATCGGCTGGCCATCTTTGAGCCAGTCAACTCTAAGCTGAGCCGAGCTGCCACGTGATGCTGGAAGCGACAAAACCGGCTGCCCACCTTGCGCTTGGAGCAGTTGCGAGTCGGCTGCATTCGGCTGGCTGTTTCCCAATGGTGACGACTGCATACTGGTTGCAACTGTTTGGCTGTTTTGTGGGTCTGGTGATAGCGAGCTGGTTGCAATCGGCTGGCCGTCTTTGAGCCAGTCAACTCTAAGCTGAGCTGAGCTGCCACGTGACGCCGGATGCGATAAACACTCGAATACAACAGTGTCACCAATCTGCGATACTTTCTCCTCCGCTGAACGAAGCAACGATGGCCTCTCTGAACACCAGCACACACACACACACACACAAACCATGCACTTTCTTCCAGTCTCTAGTGTTACTAGTATCATTACTGCTACTTTCTGTATCACTGCTATGTCTCTATTTGGTACACTGTGTCCGGAAAAAAACAACCAACAGTTTTCCCTGACTTAATTTAATGTGCATTTATTTGACAACTTTTGGTACACATTATCCCAATCATATGTTTTACTAGAAAAATATAAAATTAGCATTTTAAATCTACATGTAACACAGTGACTGACTAACCAGTGGGATGGCATGGCTGCATTTTAACCTGGCATAATAAATGTCCTCCATGAAATAATAGATTATGCTGCCTTCGGCCAGATAACGATTATGACAATGCTAAACTACACTGGACAAGTACTACAACAAAAATTAAATAATTTATATAATGCAATGCATTAACTGTAAAAAAACCTGCAGTGTACTAGTAAACAGAAGAGTCAAAATTTCCGAGATGGCGTCTAAAGGTAAACAGTTAGACAGACAGTGTATGCTAGCTGCTAGTAGCCTAGTACAGTGTGGATGGCACATACGTATGACGGCAAGCGTGGCGTTGGCTTGTACAACTCCAGCATCATTACTAGCAGTACAGCTGTAGACCCCGGCATCTTTCAGCTTCACATCGACAATGAAGAAGACATCATCATCAGGCATCACGTGCATGCGACGTTCACGAGCGGCCGGGAAGTCGAAGCCGCCGTCCTTCTGCCATGCTACTTGAGGTGTCGGTGAGCCGGTTGCAGCACACTGGAGCCGTGCCGTGCTGCCAACACGCACCGTCAGATCCAATGGCATCTTTGTGAGCTGTGGATATACTGTTCACACCAACACACAGACAGAGGCACTCTACACCACGAGTCAGATAAACATGGAACTAAACTTTCTGTCCGTATCTTCGCCAGATATTGACCGATTTTCAAAATTCTTTCACTGGCAGATTCTGGAAGAAAGTCTGCTAACACAATAATCATTCAAGTTCATACCACACCTAGTGTCGCTGCACTACCTTGTGATATATTAATTTTAAAAATGCACCAAGCAAAGCACAGCATGGTGTATTTCATTTCATTGGCACGCTGTTACCGCCCTTATCACAAGGTTCGTACAGAGTACGGGGAAAATCACAGAAAGTCATGTAATTCAAAAGTTGGAATTTCCAAACCTAGAAAACCCTGCAATAAAACCACATTGGAAGCAACAAGCTGCAACCATGCTGTCATGGTAGACCATGTGAACTGCTCGTACTTTTAAAGTTTCAATATTAACGTACATTCCTGTCTCCCATCCCATCCAACAGCACTGAACGCCCTGGCAATGTTTATATGGTGAGTGACAATTACCGCTGACAGTGACGACTGCCGGTGCAGAGTAGACGGCAGCGACAACGTTGGAAGCGACACATTGGTAGACTCCAGCATCAGATGACTTGACATCCGACAGCGTGAGAACACTTGTCACGTGCATCAGATCATTGTTGTCACGACGCTGCTCTGTTGTCACCGTTGTATCACTCAGACTGCTGCTCAACACCTACAACAACAACCATACCACTTCACATCTACGTCAGACACCTGCTGTTATTTAATCCAGGAAATTCTTCTTTATTCAGTGCAGAATTATTGTATCTTTTTACATTCACACTCGGTTCTGGCTCTTAAGATTTTAATGACTTTCATTTGATAAAATATACATTATCATTGATTTTCATTCCAGGATAATGCATAATAATGCAGAATGCATAATACTTCACAGAAGTGAAGTCAGACCTTTGAATTGGCCTTGAAAACAATTTTGTCAATATTTAGCTTAATATTAATACATATATTAAGATATTAAGAGCAACATAACTGAACTTAATTTAACTTAACCAAACTGACATGGTTTAGTTTTTGATGAACTGACCAACGGGCAAGCAATAATGCTTTACAGCAGGCACCATCTAATGAGGTCAATAGCCTACGTGACGACGGTCATGTATGCGTCAACCAATGACCAATGGGCTTGCCCTACTTGCCCACTGGTCAGTTCGTCAAAAAGTAAACCATGTCAGTTCAGTTCAGTTATGTTGCACTGTACACGGCTTAACAATCAGCAAATATGAAAATTAAACAAATTAAGATCTCCAGAACTTCGCAAAAATAGAGTATTATATTCAATCGCTTACATACTAAGTAACTCTGCTTGGTGAAAGCTAACGATTATGTTGACGACTGTAAATTTTATTTTTAAGAAAAGTAGCAAGTTCAGACCAGGTGATCTTTCTTCCATAGGACTGTGAGAGCTGAGCGCGATGAAGTAACTGCGTGACAAGTGAGGTTCAGCATACCGTCTTTGAGAGCAACCTGAGACTCGGGATTTAACGTAATCACAGGCTTCAAATACTCATCTGCATATGACACATGCACAGGCAAAGATAAGTTGAAATAATAATTAGAATGTCATCACAAATGGCTGATAATTAAAACATCAACTACAGCAATCGATTAATGAATCACTGACAGCAAGTCGAACAAGCACTAATAAACCAACAAAACTAAACTGGAATATTCATTAACGTTTTAGCCATGCAGAAATGATGCAGTATGACATAAAAATTGCACCAAATAATAAAAACTTTTCTTACTTTCTTTCTTTCTTATTTTCTCAACTGGTTATGTAATTTTGCTGCACAATGCAACACACTAGCAACAAGGCTTTGACATCTAGGACAATTATATTTTCACACATTTTTTACGAATTTAACATTTTATTTATTAATTTTTTGTTGCTAAGCTGTGGTGTGCAATTTGTAACAATGCAAAGTATGATATTAACATTTTGTTAGTGGTATTGATGACATGGATCTGTCAGAAATTCAGAAAGACATTTGTACACTGTTAAGAGTTTTACAAGAGACAGCATCATACCACAGACGAACTGGTCGGCAGCGACATCGATGATTCTGTGACCGGTCAGTGATGAAGGATGAGCACAGAACAAGCCAGCCACAGTGACGACTTTGACACTGGTTTTACGCAGCCAAGACGACAACCATGACAGATGACAGTCACACAGCAGGTTCGATGTGTTCACATGACTGCAACATCAGCATCGTCGTCTTTTTATGCTACATTCTAGTGATTTGTAGCAAAAACCGCGTACCTGGCTCCAGTTCTAAAATTTACTATCCGGTTCAGAATCCGGATAATTGATACCTGTTTTTGCTCTAAATACTAACGAAATCAGTGGACTGTGAAGAAAAAAACGCACTTCTTCTGACCTTTGTGGCAAAGTTGTACACTGCAAAAAAAAATTAAGCTTCTTACTATTTCGTTGATGGACGTATGCATAATATTATCTGATACTTCAGACACATTATTAGTCTGCCCGAAAATGATAGTTTTCGGAAGGACTTATGTTTTATGCATAATGTTTTTTTTTATTATTCAACGCGAGATCTCCGAGATGCATGGGCCGACCGGCGCGAAATTTTGCACGATGGTCAGTACTTGGCCGAATTTTATAATGCCGGTCCAAAATTTTGGGGGGCACACCCCAAAAAAATTTCGGGGGTGAAAAACATGCAAAATTTGGCCC
>Ga0209671_1009106_pt1 | contig 10395 bp, 7 predicted proteins | sample WorMetHERISLAND2_2_FD_187401 | JGI IMG/M metagenome (GOLD analysis project Ga0209671, IMG submission 187401) | Marine gutless worms symbiont microbial communities from Max Planck institute for Marine Microbiology, Germany - Olavius geniculatus... | ecosystem: Host-associated > Annelida >... | reverse complement strand
GCCCCGCCCAGCCAGGGTCATGCCTAAAGTTGGCTGGCCGGCGTGCAATCCGCCAGCCTCTACGCTAAATCTGCGTCATTTTAGAAGTTTTTTTGACTGTTTGAAGTTTTGAAAACTGAAAATTGACACACCGGTTACTCGAAACTGAGAAACGTTTACAACAACTTTGGTTTTCTATGCCTTTTTGTTTTCAAATAAATTAGAAGCCCGTTTGTGACAGACGGCAGACGGACGGACAGACGAACAAGACGCGTAAAGTTGTGTGCAGAGCGACGTAACTGAACTGAACTGATACGGTTTATCTTTTGACTAACTGACCAATGGGCAAGCAGTAATGCATTACAACAGACACCGTCTAACGGCGTCGATCCCTTACTTGACTATGTTCACGTACTCATCAATTAATGACTAGTGGGCTCGCTCTGCTTGCCCATTGGTCAGTTCGTCAAAAACTAAACCGTGTCAGTTCGGTTCAGTTACGTCGCTCTGTACGCGCCTTAATGCAGCCGCATAAAAACGGTGTCAGTTATAACCACTGTCTGGTGGCATTAGCTAGCAAGAAGTCATCGGCGTGTCGGTGATGGTTGTGTTGGTGGGAGATTGCGGGAGGTTTCAAGCTGCTGTGCTGTGCCGGGAGTGGCACTGGTACAGCACTGGTGGTCGTCGTAGCGGCACTATTACTGCTGTTACTGCTGCTCGTCAAGCTGGTTTCATCGACGAACTGGTAGCAGCTGTCTGACCGGCATTTCCCTGCCGCCGCCGCCGCCGCCGCCGCTGCTGCCGCCTTGGTGCTGGCGGGGATGGGCCGATGCCGCGCGGTACACCGTCGACACACGACGACCACGACGACCAAAGTCACCACGAACATGATGATGCTGACTGACGCTGCAAGCACGGCGGTCGGCAGCGTCGAGCACTGCGCGGTGGCGTCAGCGCAGAACGTCACTAGCGCCACTCCTCGCCACTCCAGCGGCGTTCTACAGCTGTACAACGTCCTACTAGCAGTGGTAGTCGTCCTGGTGGTGTTGTGACGCGTCGGTCCGTCCACGGAAAACAAATGACTGCAGAGCGCAGTCAGTCCACACGTGCAGTCAAGTGGATTCCCAGACAGGTCCATGCTGGGTGGCTGACGCGACGACGGCGACATCAGGCGCCACGGATCAACCCCACTGATGCGGTTGAGTGACGCGTCCAGGCGTTCCAGACGGTCGAGGTCCGCCAGCGAGCTGGGCGGTATCGTCGTCAGTCTGTTCTCGGCGACGTCGAGCGTCGTCAGCGCGTCCAGCCCGTGTAGGAGACCGGTCGGCCAGCGCGTTAGACCGACGTCACGCAATCGAAGTACGCCCAGCGTCTGACGCAGCCCCACCGACTGCCGCAGCGAGTCGACGTAGGACCCGAGCGGATTGGAGCTGAGATCGACGACTCGCAGAGCAGACGTGGTGCGTTCGTCGACAGTCTCAGCGTTAAACACGACTCGCGGCAACGTCTGCAGTCGGTTGCGCTGAAGATACAGCTCAGTCAGCGATGACTCCACCGACCTCAGAGCTCCCGCCGATACCTACACAGCATAACATCGTCATGATTATGCGGCCGTCATACACTTCAAAGTCCCATGTGGAAGATCTGTAGGACGCCATATCCGCAGAACGGCTTAAAGTGTCACTGGGGGCGCTGAAAATGACGGACATGAAAATGGCGGACGATCAAAATGTCCACGCATGAATTTGACGGACGTAAAATTGACGGACCAAGTGTCCAGACATGAAATTGATGGACAAAGTTAACGGACATGAAAATGCAAGACATGTTACAAGTGGCTGAATATATAGGCCTATATTTAGTAGACTTCGGTTTATCATTGCTCACCTGTAGTTAATTTTAGATTGATGTTTTCGTAATATTTTATGCATTTTAACATATTATACATATGCATATTATACAACTTACTTTGCTGTTGTAACTTGTGTTCTGCCGTTGTTTTAAAAAGAATTGCACACTGCATTGCAATGTAATTTATTTTCAAACGATATAATATCTTGTCTTACAATTTCATGTCCGGCAATTTCACGGCTGGACATTTGGTCCGTCAAATTCATGTCCGGCATTTTTCAGTCAACCCGTGTCACTACCGAATTTGAGTACGTGGCGTGTTACGGCTCTCTATATCTGTCTTTTTGTTGGTTTTTTAATCACTTCGTTTTACAGTTTAGCTACCATTGTATGATAAATACAAATTTCTGCAGACGTTATATTCCCGTTGAAAACTGTTCCGCTGACAAATTCTCACCATGGTCACATGCAAAAAATCGTTTTCCCCAGGTAGTGCAGAAACAGACATTAGGCCAAGTGGAAACTTGAATGGTCATTGATGTGCAGTTGTGTCTGGAATATTCGTACCTACTATTATACGATCGATAACGTCGGGATAACTATTTGAGACCCAGTGTATGATACATTGCACTGCGCCAGTTTGTTGCTATACCTGGGTGATGTCGTTGTCGTGGACCAGTAGAACGTCGACGGACTTGAGCCCGACGTTGTTGAGTGTCGTCAGTTTGTTCCATGACAGATCGACCGTTTCAAACGTCGCGTGCCGCAGCGCGCCGGTCGCCACGTTACTGATGGCGTTTCCGCTCAGGTTCAGCAGCTCGATGCGTTGACGCAGGGGAAAGATGTCGTCGGGAAGTCGCGCGATGGCGTTGTGACTGAGGTCGACTGATCGCAGTCGCGGCAGTCGGCCGACAAACTGCAGATCCGAGATGCGGTTCCATGCCGCCGACAACGCCTCGAGGCTTTCCAGACCTCCGCCGTCGAGGACGACCCGCCGGACACGGTTTCCGCTGACGTCCACCGTGATGAGGTTGAACAGTCCCAGCAGGGCCTCCGCGTCCAGATCACCAACCAGTGCGTTGTAGGAAACGTCCAGACGGCGCAGCTCATGTAGACCCTCGAACATGGATGAGTCCAGCGTCTCGAGGGCATTGAACGCCAGACTGAGATGTTCCAGACGTGACAGCCCGGACAGTCCGTCGACGCGAACGATCTCGTTGTGAGACAGGTCGAGATGTCGCAGAGCTGAGAGGAAGAAAAACGTCCTCTTGGGCACGGTGCGTATGCGGTTGTAAGCCAGTTCAAGCCGGGTGATGTTGGTGGCTGTCTGCAGACGTCGAACCACGGACTGGACGTCGGTGACGTTGGTGTGAGATAGGACGAGCGTGTCCAGCGCGGTGGGAGGTGAGCGCATCCCAGCCAGTGCGAGCTCGAGGTCGGCCGGCAGAAGTCGCACGTTCCCGGCCAAAGACAGTGATGTCAGGCGTGACACCGGCCGAAACGCGAGCTCGCCCAGGTAGCGTATGTCGCAGTAGGACAGGTTGATGTGACGCGGGATGTGGTCATCCCACCACTCCGCCACCTCGAACACTCCAGAGCCGACTGACTCAAAGTCGTTACCTGCACAGTAAGCACGCAGGCGCACATGCTGACAAACTTTAGCAAATTGAACAAGAAATTTGAGAAAAGCTCACGAGACGCGCGAAAGCCTATAACAGTTTCTGTTCGCAGGTAATCTTAGTCTATCTCCATCCATTTCGTCGTAATTCACTCTTTTGCAGCCAAAAATCGCCAAAAAATCACGTTAAATCAATATTTTTAGGGTTCAAGGTCGTTTAAGGTTATCGATGTTGACATTCGTAAGAAGCTTTTCATCAGTGCTTGTTATGATAAGCAGCATGGCTGTGCCTATCTGCAACCATTTACACGCTAGACAAGCCAACAGAGTATAAATAACCACTTTTTACAAAGGTATCTCTCGTTGACACCCACGTGCGCAGGCCTGCTTGAATCTAGAGGGTCCGGACTTGGACTGCGAAAATCTACATTCCATGCTGAAAATTTCATACGCAGGTTGTATTGGTCTATCTCCAGCCATTTTGTCGCAATTCACTCTTGAAATGCGTGTCGCAGCGCAAAATTGTGCAAAAATTCACTAAAAACCCCTTTTGGGAAGGTTCATGGTCATTCAAGGTCATCGATGTTGATAAATTTAAAAAGCCTGTCACCAGTGCTTGTTATGATAAGCAGCATATCTGTGCCTATCTGCAACCGTGTCACGCTACACGAGATAATATTGAGGTAAAATAACCACTTTTTACGGGGGTAGCTGTCTTTGACGCCCGCCTGCACCGGCCTTCTTGAACCTAGGGAGTCAGGACTTAAACTGCTAAAATCTACGTTAAATGCTGAAAATTTCATACGCAGGTTGTCTTGGTCTATCTCCAGCCATTTCGTCGCAATTCAGTGTTGAAATGTGCGCTGCATCCAACAATTGCAAAAAATTCACTAAAAACCTCTTTTTGAGGGGTTCAAGGTCGTTCAAGGTCATTGATGTTAATAAATTCAAAAAGCCTGTCACCAGTGCTTGTTATGATAAGCAGCATGTATAGACCTATCTGCAACCGTTTTCACATTAGTCGAGCCAATAACGGCAAAATGACGTCTTTTTAGGGTGGTACCCCTCTTTGACGCTCTCGTTTGAGGAGAACCCCTGCACTCAGTGGCACGAAATTTTGTCACGATAAACTAGAGACCTTGTGGCAGCCCGCAGTAAAGATTTTGTGATCCTAGCTTGCACCGTTTTGATACAGATCACGAGTGTGACAGACGGACGGAGGGACGGACAGACAGACAGACAGACGCCCAGACGATGGCAAAGACGCGCGAAGCATTCTGCTTTCGCGCGTAAAAATGTCTGTGTGCTAAATTACAAAACATTTGCTAACATGTCATACAAAAATAAGTCACTTGGCAGCGTTTTACGCAATCCTATACTTAAACATTGACGCCGATAAAACAAGTAATCATTTTATTTTTTTTAAATTGCTGAGATGCTGCAGCACTTATTTATCAGCAAGATACAGCAACAGAAGAGTAAGGTTGTAAGGCTGTAAAGCAAAAGAACAAAAATTTAAAAAAAAATAGGCAATGACAAAGACGAAAACCATCTAGTCCAAAATACAAGGACAACCCCCTAGTAACGAATGACAATGATAGAATTATTTACCTTTATAGTTGCAGGCCATCCACTGAATGTGCTTCACTTTACCGACCTCTCTGCCGACCATGAAGGTAAACAGTCGTACCTGACACAGTCAAAGCCAGTAGCGCTAGGAGCGCGCAAACATCCGCCGCGAGGCTGGCGTGTGTCATTATTCCACAGTGTTAAACCGCGACATCGTTGCCAACTCTTATAATAAACCGTTGACATTCCAAAGCGCTGCAGTCTACTAAATACGAGCAAAATATTGCTATTCCGCTAAAAAAAACTATACAAGAAAAACAAAATTAAAACAAAACGAAATAGACAAAAAGCTATCGAATTTTAACACCCGACAGTAACTTCTGCTTACTATTTCGGACACTAAACGAGCAGCTGCGTAAAAGTTTGTCAAAATCTATTTATAACTGTTGATCAATCTTGACGAACAAAGAAAATAAACACGGGTAAAAATGATCTCCTTTCTTCGGCGACGCCTCAGATGTATAAGTTAACTATAGCTTGCACAATAATAATAAACTACTCCTAGTCTGCTTGCACGCCAATAATAATACTCTTTCCTATTCATTTACCAGTTATATCGACATTCCTTTCACAATTCGAATAGTGTAAATATTGTCTGAAATTTACAACACCTGTTGTAGCAGTGCTGCGTGTTGCTGAAAGATCGTTCTGTAACCTTCCGACGAGCCGTCGGTAATTATCATCAGAATTTTGTGGCAGCGAGAACCAACTCTGCTGTAGTTTGACTAGACACGCGTTTCACATCATATGTAAAAAGCAAAAAGTAATATCGCACTATTACTCTTTCGTTTTTTAACATATTTTAAACATACAACTCATACAAACATGGACTATGCAAACATTGGCTTCTTGCTTCTGACCTGAACGGCCAGAATGATTTCATTCGTTGTAATGGGTACAAATGTCAACTTTTTAGACGCCAGATGATATTATAACCAGAACCAATCAACATTACACTATGGTAGTGACAAATGTATGATACAGCATCGAGTGAATGCTGTCTAATTAGCGCATGCTCACAAAGCAGAATGTTATCAATAAGACATACTCGTACTATAATGCTGTTCTACTAGTTCTATATAGACCTTTAAGCATAAAGTAATTAACTATGGACCTTTCACTTAGTTCACAGCAGAAGCTCGGTAACTAATTGCGAATCGGTAATCGATTGATAACTACACGGTGTTTCATAAAAAGGGACCCCTTTTTGTTTTGTTCATAATTTTCTCAAATAATGATCAATTTACACAAAAATTTTACCAGTTGTAGCTGAAGAAATACTAATTCAAAATATTTAAAGTAAATATGGCAGTTGATTAAATATTTTTTGCTAGTCGTGACGTAATGCTGACGTCATAATGTGTCGTGCGTACAAGCTTGCTTGTCTCAACTAGTGTTGTCAATTGCTATTCTGCTTCGATGGTGAACTTAATCTGGTTTACTAATAAAAACGTTTATTGTGTCAGCACTAAGCAACATGGGGACATGAAATAAGGCGTCTCGCGATCCAAAAAAGCAACCATTTTGCAAGCTCGGTGTGCTAATGCACTGTCTTGCTCGAACATGTGAAAGTCCAGCTATCTTCACAGACACGTAAATGCGATTGCTTCGCACGTTTTTTGTGGCTGCAACTGTAAAACTTCAAAAATTTGTCATCAACGAACCAGATTTTTTACCATCGGAGCAAGGTAGCAACTGACAGCACCAGTTGAGACTAGCAGGCTTGTACCCGTGACATATTATGACGTCAGCGTTACGTCACGCCTAGCAAAAAATATTTAATCAACTGCTATATATTGTTAAAATATTTTGAATCAGTATTTCGTCAGCTACAACTCATGAAAATTTCATATAAATTGATTGTTATTTGAGTAAATTATGAAAGAAAGAATAAGGGGTCCTTTTTATGAAACACCGTGTATACAGAAATAAACAGAGAAAACATGGTCTACGTGCCTCAATGAATAGATTGAAGGCTTCGGTCAGAGCGACGTCAAGAAATGTCATGTCCTTGGCTTTGACCAATGACAGCGCTTCAAGCACTCGCTAGTACACACAACCTCTTAAGTGAGAAAAAGTCGTAAAACGTGAATTTATGTAGCGGATAGCGTTAAAATTGACCTTTAATGCGCTCGTCCGATTCGTACCACAGCCAGCGTAGGCCCTAATCAGAGACTGACTGGCGACAAAAGCCAAATACCATTAATGAAGTAAGCGTTGTTGTGGCAGATCTATAGGACGCATTTGGTAGCGCTGCTTATATGAGTCAAACTCTAAACCGTTCTGGTTCTGAGTTTTACTCATACAAGCAGCGCTACCAAAATAATGCGCTTTACAAACTCGGAAGCGGCATCTGATCGGCATGAGCTAATCATACAGAAGCGCACTATGCGGCCATCCATTGCCCGCGACAGCGAACAATATGACGCCCCGAACAACCATACTAAGCCTTTGTTTCTAAGCTACTACTTTTTCCCATGCCGCTGAGGATAAGAGGCTGAGTTGCTCTGGGCACACCGTAAGTTAGCAATTTGCACAAGGTTGCTTTGCTGCTGCAAATGACTCGCGGTGAGATTCAAAACGCAACGCGAAACATAAGTTACCGTACGAGTAGCGACTGGTCTAGTTGTATAAGTTAAGTTTTTATTACCTGTTTATTTGTATTTGTCGCCTGTACGAGTGTCCCGTTTAAACAGCGATGCGCGAAGTCTGCAGTCTCGTTGTACTGCACATAAAATACGAGCGTTTTAAAAAAAATTATTATTGTTCAAAATAAACAAACACGCATCATCACTGACAAATTAAAAAAAAATTAACTCAAAAATTGCAAATTAATACAGCATTCAAATAAAAAACGGTAGTTTTGCTTGAAAATGCTTATGTTTCATTTTAGCTCATCGCTAAATTAAATAAATTAACACAAAAATTTTTAAAAAAATAATTAATTTATTATTGAAACACACTCGGCCCAGGCTACAATACATTAAGTTTAAGGTAATTTTAAATTTCATGAGCAACACGGTCAGGTAAACTTTTGTTGTTTTACTGTTCGTCCCACTGATCGCATATTTTGCTTACTGAACGTTATACGGCGTAAAAGCTGAAAAATGAAACAATAAAAATACGATACGCCTAACGATTTATTCAGTGATTTATTTCATTCTATTTCAACGCAATTCTTCAATAAAACATTTTCCCGTTAATTCTACCGCCCAGGAACAGTCGTTACAAGTGAGCTCAATGAGTGTAAGCCTAGCAATACCGTGATGACATTGAAATAGTCGTCGTCTGTTAGTGTGCTGAATATCTTCTTCACGGTGGATCTTGCGATCTCCAGCCGGACGCCTTTCATGCTGCCGCTGCGGTCCATCAGGATCAAAACGTCTTTCGGGAATGCCGCATTCTCCACGTACCTCAATCGTCGTGCACGACAGACAACTTAAATCATTTATCAGTTAATTAAAATAATTAATTAACTGTTGACGCTGATTTAAAAAACTTACAGACTTCAGCTAGGCCTAACACGTGCAGCCTCATTTTGTGACAATTATTGCCACAACTGCGTCAAAATTGAAATATTTTAAGATTGAGCGGCTCGCAACGGCCTCAGATTGTACTACGTGAAGCTTAATTTTTCAAGTAAGAAGGTGTTTACACGAAGAAGCAAACATGAAGCAGACACGCAGCAAATGTATCGAATATACACGTGCACGACGTGTGCTCGAGTTTCATTCATGTTTGCTTCATCGTGTAAACACCATTCTAAACAGATTATCGCACTTTGTATGCAGTGGTCTCCAGTTTGTTTCTAAGTATATTGTTTTCGACAGCAAATATACATCTTTGCTGCAAAACACATATTGTAAAAATTACTTGTACAGGAAACAGGTAATTCCAACGATAACAAGTAATGACACTGGTCCCTATAGTTTACCAGTCCTGCGTGCGACAGTCGAACATGTCCATCTTTCGCACAACTTGGTCCCCGGTCTTCCACACACTTCCTGGCGAAATAAAACACGCAAAAATAGATTTTTGAATTTGGTTAAAGAACTGCCGAGAAAACGTCAGTATATGCAAAAATGGCTTTACCGTGTAAATTTGCAGTTTAGAGTGAAAGAACAGCGTTAAAGATTTGTGCGAAAAGGGTTTTTTAGACTGAACAAAAATATTATATTGACAGTCGGGAAGTTGATGTCCCATGCATGGAATGAAACAATCTGCAAGTAGGCCTTATGACGCTAGAAACGCGTGACAGATATCTTGATGATAATTAACTAAATCAATCGCTTCACTGGAGCGTTGGTGAATAAATGGGCAGTTTATGACGGTTATTGACGACAGGCGTACAATATGTGATTAGGCCTATTTGTCGCAGGCATTAGACCGAGCAGTGAACCGCATCCGATCAACACGAGTAATTATTACGCGCAACAGCACGTTGTGCATAGCGCGTCTTAACTATCGCAGAGGCGTCCGTCTGTTCGCCTGTCTGTTTGTTACGCTTTGACACTGTATCAAAACCAAATCGTTACCATGGGCTGCCACAAAGACGCTACTTTTGTGACGAAATTTCGTGCCGCAGACGGAATTCCCCTAAAACGAAGGCGTCGTAAAGTGGTACCTCATAAAAGTCGTTATTTCACCGATATTGACTCGTCTAGTGTGAAAACGGTTGTTGATAGACGCAGACTTGCTGCTCATCATAAAAAACACTGCGGTTAAGCTTCGAGCGGGTACGAACATTGATGACCTCGAACGACTCTGAATCCTCAAAATACAGGCTTATGCTAATGCGTTGGAGTTCGGGCCACGTGACTTTGCTGCGAAAGAAATGTGAGCCCCCCCCAAACTGTCCCCCAATCGGACTTATGGCGCCGGGCGGGCTCACGTTGGGCTTTGCACAAAATTTTTAGTAGCCATTTAATTTTTGCAATTTTCGGCTGTGGCGCATATTTTAAGACTGAACCGCATCAGACGGCTGGAGCTAGACGAAAACAACCTGCGTGCTTTCAGCATGAATCGACGTAGATTTCAAGATTTTGTTTAGGATTTGACCCTCTACGTTCAAAGAATCCTCTCTAAGGGGGCGTCAAATTTGGTACCCCATATAAACAGACACAGAAGCAGTGGCATAGCCAGAAATGTAAATTGAAGGCCTCGCCTCTCTTCTCCTCTCCGTTTTTTGTCTTCCCCTTTTTTCTCTTTTTCTTCCCTTTTTCTCTCCCCCTTTAGAAGCAAAACCAAAAATTCCGGCTAGAAGTTTTGGGAAAGCTCTGTGAGCTCCACCAGTGGGGTCTGCAGCGGAGCCTTAGCCC
>Ga0209671_1009105_pt1 | contig 10396 bp, 9 predicted proteins | sample WorMetHERISLAND2_2_FD_187401 | JGI IMG/M metagenome (GOLD analysis project Ga0209671, IMG submission 187401) | Marine gutless worms symbiont microbial communities from Max Planck institute for Marine Microbiology, Germany - Olavius geniculatus... | ecosystem: Host-associated > Annelida >... | reverse complement strand
GTTTGTTTGTTTGTCTGTCTGTTAGCAAGATAACTCAAAAAGTTATGGACGGATCTTTCTGAAATTTTCAGGGAATGTCGGGAATGGCAAAAACTACAAGTGTTTCCATTTTGGGGGTGATCCGAAAGGAATCCTAAATTCTGGATCACTTTGAAATTTTCGTTAACATTCCGTTAAATGGGACATAAGGGAAACCGCTGCCAAACCGAATATGGTGACGCCACCTGGCGAACAACATGGCGTTGGCGGAGGTCTGCGGTCTCTGACTGCGTTCTAGTTTAGTTTTTAACGAACTGACTAATGAACAAGCAGTAATGCATTGCAGTAGACAGTACGCACCGTCTAACGGCGTCGGTGACTGCGACTATCATTTGACCATTACACCCTGTTTACTCGACGAAGCAAACATGAAGCAAACTTAGAGCACACGTCTTGCGCGTGTATTTTGAATACGTTCGCTTCATCTTTGCTTCATCGTGTAAACGGGGTATTAACCATTGTTATGTTGTAGGTTAAGTTGGGTCAGCGATGGCGTGGCTGGGCGGCTGGCTACCGGCCGTGCGCGCCTCTGCAATCGGTTGGATCCCGATAGCTCGGCACCCCATCAGGCCGTATCGACGACCTATTTCCGGTTCCTCCGCTGCTTCCGGTACGAACGACGACGACGACGATAAGTCACGAGTGCGACTGAACGTCAGCGGACAACACTTCGAGACCTTCGCCCGTACCTTTGCCAGGTAGTAAAAAATAAAGGTGATGGACAGCTCTTTACAGAAAACCCACCGCAGATATATGTCACCTGCCATATGTAGAGTTTTTTCTCTCCAAAAATCATAACTTACAAGGTAGTGTGGTGACACCTTTTGAATGTGGTAAAAATAATGACAGTTTTCTGCCGAGACTTTCAGTTAGTAAACAGTGCTGAGTTTTGTAAAAATAACACGTTTCGTAGATTATACAAAATCGCAAATTTTATTTTTTTTAAATTTTATTTTGTTTTAATTTGTTTAGCCTCGTTGTGTGTAATGTTACTTTAGTTAGAAACACACTGTCATCTTTAAGATACATGTAATAACATTGTTTTGTGCGTACTCTTTTCGTTTTCACGCTTTTCTTTTCTTAACGTATCGCTAATCAAGTTTGGCCTATTCACGATTCGCAACACTATGGCCAGGTTTCCGGACACACTGCTCTGTCAAAAAATTTCAACTTTCTGCTCCGCTTTTTACCCACGACGCTGGCGTTCAAAGTGAACACAACAACAATGTTTTGTGCATTATATCTTCCATTTTACGCAGACGAATCTTTTCGTAATGTCCCCTATTGATGTCTTACAGCACTGTGTGACGCCAGGTTTCCAGATACTTTACTGGGCTCGGACGAGATCGAGTATTTTTATGATGATGCCAGCGGCGAGTATTTCTTTGACCGTAACCCGGAGGTGTTCCGACGTCTGCTGACCTACTATCGGTCAGGTCGGCTGCACTTCCCGCGCGGTGAATGTGTGGCTGAGTTTAACGACGAGCTGGCCTTCTTCGGCATCCGACCAACCGAAGCCGTCCCAGAATGCTGCGCGGTAAGTACCGTCACTGCTTTCTGACTGACATTTAGGTCGAGCCTGTTTGTCAGTGGCACATATATTGTGGCTAAATCGTACGTCAAAGGTCGGTGACAATACCGTTGGATAGGGCGGTGACGAGTTTCTATAAGCTGTAGGCTAAATAGCAAACATGAACTTAATTGATCTCGGTTCTTAGCGACTGCCAGATTAAAAGAAATGCATTAGAACCAAGATGAACTATTTTTGTCAACGAAACCTGAACTCACGCAGTGCAACTGACACAGCTAACCGGGTGACGCAGGCAAAAAGTTGTTCCGTTCTTCGCGTCGAAGTGAACTTACAGTACGCACCGTAGCTACAAGAACCCATGTTTCTCGGTAAACAGCCGCCGGTTAGTTTAGTGCGGGTTACGTTGCGTTCGTCATAAAACTAACGATGGCTGCAGGGCACGCTAGGCTATAGTTCTCTACCAGTGTCGACAGAATTCGGCAACCTACAGACAACAGAGAAATATTTTTGTGCTGCTAACTGCTTGCCCAAGGTCGTCACGTGGTAGTAATGATTATGACTTACCTGTGTTACCTACTGCAAAACATGACGGAGAATTCGTGCTAAATAACAAGCAGAAAACTTTCACTAATTGGGTCAATGCATGTAGGCGTTGTTTTCTGATAATGAGCTTATCACATAAGAAACTTTTTATGCTGTCGTGTATTGCATTTGTATTTTTCTGATGGCGTCTGCGTTCGGCCAGCAGTCATCAAGATTAGAAACTGTTTGTGACGTCATTGTTTTGCTGCTGCAGGTCCAAGGACGTGAAACAATCTTCCATCTTATACGAGATAAACTGACATTAACTTTAACCAGTTTGCGTGGCTGCTAATGTGCCATTTTTGTTCGGGTGTTGAGATCGCGGCGCTTTGTGACTAACTGTTAATTTGCGCCTCCTAAGCCGTCTTACTTACTTACATACTTACTTACTTATGCTGTGTCCAGCGCACTGAAGGTGTTTTACGAGAATGCACTATACCAGTGTTTGAACTGCCGAGGGGGGTAGGGTTGGAGGATTGAACCTCCAACTGTTTTCTCAACCCACTAACAGTGTCAAATTATGTTCTTGCGGTCAGCTATATACTATATACATAGGATTTATATCACGATTATGGTCGGCTTCCAACCGTCGAAAAATTCAACCCCCAGCTATTTTTTCACAATTCAAACACTGCATTATACAGTAAACAAGGCTGGTAGGATGGTGCAAACCGTTGGTGTAGTATGATGCGGTCAATGTGGCGCACAGTGCGCTGCGGTATCATTAGCTCATACCAATCATCTGCCAGCTCGGAAATTGTAAAGCGCTTCTGCTCACCAGTCTGACTTGTGTAAGAAGCGCTATAGCAGGTATCGAAATGTTTATTTATCACAAATTTACATTTGACACGTTTCAACTGACATTCTGACAATTTAGTATTGCTGTCGTTGAAGGAAGATTACCGGGATCGTAACCGTGACCTGGCCGACCGTCTGTCGGTAGCGGCGCAGGCTCGGCGTGAGCTGACCGCAGCCCATGACGTCACAGATGACGATGTGCCGCTCACACTACGAGCACGACTGTGGAAGGGCTTTGAGAACCCTCACTCCAGCACCTGGGCGCTCGTTTTCTACTACGTAACAGGCACTGTTTCTACTGCTATATAATTATCTTTTCCGCGGCTTGGTAGTGTAATGGTTAGAACGTTGGACTTGCGATAACGAGGTCGTTGGTTCGACATTTGTTGGCGTCGCCATAAAGTGCGTACTACCTGTATAGGTGACTGGCTGTGTCAGGCAAACCGTCTCGGTATGTAACCAACAATAAAGTCAATTCAGTGTTGCATCTCTGCGGGGTAGGCCTAAGTAATGAAATCGAGTATACTGGCCTGTCTGGCTGGGGTTATGGTGAAGGGCGTTCATCTCTGTACGGTGGCAGGTAACACTGTGTGATCCGATATGGTAGATGGCGTTTTGTAGATCTGAGGTGGGTTTTCTATGAAGAGCTATACAATTTTGCCATTTGACCATTTATACGGTGCAGACGTTACGGGTGAGGCTTTAGCGAGGCTTTGAGAACCCACGATCAAGCATTTGTGCAGTCGTTTTCTACTACCTCACAGGCCGGTTTTAAACTACTTTGAGTCAAGCTACGAGTCTGGAGTTTTAAGTTTCAACTTGAAACCGTAACCCGAAACCTAACCCAAATAATATAGTAAATCATGAATTTTGGTAAAATTGGTCATTGACTGGTCAGTTCATACAGTAACATCCTGACGATGTTGACACTGATAATGATGTGACCATACATGCGCTGTGTTATATTATTAAAATTTGGTTAGAAAAAAAAACATATAAAATTTGAATACTACTTACTTACTACTACTACTGAAATACTTTTAATTGAACTATGACTGACGGCTCCTAACGCTGCTCACTGATAACAGGTTTGTTCATTGCCGTATCGGTCACGACTAACATCGTTGAGACAGTATCTTGTGGCGTCGTCGACCCATCATCCAGTGAGGGTAGGAAGCTGAGTTGGCTTGACGAGCTGGCTTAATGATTGCTTGATGAATGTTATTATCATCATTACAAAGTTCCTCATAGCGATCTCTGTGCTGACTAAGTAAGTAAGTAAGTAGACTGCATTCGTAGCGCGCCATGTGCCAAAACACATGTTCGAATCGTAGGCGCGGTCGACCCATTGTTCAATGAGGGCAGGAAGCTATGTTGGCTCGATGAGCATTTGTTAAGCGCTTGACGAGTGCTAGTTGTTATTATCATTGCAGGGTTTTTCATAGCGATATCGGTGTTGACTAACATCGTGGAGACGGTATCGTGCGGTATTGTGGATCCGTCCTCCAGTGAGGGGAGGACGCTGAGTTGTGGACAAAGTTACGACGTGCAACTGTTCTGCCTGGACACGGCTTGCGTCATCATTTTCACCGTTGAATATCTTGTACGACTCTACGCAGCGCCACAACGACTCAGGCACGTATACGCACGTAGTGAGCACGTGTGCGCGCGTACTGCGTACGTAGAACGCGCGTATACCCTCCTTTATCACCTTTTGCGTCATCATATTCACTGTCGAATACCTCATCAGACTTTACGCAGCACCGAACAGACTCGGGCAAGCAAATTTTTTATTTGCCATAAATGGTTAAAAACATTTTCTAAAATTTTTATTGTTAAAATCAGAAGAAAATTGGTAGTAACACTCTCGCTGAAGATCCCACCTCACCTGAAGTCTGTGGTTACATTACCTTGTGTTTTATAACGACACCACGACGCGGGGTTCTGCCTTCAAGGCCAGGACCTGCTTTTTTAACGTTTTGCGTACCGTATTTTTTGTTTGTACCTAGTGACATCATTACTGCCGTCATTGGTATTTCGTCAGTGTTACTGAGGGTCTTATTTGTTTATAAAGAATGTTGTGACTACGAGAATGGAGCGATTATTTTCTAACGATCGTCGATTTGAAATCTGTGTAAGACGTGACATTTTGCAAGGTAGTGTAGCGATACATTTGAAGTGTGGTGGAATCTTGATTGATAATGTTATTTTAAATTTTTTCCTATTTTCACAGTAAAAGATTTGTGAAAATAGGTTGACATTTAACCAAGTTAAGGCGCATAAAACGGTGCCATTTTTGGTCCACCCTGTATAGCCAAAATGTACTGAGCATCTGTGTTACTTACGAAAACTGGCATGACAACCGGCCATCAAAACTACACTCTTGTAATAACGGCGGCGCAAAGCGAACAACACCTTACTTACTTACTCCTAGTAGACGCGGGCTAATGGCCATTCACTACACCCCGTAGACTCGCACGCAATAGAATATCACGTCTATAGACTTCATTTGCATCTTCCCGCGCGGTTGCAGCTTCAATGGTTGTCTGTTCGCACCAGAACTATAGCTTTTAGCTGGATGTATCTAGGCTCATTGTCAAGTTTAACTCAAGACCAAGACTTCATTTTCTGTCCTACAAATTTTTTTATGTTTTATGTTTTCTTGCAGGCATGCACGATCGGTTATGAGTATAATTGACGTGGTGGCTATCCTGCCCTATTACATCGGCCTGTGTATTCCTCAGAACGACGAGGTGATTACACATGGCAGGTGACGCTCCGCATGTGACTTTTTGCAGGCACATGCGGTCGGTGATGAGCGTGATAGACGCCGTGGCCATACTGCCGTACTACATCGGCCTGTGCATTCCTGAGAACGATGAAGTCAGCGGGGCATTCGTGACTCTGCGAGTCTTCCGCGTGTTTCGTATCTTCAAGTTCTCCCGACACTCCGCCGGTCTGTATTCTTCACCTGATGGTGACGGATAACATATTGTCGATACGTTTTAACGGTCACTGTTTATGCAGCGCAGAGGTGTCATTTAGGGGCGGCTGAGGGTCTAATAGTCCCCGGAACTACCGCCGTTCGCCGCCGCCGCCGCCGCCGCCGCCGTTAAGGCCTCGGACCGCAACCAACCGTTAAGTTAGCGGCCCCGGACCGCTAAGGTTTCACGACGCCGCCGCCGACAAGCTAGCGGTCTTGGCGGTCTAACGACAAAATACAAGCAATTTGAGCAAAGCTCATGAGACGCGCGACAGCCTTAGCAGTTTCTATTCGCAGGTTGTCTTGCTCTATCTCTATCCATTTCGACGCAATTCGTTTTTAAAATCTACTCCGCAGCAACAAATTGCAAAAAAACCACTAAAATCCTTATTTTAAAAAATCAAGGTCATTTAAGATTATCAATGTTTACACCAATAAAAATAACTCTGTATCACTTTCTGCAGTAGGGTTTCTGCCAATTGAATTTTTCTATACAATTCTTCATTAGTGACCTTTTGTGTCCATCTTATCCTCAGAATCTTCCGGTAGCATTTTCTGTCAAAGGACAGGATTCGGCTTTCGCAGCGTTTTGTAACTGTCCATGTTTCACAACCGTACAGCATTGTACTGAACACACATGACTTCAGGATGCTGAGCTTTGTTTCCAGAGTGATCGCCTTACTTTTCCAAATCTTGTCCAAGGCCTTCAGGTTTGCCGTTGCTTTTGCAATTGCTTTTGCAATTCTGACTGCTATTTCCTTTGAACAGTCCAGGTAATATGTCATGTTGCTTCCCAGGTAGGCGAATTTTTCCACATTTTCCAGCTCAATTCCATTTATGCATATCTTACTCGATATTTGCTTATCACCAAATACCATCGTCTTTGTTTTGTCGGCGTTCATCACCAGCCCATACCTCACTGCTTCTTTGTGTAGTGAATGAACTGTCCTTTCCAACGTGCTTTCGTCTTCTGCGATTATGTCTATGACTTTACATCGCCAAAAGGCATTTCGCTGCTGCCCTCTGCTATGCAACAAAAGCAGGGGCAGCTGCCCCGCTGACCCCGTGGCGGAGGCGCCCCCTGGTGATTACAATGGTATATTAAGTGACACGGTCATACAAGATCACTGAAAGCCACGTGCTGATTTGTTGTCAATACAATTTTCTCTCTCGTAATAATCCATTTTGGGTTTGTAGGTCTGCGGATCCTGGGTCACACGCTGACGGCGTGTGCCAGTGAGCTCGGCTTCCTCGTGTTCACGCTGGCGATGGCCATCATCATATTCGCCACGATCATGTTCTACGCCGAGAAGAACGTACCGGATACGACCTTCACCAGCATTCCCGATGCATTCTGGTACACCATCGTTACCATGACGACGCTCGGGTCAGTACTGTCCAGCTGCCGTATCAGTCTTTGATTGCAGGTCTATCATTGGTGTAGTCTAGGGGAACGCCTTTGCCCCCAATATTTTTTGGGAGAAAACGTTGTTTCCCAAATAATGTCAGGACAAAAGAGAACGATAATACTGTATAGTTTTTCCCCATATAAACAAAAATATTTAGACATCAAGTAAAATATCTGTGGTTTACAACATTCTAAGGTAAGACAAAAATGCCCTTCCTCGCAGCGTTCCCCCAGACTCACTAGCTAGATTAAAGAAGCTTTTCGTCTACTGAAATATAGAGGGAAACTTGGCGTTTTCGAAACGAAAATTAACCACTGCATCAATACTGTGTAATCGCGTATGGCAGGTGACGCTCCGTATAGCTCTGGTGGGTGTGTAGTTACGGTGACATGGTGCCTGGCACTGCGGTGGGTAAGATCGTGGGTGGCGTTTGTACGTTATGATGTGTAATCCCATATGGCAGGTGACGCTTCGTATAACTGTGAATGCGGCCTACCTTATGCTGCGTGATTTCATATGGCAGGTGACGCTTTGTATGGTTTTGACTGCGGTGTATATTATGCTGTGTGATCGCATATGGCGGGCGACGCTCCGTGTGTAGTTACGGTGACATGGTGCCCGGCACTGCGGTGGGTAAGATCGTGGGTGGCGTGTGTTCACTGAGTGGGGTGCTCGTCATCGCACTGCCCGTACCGGTCATTGTGTCGAACTTCAGTCGCATTTATCAACAGAGCCAGCGCTCGGACAAGAGCAAGGCGGAGCAGGTCGGTCGGTGCTAAATGCGTGTGACGATTGAAACGTGATTCGCGTCTGCTTATCACACGCAGAACACCAGCGGCGTCGTGATTTAGAAAATCATGCGGTGGAGGAAGTTGCAATTTTTCCATCGACACTCCAAATTATCGACAGAGGAGATTATCGATGCACAAAATTTCAATTTTACCTCAAGTTTTTACAAAATGGAGAAATTTTCTTCAAATGGGGGTTTTTGGCCTCAAATTTTGCATTCGAGTACTAGGCCTACAATTTTTCAATAAAAAATTTCTTGACATTTTTTTCGACAGCGCAAAATATCCTCTTGTCGGAAAAATGTCGGCCTGCAAAACTGTCAGGATCTGGATGTAGAGGGAGCACTTTGGGGTGGGGTTTGTTGAGGGGTGGCCCCTCACTACCGGAAGGGGTCTGGGAATAAGGTTGTACGTGACTCATCTCTAGAAAATTTTCTGATTGGGACATCCAGTTTGTATTTTTGTCTAAATATGAAGCGTTTTGTGCATTTTTGCCCATTTTTGGTACGCCAGTGAGCAGGGAAGAGCAAAGAGTAATAGGAAAGAACAGAAAGATAGTGAAGAAAAAGGGAAAAAATGATAAGAAAGAGGAGTGAGAAAATGCGTGAAAAAAGAGGGGTGACATGAGGTGAAGGTAAAGGGGACTTATTCCCTATTTCGATTTTAGATTTGGGGATAGAATATTATGTGTCTATCATTCGAAGATTCGGATTGACGCATGCTTGATCGACTGCGTTGACACTTTGCGTTTCGAATGCGACGAAGAAACTATGGCCTAATGTTCGCTAGATGGCGCCACTTTCGTAGTCAGTGTATTTATACTATTCTCTCGTTAAATAAGCGCTCGTTTTGTTGCGATACATGTGCATGCACGCTAAATTTACCAAAGTGCTAGAAATCGTTTTTGGTGTTTTAACTTTAAAATTAAACCTTGGTTTAGTTAACCTTATTTGACGACACCAATGTTTAGTTGCGCATTCACTGCTTATCTATTGCAGGCTCGGCGTTAATGATGAGAGTGTTGGCGTGAACACCGCGGTCTGCAAGTGCTGTGCTTCCTTTATATTGATAGGTTTTTCGTCACTATAGCAAACTACGCCAAAAGCTTGAGCAAAACGACCGTATCTGCAGAGGCGGCTATTTTAGAAATAAATGCACAAAACATCAGTTTATACACTTGCTAAAGGCAATATTAAAGAACTCGCACATCGAAAACAGCAAAAATCACAAAAGGTGATATTGCCCGCATCACACTGACTGTGTGTCAATGTGCTGCTGAATAATATCACGTCGTCTTCCTATATTTATCATCACAGTGTCTGCAGTGTTATCCCTGGTCTCGCAGTATAAACTGGTGCAAACTCACCGAGGGCTAAAGAAACGAAGATCAGCGACGCCACAAATTCATAATTTTTGTGCTCAAGACAGTTCTCGAAGATTTCATTCCTGGCATTTAGGCCTACTGCTCGTGGGCCTATAGCACGCTTATGTAGTATATAGGCCCCTGTAGGCTTACAGCACATAATTGAAAGCTATCATACGCGATTTTCAGCGACACGGCTGTTGTCATTAAATGACGAATATCGATAATTGACGACTATTAACGTGAATCTGTGTGGTAATTGCATGCAGCTGTTACAGAAGAAGGTATGAGTGATTTTACCGAGTGTGCGGAATGGTTGTTTTTAAACGTTAGTTCGGTATTAGTTTCGATTTCGTTTTATTTTAAATAACTGCGTTTTCAGTTCGGAATATTCGCGCTGATCTGTTTTTTTTTGTAATTTCCGCATGAAACTGCATTAGTGAATATCGAGTAATGTACAACAGTCAACTAGTTAACTACGCGCTAGAAACGATATACACGTTAAATCATAGTTCGAGAATTCGTAACTTACGGTTTTAAAATGCGTAAAAATTCGTAAAAATGCGTAATAGTGCTTTGGGCTATTTTGGGGCTATGTGTACATTAAAACGGCGTTTTCCAAGACACTCGTAAGCAGCAACGTGAATCAGTCGTAATGACGTAAAATTGACGTCGGCTGCATTTTAGCACAATTCTGCAGCCGGGCTGTAAGCATCGGCCGTCTGCATTTTAGTGCCAACCCTGTTACCCAATTTTATCTCACGTAGGCCTATTTAAGACGTTTGACGTTTTGGAATAATTTTATGTGCGAAGAACGACGATCTGGTTTTATCGTTTTTGCGCGTAATAGCTACAGTAATTCTGTTTATCTGTCTGTCTGTCACAACCCGGTACCGTTTAGAG
>Ga0209671_1009103_pt1 | contig 10398 bp, 7 predicted proteins | sample WorMetHERISLAND2_2_FD_187401 | JGI IMG/M metagenome (GOLD analysis project Ga0209671, IMG submission 187401) | Marine gutless worms symbiont microbial communities from Max Planck institute for Marine Microbiology, Germany - Olavius geniculatus... | ecosystem: Host-associated > Annelida >... | reverse complement strand
ATATAATTTGAGAAAGAATTTGGATAATTTAATAAATTTAAGATAAATTAATTAATAAAATAATTTGCTAGATCCTGCCATCTTTTACTACAATGAAGCTGTACAAAGATACGAACAAGCTATAACGCCTTACTACCATTAGTTTGACAATTAAATAATCATAATTTGTGTTGGGGAGCGAAACCACATTACGTTGACTGTGAAAACGAAAGTTCCATGGAACGAAAGTTCCTGGGAGCGAAAGTTCCATAATTCCTGCGACAGTAGGCCGTCCTACCTCGAATGGACTCCGTATCACTGATTGCTGCCATTCCAATACACACGACATGCACTGTTGTAGGTCTACCTAGTAGTCCTAACGAACACCTTGTGCCTTCGCACTAATTTCCGTCACTCTGACAGTCAAAAAGGCCAATACACTGTATCTAGCACACACGTACAGCCTGAACGGATCGAGGTAGACTACAATTATTCAGTTAGGCAGTAGCTGTAATGCTTGCTGTATGGACACACACACAACGGTTCGGCGCCAAGGCGTCATGGCGCCCAGACGGCAAGCCCGGTGGCCAACCGGCCAGCCCAGCGATCGGTCGGTGATGGCATAGACCATAGCCCACTGACAGCGCCGAGCGGACGGCGCCCAGAACAGACAGAGCTGCACGCTGTGCGCAAAGTCTACCGATAATACCGCCAACATAAATACCGTCACTACATCGTAAATTGGTCGACGTCCGCCTACTTCCTTGTAAAATGAACAGAATTAATGAATAGTCGTCACTGACCTACACGGTGGCTTAACAAGTAATTTGAGCATAGCCCATGTGATGCGCGACAGCATCATCAAACGGGAAGATCAGTCAAAAACGGTTTAAGATAGGAACACTAAATCTTCCTCTTCGGCTGCCTCAAAGACTCTAGTTTCAGGATCCGTAAGACTTTTCCATAAACTTGAAAGAGGACGCTAAATGAAAAAAAGGTGGGAAAAATTTGTAATTTTTATCCAATAAGTTGCCATATCTCAGAAATGGTGCAAGATAGGGCCCATATAGGTTACTATTAATCACTAATAAGAAGTCGTACACTGGCTTTCGATTGGCACCGAAATCAATGACATTGGATGTGACATTGGATGACTCCAAACGCCAAAATAGGGGTTTTTATGCATTTTTTGGCGATTTGGGTTGCGACACCCATTCTAAAAGCAAATTGTGTCGAAATTACTACAGATAGACTAGCAAAACTTGCTTATGAAAATTTTGACATTAAACGTAGATTTAAACAGTCCCAAGTCTCGACTATGTAGGTTCAAAGTGGCCTGCGCACGACAGCATCAAAGATGGGTACCCCCTAAAAATCATCAGTTACACCCTCTGGCGAGTGCAATGGAAATGCTATGAATACTAGCCTTTATAATCATCATGTCGAATACCAACTGTTAGGATCGGTAAGCTTAGATTTTGTTCACAGTGGACCTTCAAACATTCACTGCTGTTGCACGTTCCCCTTTGCATGTTTTACTGCAAATGTTTATTTATTTCGCTAAGGTATCTCCGAGCTGCGTCAGCCGATTGGCGCGAAATTTTGCTAAAAACTGCACTCATATGTTTAAGGGTCCAATAAAAATTTTGGGAATGGAATTTTTTTAGGGATGGACAGCAACTGAAAGCACAAGAATTTTTCATGCCTTATTCATCATCGTCATCATTTTATTTGGTAGAAAGCAGAAGACACACAATAGTAGTTGCAACAGACACACAGGAAACACAAGGCTAGGTAGCGAGCACTTATAGTGATCCTTAATATAACAAAGACAATCTAAAACATACACACAAAAAACATACCTACACATACAACATGCATTTGTAAAAATAAGACATACAGCGGACTCGAAGCTGACTTGAAAATAGGTTACTGATTTGTACTACTAGTAAGATGGTTAGAGAGGTCAACCAACTGGATAGTTCTCTTAAATTATTCAAGTCTTCTGAAATTTACAACATCTGTTGGAAGATCATTCCATATATTTAGTACTCTCATACTAAAGAAGGAACTTCTAGATGTACAGCCACTAAAAGGATTAAACAATTTGTAGGGATGACCCTGGTGCTTGCACTGCAAACTTCAAAAAAATTAACAAAAAAAATTACTATTCTTATTACTGTTATATATTACTATTATATATTATTATTACTATTAGTATTACTCTAACTACTCTTCCAGTCATCCCATGGAAACTTTTTATAGGACACAGGCCAAAAAATATCGAACATCAAATAAAAATGTAGTCTTTACAAGACACATGTGTACGTTTCAATATTCAAGTGCAATGTCTGGCATCTGACAACATGAACACACAAACTGCATGACTTCCATATCTGTCAGTAAAGTTTTGTTGATTAATGAAACGGACAAACAATTTGTTTTATTTTGTCAGCGACTGTGGGGCCCCCAAACGTCATGAGGCCCGGGAAAACTTCTCTGCCTTTTCCCCATCTTGATGGGACTGATAGGGTCTGGATATCGGTGTGAGCTCCTTCAGCAGGGTCCAGGGCAGAGCCCCAGCCAATAACATATTTTATAGCATTTTGGCCTCCCAGAAACCGCATTAGGTGACATCAAATTTTGTGTAATGATTGCATTTGTGTTGCATGAAATGTGAACTGTCAAAATATAGGATTTACAAGACATTTAGTCAATATATAGGACAATATAGGACTCTTTTCAATAATATAGGATTTATAAGATGAGTGGGATGACTGCTATTTCTATTATTATTGTTACCAAGTATGCACACCGTAGCATCCTAATTGACGAGAGAGATGTCTGTTCAAAGTAGTCCTTGGAACACCATAAGCAACTGCCGCTTGATGCTGGCTCATCTCTCCAGCTCTAACTTTCTCCATCGCTAAACGGAGTATATCCGCACCATACTTTCCCCTGTCAGTCTTTCTTACATAATTTCTCACCATTCTTAACTACAATAAACAAATGTAAAAACATTCAATTAGAACTAGTGCTGTTGAGGCATTAATTTATTTAAAACATGCATTTAAAACAAACATTGAAAACAAAACAATTTTTAATTACATGAATATTATTCCATCGTCAAATAACCGCAGTTTAATGGAATATTGTAACTCATGCTTCACAGAATTTAGTAAATTTATGTATGCAACTTATTTTTTTAACACGTGTTAATTTTTAACATGTTAATTTAACAGCTCTAACTAAAACACTACCGTAACTACAGCAGCTTACACTTTGACAAATGCCAAAACACACAATTAAAACATGTCAAATTCGCTAAATATGATGTGATATGAAGTGGAAAAAACAAGTGGAAAAAACATCCCCCAAGTACAAACCATGTCAAAGATGTTTGAATTATGGAACTATTGCCTATGAGAGCGAAAGTTCCATAGGTGAAACTTTTGTCCCAAAAGTGAAAGTGACGTTAAACTTCCATTCCTGTTGGTGAAAATGTCACAAAAATTTCAACTCCCCCCATATCAATTGTCATTGAACCATCCGGCATCAGAAATTTTTTTGTTTACTTGCACCAAAAAAACCACGCCTTAGGTCTGAACTGTCTTAAATCCAAAGTGTCTGGTAGACTGGTAACCCACAACCCCTATGCCAACGGAACAGATGATAGGCTAGGTGGTGTCAGGCTTTTTCGTCCCTTTGCCCCTGGCTGACTTGCCACTTCCCTTAGATAACTCACCCCCTGGCTTGTTTACTCCCTGGCTGATTTGCCCCCGCATGTTGTACGATCTGCCCCACTGACTAATCTAATATAGTACTACAGCGAGAAAAGATACAATAAGTATAGCTATAGATGTAATTTTATGTTGAAACTGTTTGTACATATTGAGCAAAATAAATGCATGTATGACGGATTAGTTTATTTGTTAAATTAAGCATGAACAGTTACTTCATTATACAGAAACACCACTTTTCTGGCTTGCAGTAACATAGGACACTGTCTATATTTAGCCACCGCAGGGACGAACATCACCCTGTAGGAACCTTTTGCTTGTTTTACAGCACCTAAGTGGCTTAACATGAGGGCAGACACAGAAGTCTTACCATCTTGGAAACTGACTCAGTTACGTCAGCAGCAGTGGCACAAATGTGTAACAGCCGAAATGCATTTTGAACAGAGTTTAGTTCTCTGATTTGGACTCTGTGCTGATTTAAATACTTAGTAGATACAAGTCATCCTCTCTGCCCCACTGCAGCAGGAAGCCTAATCATAAGCACCTTTCCTATGGGGTGACTCATCCCTGGTCATCACCCTACAACATGCTTTATTTGCCATAGCCTAAAGCCTTAGATACCCTTAAGCCCTAAGCATAGGTGGGTAGGAGTGACTGAAAGAAAATAACTCAGCAAAAGCTAGACAAAAATCTTGTCATATATTAGCCTACTGCTACACCAAATTATGGAACTTTCATTCCCACGTACTTTTGCTCCCTGAACGAAAGTTACATAGGTGGAACTTTTCGCTCCCTGTTATTTTTATTCCTTGGAAGTTTCACTCCTTGGAACTTTCATTCCCAGAAGCGAAAGTGACATGGAACCTTCGCTCCCTATCACGAATTACGATTATTTAATCGATTAGCTAATGGTCTTTCAGCGTTATAGTTTGTTGTAATTTTTTACAACCCCACGTAAACAAACCTTAGCTGTAATAAACGATTATAGACACTTCTTTCACTGTTTTGCACTAAAAAATTGCGCTAATGTCTTTTTGAATGATTTAACTGCAACTAAACATTAAGCATTTACACTGCATGCTAGCATCCTTTAAATCCATGCTTCAATTCCTGTTCCAGCTTGTTTCACTATAGCATAGGCCTATAAGGATCAAGTGTGTAGCCTGCAAGCCACAACTCGTCTTCAAGGAATTACGTTTTGTGATTCCTGCTCACTACTGTGCAGTCAGGCATAAGCAAAAATGAAGCACTCTCCATAGGCTTTATAAGCTTTGCACACTTATAATGACAATGATTTTTACACGCAAAAGCAGCTACTGCTTTCAGCGCATCTTAGCCATCGCAATTCTGTCCGTCCGTCTGTCCATCAGTCCGTCCATCTGTCACATGGGTGGATCAGTCACAAATGTGCAAGCTAGGATTACGAAATCTTTACAGTCGGCTGCCTGGAAGATTCTAGTTTCAGGAACCATAAAGCTTTTCCATAAAATCGAAGGGGGTCACCCCGAAAGACGGCGCTAAATCAAAGGAGGGTGAGAAAATTTGCGAGTTTTAGCCAATAAATCGCTGTATCTCAATAACGGTGCGAGATAGGGCTTAGGTTACTATTAATCACTAATAGGAAGTCGTACACTGGCTTTTGACTGCCACAGAGATCAATGACCTTGGATGACCTTGAACATCGAAATAGGTTTTTTATGGATTTTTTTGGCGATTTTGGGCTGTGACACAAGTCTATATCATTCACAAGGTGGCGCCATGGAACTATCGCTATGCGATCCAGATAGAAAATTTGGTATTTGGATATTAACTTATCGTGAACACCCCAATTTTCAGCTAAACTACTGAACAGGAACTGCTAGAGACTTTCGCACGTCTCGTGAGCATTAGCTCAAATTTCTTGTTGTACAAGGGCAGCAAAAGTTCCATGTCATTTTCGCTCAGGAAGTTCCTGAGAATGAAAGCTCCAGAAAACGAAAGTACATCACTCTAGGCAGCAAAACAGAGATGTGCAGATGCAGATGCAGCACATGTCCACAAGCATTTTGCAAACACGGTTGAGGATGCAATTTTTGATGTCTTTGCGAATGCAGACGCTCCCTGAGAAAAACAAATTTCTTTACCGCAACATTCCTACTTTCTGGCAACAACAACTACACAAGAAATATTATTAGATTAAAAACAAGCTGGATTGTGATCAATCTAATGTACTCCTACCATGCATTATTTTCTCCTGTATTCTTCTAAGTGCTTTTTGCTCCTTTCAACATGTAGTAGAGACCCAGCATCAATTTAAGACTGGTCTAATATTATACTAATAGTGACTGGCATCGAGGTCATTATTGGAAACTGTCTCGCCATCTATCTGACATTGTTATCAAAATATGGTGCCTCAAAGATAATGGGGTTGCAACCTTGACTTTTAGGGGTCACATGACGTCATCGGTCATGTGACTATTCGACTAGCAGTGGTCGAATTCCTATGGCCGGTCCATTGTGACCATGTGTCTATCTGGCACCGTTATGAAGATATACTACCTCAAAGATAACAGGGTCACGACCTTGACATTGTGGGGTCATGTGACGTCATCGGTCACGTGACCATTCAAAACGCGGTGGTCGACTTCCAATGGGTGGTCCATTGTGACCATGCGTCTATCACCATTATTGAGATATAGCCATTTGAAGTTCTTCCAAGAAGGCTCTTCCAAAAATGGAGGTCGATCGGTCGTTGGTCGGTCCGTTGGTCGTCAACATTACACTGATTTCATATACTCCTCTTTGCTACGTTAGGAACGTTGCATGCAAAGAATAAAAACTCCAGTTGCATTTGCAGTTTTTTGCACATGTTTTGCTAAGACTTTAGTCAAAGACTAAAGTCTTGACTCAAGTCTGAATTTGACCTAATAACTATTAGGCAACTATTATAATAACTAAAAATGTACAAAACATTAGTTTATACACTTGTTAACGGCAACATTTAAGGACTTGCACATCGAAAACAGCAAAAATTACAAAAGGTGATATTGCCCGCATCACACTGACAGTGTGTCAATGTGCTGCTCAATAATATCACCTTTTGTAATTTTTGCTGTTTTCGATGTGCAAGTCCTTAAATGTTGCCGTTAACAAGTGTATGAACTAATGTTTTTTACATTTATATTTGCTGTTTTATTACTAAAATACTGTGTTCTTACTGGTGATCAGTTACATAGATATTGCGCTTCAGATTATTTCTTACAGTAGCCAAGCCGCTTACAACTGTTACTTACTATCTAATGGCGTGACTGAACAAACCAGATGACACGCGTCAGGCACGACGTCACCGCTGGCCTGCATTGCTGACAATACTGAACAAAATTCCTTTTATATCCACAAAATGGCCATATAAATAAACAAACTAATAGTGCACGCATCCTCCGTTTAATATAGGCCCGGAAAACACTTCAATAATGCTAATTTAGGGACGTGTGAAAATGACGGGATCGGCCTTTTATCATTCCGCTCGTTTCGAAGTCAAATTTTTTCATACAGCGATTAAACGAGTGAAGTTTTAGATCAAAAATTGTTAAAATCCGCCATCATACACTGTAGCAAAGCGCAATGATATCTCGTGTAGTTCGCCACATTAGAGCTGTGCTGTTTTGAATAATTTATTACTGAAGTGCACTTTCCGAACCAAGTTATTATGTTCTAGGAAACAATTCATCACACTTTTATTTTCCTGGGAAAAAGCGCTGCCCCCTTCCCAGGCCCCAGCCAATTTTGTGGTTAACATAGTAATAGGGGTCGATGGGCGAAAATGCAATTGGCAGCATTCAATGGCCCGCCCATCCACGAAAATCCCCCTATAGACGCAAAAATCTCGCAGATATCTCGTACACAGACCGAGTTATAGCTTTTTTTGTCCAAAATTTCGTTGCCATGGCAACGGGAGTCGGGAAAAATGCAATTAGCAGCATTCGATGGCACATCCCCGAGAACCCCCCTATAGGCGCAAAAATCTCTCACACAAGCCGAGTTAAAGCCAATTTTGTCCCAAATTTCGTTGCCATGGCAACGGGGGATCGGTCGGGGAAAAATGCAATTGGCAGCATTCGATGGCCCATCCCCGAAAACCCCCCTATAGGCGCAAAAATCTCCCAAAAATCTCTTACGCAAGCCGAGTTATAGCCAATTTTGTCCCAAATCTCGTTGCCATGGCAACAGGGGTCGGTCGGGGAAAAATGCAATTGGCAGCATTCGATGGCCCATCCCCGAAAACCCCCCTATAAACGCAAAAATCTCCCAAAAATCTCTTACGCAAGCCGAGTTATAGCCAATTTTGTCCCAAATTTGTCCCATGGCAATCAGGGAAAGTCCGGGGTAAAATTGAATAACACCATTTGATTGGCCATCCCCAAAAACCATACCCTAAAACCAAAAATTACGACTCTATCTTATACACAGCCAAAGTTATGACCGTTTGAATAATTGCTTTATTTTCCCCATAGGCGCCATTGTAATTTTTTTGATTTTTGTGAATATATACGTTTAATATTAGATTTTAATTTTCTCACCCCAAAAGGCACTTCCTTGTGCAGAACCACGTCGTTTGACGAATTAAGTGTAAAAATCCCTTAAAAGGTCTGACCTGTGGGTGAGCGGAAGAAAAAAAAGGCACATATAAATAAAAATTTTTGCGTATATTTCACCCATTTGCCGAGAAGCCCCCTTGAAGGGATTTGCATAAAATTTTGCACGACGGGTCCCCTCGCCGACGTCAACAGCCTTGCCAAATTGTATCTCAATCAGATCAGGGGTTTTAATTCTGCAGGGGGGCAAATTTTTGGCTTTCCCATAGGAAAGAGAAGTCGCCGTTAACACAGGGCTTGAACTACCGTTCAGCCTGTAATTATAACTACTGACTTTGGGCGCGTTGCACCAACCATACTTAAATTTAAGTACATGCTTAACCACCACACTTAGCAGAAAATGCATTGCACCAACACCATTTAAGCAGGCCAGCCTGCTTAAACGTCACTTTAAAATAAGTGGCCAAAGTTGCCAACTTAAATTTAAGCAGCTGGCAAAAATGAGACAGACGCCATCTTTATTTAGCGAACTGTGACGAAGTTATCGTCCTAAATTGACGATTTTAGGTAACAGTTGTTACATACCACAAACAAAAGCGAAGAAAAGTGGCAAATACACGTGGATAATGATGTTTGTCATTGAGTATTCACAGCTGAGATCGTTTAAAGTGAAAACAAATCACTTATAAACAGCAGTGCGCTGACACATATGAGTTCAGCGTAGTCTACAAAGTTTATTTTCTCAGGTTATATTCGTTGTCAGCCAAATACGTATCAGTCCATATTTATGTTGATTCTCATATATTTGGCCTATATATTACACTTTGCTTAAAATTATACCGTTCTGAAGTTATTTCAATTTATATACGGCATTTCGAGCGATGGCCATTGTTGTCAATGAAGCATGATAGCTATAACGTAATTGGTCATCAAGGAAATGCTGTCATCACGTGATTGAAATTAGCCAATGGCAAGCATCGTTACAATTAAGTCTGTCACTTAGCTGAGTGATGTGCGGATTGTGTTGGTGCAACGGAATCGATTTAAGTAGCCGGTTAAGTACCGCTTAAATTTAAGTGGTACTTAATTAAGTACGTACTTAAAATTGGTTGATGCAACCGGCCCTTAATAACTATTAGGCATTTTGTTACTTACTACCTACTGGCATTAACGCAGTGGACAGAAGTGTCACTGACGACATCACCGCTGGCACAAATATTGCACAAAATTCTTTTTATATCCACAAAAAGCCATGCAGGCAAAGGAACTAATATTGCTTACATCATCTGATTAATACACTGCATCCCAAAAAAACGTCCCACTTTGTCATTTTCCATATCTTCACCAAATATTAACCAATTTTCAAAATTCTTTCACTGGCACATACTGTGGACAATTGACAATAACGTGGTTGCTAAATATCTCACCACACTTGAACGGTGTCGCTACACTACCACTTGAAACATAAATTTTCAAAAATCACTGAAATGCACATGCAAAAAGTTATCTTCTAAAACAATTTTTGCAAATTTTTATTTGAAAATGTAGATATTGTCGTAGATAATAATTTACAGGCAAAGGAACTAATATTGCACACATCATCTGATTAATACACTGCATCCCAAAAAATGTCCCACTTTGTCATTTTCCATATCTTCACCAAATATTAACCAATTTTCAAAATTCTTTCACTGGCACATACTGTGGACAATTGGCAATAGCGTGGTTGCTAAATATCTCACCACACTTAAATGGTGTCGCTACACTACCACTTGAAACATAAATTTTCAAAAACCACTGTAATGCATAATGCAAAAGTTATCTTCTAAAACAATTTTTGCAAATTTTTATTCAAAAATGTAGTTATTGTCATAAATAATAATTTACAGGCAAACGAACTAATATTGCACACATCATCTGATTAATACACTGCATCCCAAAAATGATGAACACCGACAAAACAAAGACGACGGTATTTAGTGATAAGCAAATATCAAGTAAGATATGCATAGATGGAATTGAGCTGGAAAATGTGGAGAAATTCACCTACCTGGGAAGCAACATGACATATGACCTGGACTGTTCAAAGGAAATAGCAGTCAGAA
>Ga0209671_1009100_pt1 | contig 10401 bp, 7 predicted proteins | sample WorMetHERISLAND2_2_FD_187401 | JGI IMG/M metagenome (GOLD analysis project Ga0209671, IMG submission 187401) | Marine gutless worms symbiont microbial communities from Max Planck institute for Marine Microbiology, Germany - Olavius geniculatus... | ecosystem: Host-associated > Annelida >... | reverse complement strand
GTATACGTTACCGCTGGCAGTGATCGAATGTGCGGTTTGTTTCTTCGGCATCACTCTCTCTGTCGCGTGGTTGACCTGCAGCAGTGTCAGTCAATCTAATAATAATGCTGAAATCTGCTGAGGCGCGCAATGATCAACCACTGACGCAATTTAAAGTAATTAAGCCTACTCATCAAATCGATCCTACTGATTTACTGCAAACAGTGTCTTACGAAATATTTTTAAAAGTAGACAAAGTTACAAACAGTGCGACTAATTTCAATGCAGTACCTGCGCTATACGCCTATACCATGGGCTACTTTCAGGTATTTTTCCATTTCATTCCAGTTCATTTATTTGCAAATAAGCAAGACATACCAGTACAGTTAGTTAGGTTTTGGGTGTTGGGTACGCACTACGGCCACAATGGGACAAATACTTCGTTCCACATAGCGTATTTTTAATTATTAAACGTATAAATTAGTATTAGACATGCCTCGATTTTGCGGCCCTCGACAACGGTTCCGCTCATTTTTTCTCGGGCTCGCTCGGCGTCGGTGCTGTTGGCGAATGTTACGAAGCCAAATCCCTACACACAATGCGCAAACCAACCACAATGATTGAGCGTGAACGATGACACTTGATAACGATGACACTAGAGTGTATAGTAGCAGCAGTTTTGACTGTTTTTCGAAAGGCAAGACTTACGCAGCACGTGATCAGAAAATAATGCCTAACTGCAAAAAAACGCAAGATTTCAATTTTTGACAAGATCTAGTTTTTTAGCCTGCATAATGTCGACGCTGCTGAAAAAAGATTGAGTAGTTAGTTTTCTAACACTATAGGCCATTCAACAAAAAAGAGGCAAATTGAATGAATTGGCAACCGGTAGCTTCAGAGACTGAAATGCATCAAACAACTATACAGGGTGGCCCAAAAAGTAAGCTATTGCGATTTGTCCATATCTTTGTTAAATGTAGACCAATTTTCACAATTTTTTTACTAGTAAACTTTGTAAAAACAATTTGCCACTCAGCGGCATGCACACCACACTTATTATGTTGTTACACTACCTTGTAAAACATAAATATAAAAAAAACTAGCAATATTTACAGATGGGCAGTGGTAATTTTTAAAGTATTGAAGTAAAATGTTAAATATGAATTATAATAAATGTCAAAAATATAGCTACAGAGTAATTTTTTTCATTTTTCAGCAAATTAGTGCAAAGCTTGTAAGGTCGCACGATCGAAATACAATGCTCATGCAGTTAACTGAGCAAAATTCCAGCCGCCAACCAGCATTAATGTACATTAAAAATTTATGCACAGAAATGGTTCAAATTATTTAAAAAGATGTTCAGTATGTCCTCCATTGTTCTTACTATAACTCATATTTAACATTTCAGTTAAATACATTAAAAATTTATTATTAAACCTTCTGCAGATCTGTAGAAATTGTTATTTTTCGGATATTTATGTTTTACAAGGTAAAGTAGCGTCACAAAAGGTGTGGTATGCATGTCAATAAGTAGCGAATTTTTTACAGAGTCTACTAATAAAAAAGTTGTGAAAATTGATCAATATTTAGTGAAGATATGGTCAAAGTGCAATAGCTTACTTTTTTGGGGTTACTTTGTAGAAGTTGTTAGTGACAAATGTGACAGTTGTGTACTGTATTTTGACAACAGAGATGTATGGTTAATAAATAAGTAAGTAGGTAGGTGAGAATAACGCGACGAATGTTTCTGATTTTAACTGCTGTAACTTTTACAATAAACAATAAATGCAAAAAACTTCAACTAAGCTCGTGCAAATCGCTTTGAATTGCAAGACATTTTTTGCATAAATTAGCTGACGTGGTATCTAGCTGTCTAACTGTCCTAAGGAAAAAAATTCGAAAACACAAATTAATACCTTTGAGCCTCTTTCATTGAAGATAATTTCTACGTCTATAATTGGACCAAATTGCTGAAAAAAAACAAACAAAGCAAAATATTGAAAAGTACACATAAAAATTAAATTATTTGGTGCTATTATCACCAAAGCGGATATAAAACTGTATATCGTTAAGTTGTCTTCTAAAAAACTGCGCAAAATTGCTGTCCCAAATTTGCGACAACTTCGACCATTTTTAGCACACAGATGGCAAAGACGATAAAATTATGTGAAGTGTACTCATTTTCCACCAAACGCAGCATCGAATACCGGGGCCTGCTATCTGTGGGGTTAAAGCTCAGGCAGGTAACACCGCGCGGTGATGTAGGCCTAGTTCTCAAGACCAAAGTCTGGTCTTGAGATGCCTCGAGGACAAAAAAAGTTTTGGTTTTGGTCTTGGTCTTGAAAAAAGTCTCGTTTACATCATTGACACCGTGTGAACCCATACGCACAACTTTTGCCTCCCGCAATTTTAGCATTGCAACCCCCACAGTCTGGAACTCACTACCCTCAAGCATCCGTAGTTCTACCTCTGCAGACACTTTCCGCCGTCTCCTTAAAACTCACTGCTTCTAGCAGGCCTACTGCTCCCCCTAGCGGCTCAGCCAAGTGCCTCAGATTCGGCCACTGGCTGACATTGTGCACTTTAAATATGCACATACTTACTTACTTATTTACTTACAGCAGATTATAAGACAGGTCCCTCATGCACGAAGAGCTACAGAAACCTTTCTAACCTAGACACGTACGTATACAGACCGCTAGTAAGTTGCGGAGGTCGGTCTCACGGAAGCGAAACGGAATGTTGGAGACGTGCAATCGTTTCGGTCCCGTTTCATGTTGCACAGCAGCAGCAACAGCAGCAGCAGCTGATGATGATGATGATGATGATGACGTCACTCCATCTGCGCCTTCTCTCTGTCAGTGACGCACAACAGCCAACTTGTAACCTTTCTCACACCCGGTATCTAAACTGTGTCCCAAAAAGTAGTGCACCAAGGTCGATCGATAATTTTTTCAATTTTTTTACGGATTTTCACATTTTTTTCACCGGCGGATTCTCTGGAAAATTTGCAACAAAACTATCAATAACTATCTCACCACATCCAAAACATGTCGCTACACAATCGTGCGAAAAATCAATGTGCAAAAATTGCACCAATCGAAGCGCAGCAACAACAAACTAAGCTCGCACGAACTAAAGAAAATGTGCTCATGGTAGATAAACTGGTAGTGAACCAGTAAGACCAGCTACACATTCATTATTTAGTGCGCCAAGTAGCACAAGCTGGTGTCAGGTGCATCATTTTTTCATGTCAATCTTAGTCTGACAAGTCTTAACAGACGGCTGCTAAAATACTGACTAAAGCGAACTGTTAACCGAGACATAACTGTTTAAAACTGTTGGTGACTGATGCTGTTTTCTTTAGTGCCAGAATGCTGTTCACATTATCTACACTGAATAGTCTGGAGAATGGCAACTGGTGCAAAATGTTGGAGCAAAAACGCTTTTTTCACAAGAATGGCGTTCAGACAGTCGCTAGTGATGACAGATATCACACCGAAATTGGACTAGGTCAGCGTGATATTCGTCGATCCTGCAGTTCAAATCGATGAAACTTAACTTAATTATTTCTCTCACCTTAGTTGCTGTATGCCACACACAGCCTCTGGTAATCCATAACTGAGCAATAATCGACAACCACTCCAGGTGGAGTGGTTGTCTATTTACCACTGCCACCCTCTACCACCCTCTTCATCCATCTAAAAAGCTAAGATTTGTGCAAATCTCATGGGTCGTCCTGTTAGAGGCTGAAGGAGGGGGTCCGGACCCCTGGACCTCCCCCCGCCGCTGCGCCTGGACTGATCGATAGATGATTTACGAACGTGTCGAAATAACTGAACGGCAGCAGCGGAGGCAGGGTGGAGCTGCGAATCATCGGGCGCTGAAACGACAGGAGCAGGAACTGCAGTGGCGCCGCCAGCGGCAGGAAGAGCAACTTCTGACGCGTACAGAGCTTCCACTGACGAGATGTCTGACGTGGCATTAGCTGCGGCGACGGCGTTGAGTAACATGCCACGCTGATGACATTCGTCTAAACGCATCCCAGCCCCAGCAGCAGCAGCAGCGCTGATATTCCCTGTCCCGCTGACGCCTCCGTACACAGACCCCGGCGTCACGGTGTAACCGGCAGTCGGCCCCGAGCCGTTCTGTAGCACCTACGCGTATACACACAGTCCGGGTTTCATCATTTTTGGCCGACCGTATTTACGTAACGGTCGAGCTTATGGTACGAGTCTGTCTATTTGTCTGTCTGTCTGTCCGTCCGTAGTCGTCGTCTGTCACGGATGTATTGTGGCCAAACGGTAAGTCGTAGGGGGTCGGCGATGGTACCATCGCTGGCAACTTCCTATAGGCTGTCAATAGTAACCATGTCTCCGTCTGCAGCGGTTTGGCCGCAGTTTTTAATGGAAAGTTTCAAGCTATAAGTGACCGTATCTCGGAAACGGTGAGAAACTTGCGGATCAAACGTGCACACGCAATACACGCAATAAAACACCGTTTTTGCCAAGATCATGAAATAAATGTTTCATGTTGCAGCTATTTCAGTTGTGGTTATAGTTTTACATTCAGTTTCAATTCAGTAAAACATCACTAGTGTACGACCGCCAAAATTATAATAACTGAGTACTGACTATGACAAAATGTTTTAGTTGAAAAAAACAACTTGGCGGGCTCTCGAATTCAGATAGGCCTAGGCCTTTATTGAGAAGTCGGATTTTTGACGCTCTCTACGTTGACCGGTCGATATGTGATATAATGAACATTTTTCTCAGTTACTTTTCGCTGATGCTGCTCTTTGGGCTGCTACTGACAGTACGATTTTGATAACGCTACGGTGGTCATTTCAGAGTCAGCACTGCTCCGGCATATCTCTTCTGTTAGTTTCATCTTACTGCGCCTGTATTTTACTGTGTGCTCTACGTCTGTGTATGCTGCCAACTTGTCGAATAAAAATATACATTATAGACGAAATAGTAACCTCAATATTGCGGTGTGTGTTCAGTGACGACAGCGTAACAGTATAATGGACGAACGCCTTACAAACAGATGAACGGTGTCAACAGTATATCATTATCATCGGGCTACGTGTTCCTGTTATATTGATTACACGCTATCCCCGCGCTTCAGGCAATATCCCTTTAGCGTCAGAATAAAATGCAAAAGAGAAACACGTGAGTCCGTTAAAATGTTAAAGCGGCAAATGTAAGAAAAACGTCAGCTGAATAAACAAATAAAGCATCTTCACTTACAGCCTAGGACATTGAAGAGCGGTAACAGAAACAACAATATTATTTCGCCAAAGAAACTGACTTTACAATTAACTGCAATTACATTGGTCGTTTTATTATGCGCGACAGCACGTAGTGCAAAGCGCGTACTGTCCGTCCGTCCGTCCGTCCTTCCTGGTGTCAAGTCCCAATACCAAAACAAGCCCAAGTGAGACAGAGGCACCGCGTTTTCACACTATGATAACGTAGTCTCCAGTTTCTGGGACGAAATTTTATGCCGCTGGGTGATGAGGTTTTCCTCGAACGAGGGCGTCAAAGAGAGTACCCCCTAAAAATCGTTAATTTACTGCCATTAAGTCGTCTAGCGTGAGAATGGTTGCACAGACTTGTTGACTATCACAACAAGCACTGCTAACGAGCTTTCCAGGCGTACCAACATCGATGACCTTGAACGAGCTGAACCTCAAAAATAGAGGGTTTTGGTGCATTTTTCGCGATTCCAAATTGCGACACACATTTCAAGACTGAATAACAATGTGTGCGTACAAAAATTTTCAGCATAAAACGTAGATTCTAACAGTCTAAATTTTGACCCCCTCACGTTCAAGCAGTCATCCGCATGGGGGCGTCAAATTTAGGTACCGCTACTACTACTGCTGTCGCGCATCTCGTGAGCATCAAGTCAGATTTCTTGTTGTAGCCAAATTGATTTGCCTTTACACTTTTTCTGTGTTCTTGTGTGAATGCATGCGTGCGTCTACAAGCTGTGTATAGACTGTTTACTCGGAGCATTGCCTAGACTAGGTTATCGCAGTCTGCATAACGCAGGTAATAGCGCATGATAATTGCGTCGGAGTAAGGTGAAAACCAGTTGCCATGGCGACGACGCGCACTCAGTTTCCGCAGTCGAGACGCAGATGATTAGACACTGGCACTGACAGGCTCAGGCTTAGCCGGTCTGCCGGCTCGCCCGCGCTCTTACCTCCCACACTCTGCCGAGTGTTGATAACATATCGAGTTGTTTCTTGTTCCTTGATCCGCAGTCGTTTTATCGAGGCAAAGCGATATGGCGCGAGTTCCGCATTAGCATGCAAGAACTTACATAGAGGGTAGGAGTTAGTGAAGCTCTACAACTCGCTCGGCTAGCAAGAATGCGAGCTAACATAATAAATAGGCCTACATTTTCCTGTTCAAGTGCACTCTCTGCGATCTCTGCGAACAGCGTTAGGCCTAAGCAGTTCCATCTCTTTGTGTGAACAATGGATAACAATAATCTGATTGTACGAGTTATATGACCACGTTATTAGGCCAAATACTGAAACACGAATTGTCAAGATGAAGTGCAACTGCTTGCAACTTTGTCAGGATCTTAAACGAAATAAGCCTAGGCCTGGTGTTTGAGTGACTGCGTTTCGAATAGGTCTTCGAATTTTTATTCTGTGAGAACAATCTCAGTAGATGGACACAGTGATGTTAACAAGGCCAGACCACTCAAGGTCAAGGCCAAGGCCACGGTCCCAAGGCCAAGGCCAAGGCCAAAGCCATTCCATAATGCAAAGACTTACGATAAAACATTAAGTAATGAAATCCAATTTTTCAAGTACTTTTACATACGCAACTTATAGAATTTAATAGCATCAGCTGCATCGCTCATCACTGACAACATAATATGCAGAAATGAGTAGAACTATCCAGTTACTGACAGTCAAAACAGTCCTAGTAGTAGTTCGAAAGTTATTATAATTACCCATGGCAGTCACCGAAAGTCGAAAAACATTTTGTCAGCTGCAAATTCTATTTAAAAGATGAAGCAAGAAGCCTGTTTTTACAATACTGCAACCTAAACTAGTTAAAACAGTACCACCAGATTGAAAGTTTGTTACAGAAAGTTATACAGTGCTGGTAGCACTGAGGCTCCTTCTCCCTAATTTACAGTGCTACATTGCATTTGGTGAATTTTGTAGTCCCACGAGACTTTGGCGGTGGCGTTAATTTTTTGGCCAAGGCCAAATCTCTAAGGCCAAGGCCAAAGCTAAGGCCAAGGCCACTGCTCCAAGGCCAAGGACAAGGCCACAAAATTTGGCCTTAAGGCCAAGGCCAAGGATTAACATCACTGGATGGACAGCAACCAGATGCAAGCCTCTGTTAGCTCGACTGAAGCAGGTAAATTAAAATGATCAGTCTAACAGTGTGTCACCAAATTTCTTTGTTGGTAATTTGAAATAGTACACTGCATCTTCCGTAGATAACAGCCAAGGAATATCACTTATGAAAGCTACGGATAAAACTACCTCACACCTGGGCGGCAAAGCCTAGGCTTTAAATCAAGATGCGTGGCCCAACAACGTCACATCACTGACAAGTTCTCAAGAACGCAAGTTAGCGGGGAGAGAAGAGTAGGCCTAACTGTGAAAAGTCCTTACCATCGGTGCTCCGACGTACGCGTTTGGTATCCACATGACCGTAGACATTGTGTGTCAGCAGAATTCAACGAGCTTCACGGAAGACTTTGAGTAGATCCTATACGGACGGACCCACCTGTAGACTCTGTATCCGCGGAGAAACGGAGACTGACTGGCAGTGACTGACTATCTGCAGTCACAGTTGATTCAGCTCACACACCACGCACACACATGTCAGTGCAACCGATGCACATATGTTGGCCGTCGAAATGCCAAGCGGCGCGGTCGCGGCGTATGCAAACCGCCTCCAGGCTTCATCAGCTGTACAGCTGATGGATGGCGCAGACCAGATAGTTACAGGCACACCGGCCAGCGTGTGCGAGCTCGCTTGACCACTCGGCCAAATGACCACGCCTTGTATACTAGAAAAACCATGTGTTGCTCTGTGCATTGCAAGGAAATGCTAATTCAATTTAGTTAAAAGATCAGCACGGTCACATTGCAAGCAAGAGCGTGTACAAATAGCAGACGCACATGCACTTTACATTATATGTACCTCGATTTCCAGGTCAACTCAACCTGGAAATATCTTCGTAGAAAAGTGCAGCAAAAGCTGGGGCGTAAAGACTTAAGAGGCACACCACGCGATGAACTCACTCCATATCCGTGGTCCCGCAGTGTGAGCTGGTGTCTGACTGATGGCACGTAAGACGTTTAAATCCGGGAATTGCTAAAATCAATGCATCATAACTATAAGTTTGCGGAGGATATGTCGACAAGACTGCAGATGCTGTACGATTGAATAGGATGTCGGTCCAATACGTCATTTCGTGCACGCATGTGATGCATTTGAGAATTATTGTGATTATGAGGCTACAAACAGTGGAGTCTCAGTTTTCCTTCACGTGTAAATTTTGCAACTCCGTTGATAAAATACTATCAGAAAAATAATATTACGATTTTAAATAAGCAATCAATTTTGCTTAAACACATTACTGTACCGGTAGTTTATTCGTATTGATATTGCTAATTGAGTGATCGATTTATAGGGCATAAAAGTTTTTTATTGGCACATGATATTTATCCATCAGCCGTATCAGTAGTCTATATCTAGTTTTACCGGGGCCGGCTATTCATCCGGCAGCCGTCTTGGCATTGGAAAAGTGAAAAGCAAGTAGTAATAGCAATGTAGATTGCGATTTATGTTTGCTATATTTTATACGTTCAGTTACAAGAGTGATTGCACATTTTCATATAGGCCTAAACTCGTTAGAAATAAAAAGTGGAAAAATCGCAGCCATTGACAATAAAGAAACAAGCTTTGATAAAAAGTAAAAAAAGATAAAAAGGTTGCCACTTTCTTATTTCCCAGACACTTTGACGCCAACTTAATCGACGCGGACGCTAAGCGTATAGTCTTTAAACTCTCCAAGTGTTTTGGCCGACCGTACGAGGGACGGGCAAAAAGTTTTGAGCCCAAACATATTAGACTACAATTTTTAACAATCTATACATCAGTGAAACGTGCATTTTTTACTGACTCCTAGGAGTCTGCTGTGGATGTGATGTCATTGTAATATATGTAATTTTTTGCACTTTATTTTACCGAAAATAGTTTTATTCATGATTACAATACTAGGAACAAAAGTAATTTGTATGTCAGGTCCATCCAGTCTCAGTTTGGGAAAAGATTAATTACATACAAGGGAAGCATATTATGGAATAATTTACCTGATAGTTTGAAATTAATGCATTCCACATCTGAGTTTAAAGAAAACCTACGCCATCTGTTATATTCCGGCTAGGCTCACATAGTTTACTGTCATGAGTGCTAAATGTATTCTGTTAATGTGCATGATAAATATCATGTTGACTGTGTGCATGCACTGAATTTTTGTGTTTTTTTGTGTTTTTTTCGCTTGTATAATAATGTCAGCAATAGATTGTGACAATGGGTGGCCAGCATTTGATGGGTGTATGCCCTTCTGGCAACCCTCCTGTAGGCCTATTACTAACTTTTGATTAGTTACTGTGTTTATTTTGTTATGGAAAATAAACTTTCTCTCTCTATGACGTCTCAGAGCATTAAATGGAAATGATTCAAAGCATCAACGTAAACGTTTCGAGTCATTCATCATCGTGTAGATCTCAAAACAAATAATAGTCATCTGGGGTCTGGTCATTACTTTTTGCAGAGTGGTGTACGAATATATAGTCATGAACAGCCGACTGCACTCTAAATCACAGATACTTACAGCAACTATGTAAAACTTAGTTGTCATCGCTCTTTTGACGCAACTAGGCCTAAATGAAATAGTGGTGTAAAGTGTGTGCTTATAGTTAACGCAGGCAAGTCCTTTGTTGCGGCAACGTAACTTAGTTGCAGCAACTAAGTTTTACTTAGTTGCGGCCACTGTATGTTTTAGTTGCCCGCACTTACTTGACGCAACTAAGTGAATTAGTTGTGTCAAGCATTATTTAGGCACCACAACTATATGATGTCTAGCGACAACAGAACAGAGTTGTGGCAAATAAGTTGGTTTTGCCACGAGTGAGTTCTATAATTAAGTTCACCAAACGAAATTAATTATAAAACTTTATGGTTAAAGAAGCCACAGCGACACACTAAATAGCCTAGTATGTAGGCCTATACACTGAAAAAAGTAAAGTGCTGAAACGATAGCACTTTTAGAGTGCTACACTTGGTTTGACACTTAAAGAGCTGTTCGTAGCACTTAAAGTGCTGTAGTCGCAGCACTGGTCATAGCACTTTAAAAGTGTTGGCAAAT
>Ga0209671_1009098_pt1 | contig 10401 bp, 8 predicted proteins | sample WorMetHERISLAND2_2_FD_187401 | JGI IMG/M metagenome (GOLD analysis project Ga0209671, IMG submission 187401) | Marine gutless worms symbiont microbial communities from Max Planck institute for Marine Microbiology, Germany - Olavius geniculatus... | ecosystem: Host-associated > Annelida >... | reverse complement strand
GTGCATGCGCCCTAGCGTTATTACGCTGGAGGGGTGATGACAGCTAATGGAACAGCCGATCTCAAGCTATCAATGTGACTACGTTGAGATCGCCGATCTCATTCACAGTGTAGCACGGTAGTGCGTAACACTGTTGTAAGGGCGACTATCAAAGTCAATGAAAAACCCCAGATTTTGGTCATCTGTAGCCCCTAGACCCCTGAGTAAGTCGACTTAAATTTGACATGGATGATTATGTCGGCCATGTGACCCTATCTGCCAAAAATGGTACAAATCGGCCCAGCAGGGCCGGCGGGGCAAAGGTATGAGTATCAAAGGTTGTTAGTATCGCCGTATTTTTTAAACTCGATGTGTTTCGGTGGGGATTGATTTCACTCTTCGGAACATGCTTAAATGTAGCACTCTCCTTACCTACTTTTGGGTGTCAAGTAAAGCATTTTTACGCGCGAAAGCAGCTACTACTTTCAGCGCGTCTTAGCCATCACAATTCTGTCTGTCTGTTTGTCCATCCCTCACACAGGTGGATCAGTCAAAAACGGTGCAAGCTAGGATCGCCAAGGCTTCACCGTCGGCTGCCTGGAAGACTCTAGTTTCAGGAACCATAAAGCTTTTCCATAAATTCGAAGGGGGTCACCCCGAAGAAGGGCGCTAAATGAGAGGGGGGTGGGTAAAATTTGCAATTTTTGGCCAATAAGTTGCCGTATCTCAGTAACGGTGCGAGATAGAGCCTAGGTTGCTATTAATTACTAATAGGAAGTCGTACACTGGCTCGTGATTGGCGTCAAATTCAATGACCTTGAACGCCAAAATAGGTGGTTTTATGGATTCTTTGGTAATTTCGGGCTGCGAGACACATTTCAAGAGCGAATTGCGCCGAAACCAATTGAGATAGACATGGACAAGCTGTGTATGAAATTTTCAGCATTAAACATAGATTTTGACGTTCCAAGCCTCGATTTTCTACATTCAAGGAAACTTGCGCACGAGGGCATCAAAGAGCGGTACCTCCATAAGTCGTTATTTTACCGTTGTTGTCCAGTAACTGCTACAGGCTTTCGCGCGTCTCCTGAGCATTAGCTCAAATTTCTTGTTACTTCTGATTTCACTGGCACACGAGTGCATTCGATGTCATTACAGTTAGCACACTACATAAACCCTGATGTTGTTGTGACTTCACAGTGAGACAATAGTGCGCGTGACTGGGGGTATGAAAGTGAAAGCTGATCGTGATGAGTCTTCTCCATATGCTGCTATGTTAGCGGCTCAGGACGTTGCGGAACGCTGCAAGGTGCTCGGTATAACTGCGCTGCACATCAAGCTTCGGGCCACTGGCGGAAATCGGTCAGTAGCCGACTAGCCACAAGTTTTTCCACAATGGGGATTATATGTGCTCAAAATTAATTAATTTTGCATTGTGCTGCAGTCTCTGCGTGTGTTTAGCCGCACTCTGGAGTAGAACAAGTTAAACGAGCTTACAATTTTACATCTTGTACATTCCAAACTGCGGTTTAACCGACACTTTTACCCACACTTGTTTTAAGCTGGCTGAACTGATGGTTATATTGCCTACTGTCGTTCCGTTGGTCTTGCTTGACTGCCCCTTTGGAGTTATTGACATGTTATCCTACTGTAGACAATATGGTAAAAATAGGTGGTGTGTCTGTAATACCTGTAATTTTGGTTCTTTTAGTTCTCTTTATTTTTCTTTATAGTGTCTCTCGTAACATGTCTGATTTTGCACTGTCACTTGTTGCTACCTAGTGTTGCGACAGTTATCGAGATCAATGCTTACTGGTCTCAATTTCAAAGACTCTAGCCAGCTCAGTGAGGTGCATTGCAGCTCAGTTATATGGGCAACCGCTAGGCTGATACGCTACTGTTAGACTACCCAGCCATAAATTCATCATCTGATATACAAAGGTCGTTCGATAAAAAAGTTGCAAAATAGCGTCATTCTGTTAGTTTTCTAAATCTAAAAAATCCAAAATATACGTTTTGTAGTGAATTTTATTTTGAACACGTGTACAATTTTTTTTCGGATGATGATGTTATTATTGTGACGTCAGCTGCTCATAGAACACAGTTTATCAACTGAGTTCGCTCAAACATTTTCCTATCTCTCAGCAAACTTCTGAATACCCGGTGTAAAGAACGATGCTGGCTGCTGTCCATGCCACTGAAGAACGACTGATTGCACATGGTGTATGATACAAATTTCTGCCCATCTAGTATTTTCTTACACTGAACGTAAACTGTTTGCTTCGTACAGCATTTGTGCCATATACTGCATGCGTCTCAGAGTGAATCTGATTTGCACAAATTTTTTTTGCCCACAAAAATACAATAACGGAACGGTGTTCATTACAAGATGAATTTAGTGGCAATGTCGTTGAATTTAATGTTTATAAATAACGTCACGGTGACATCGTCATCATAAAACTCGCAGCTGCTACTCGGAATTAAATTCCGTACAAAACGCATATTTCGGATTTTTAATATTTGGAAAACAAACAGAATGACGCTGTTTTGTAACTTATTTATCAAACGACCCTCGTATCATTATAGGTGTGTTGTTAATGTTTGGGCAATGCCATTATTGCTGATTCAGGACCAAGACTCCGGGACCTGGTGCTCAATCTGCCCTGCGTGCTTTGGCTCGCTCTGGCATGAAGATCGGCCGCATTGGTAAGTTCATGATGTTGCTGCATGTCGTGGATATTGCCGAGTGCTCTACATTTTCTTCCGAATATTTTCCTCTTGTCACTGGGTCATGAGAAGAGAAGTCCAGGTGTGAAATGTCCTTACGCCGTCATCTTCTACATCAAATGTCATAATCTGAGGGATGTTAAGTAGTCGCAGAAAAATATGCACCAGTTAGCAGTTACGAGGAACTGAAGAGAGGAGCACAGAGCCGTGTCAGATGGTGCCGTCATCATTGGAACCTGCCTTAGGGCGGAGCACGCAAAGAAGAAGCAGGCTGCATTTATTTGAATTTCTAAAAAATCAAAATTCCTTAATTTTGATGTTTGATTATTAAGTTGAACTGTGTGCTTGAAATACCCAACTGCTTTTGATGAGTTGGCTTTCTTGATTTTTGGCATTTGTAAATGCTTAACATTAGTGCAAGTAAGTCATTAGTTGATTTCTGGCCACGGGTAATATGTGAAAGGCCACTGTCTGTTTTAGACTTCTCTTTCTTTAAATATGTTCCAGGTGTTTGGAGTACAAGTTTGGTATGATTTATTCAGTGCATAGATGTGGCCAGTACAAAGTTGTTGATTCTATTCATTCTTCCACCTCAACTTCCTGCACATGAAATTCAGACTGTTATGATTTTATTGTGGTTTTGTGTAGCTTTTCTTTGTAAAGTGTAAAAAATTGTGCTTCCAGTTGCCATTTGTCCCAAAAATCCTCCATTTCATGAAATTTTTTTTGAATCTCACAAGTGCTGGTGCAATTTTTAATTTGCTTTCGAAGTTTTTGTGAATGAAAAAGACGCATTTGCATCTGGTTTGTTATACTGAAGTATCTTTACTATAGTTCTCGTGGGTACTGTTCAGCGTGTCATTTTGTTTTACAAGTCATTGTGTATGGAACGTGACGAATTGAACATGTTTAAAAATTATTTCTTCCCTCATCGCTACTTTTTCGGGAATCTTGTTAGGCTTAGTCAGTCAGACAGACATAAACACTTGCCATATTCACTTGATTCAGCTACCAGGGAAGTCTTTGGACCACGCATGTATGTTAAGAAACCTTGGGTATCACAGGCAACTCTCTCTATTATTGATCAGCGCAGAAAAGTGATGCGCAGAAAACCATTCAGCAGGGTCTGAAATCCAGCGACCTCAGTATGGACGACGCAGTTGACCTGGCTCAGAACCGTCCACTCTGGAGATTGATGTCTACTTTCGGCGCTATGCACTCTTAGTGGTGCTTGCCAGAAATGATGATGATGATGATATTCACTGGTTGATGAAATTTTGCTACTGTGCTCTAATATGCTGATTGTGCTGAATGTTGATGTATGTTGTCTGCTGCAGAGGACGTGACGCCAATTCCATCTGACAGCACGCGCAGAAAGGGAGGTCGGCGTGGCCGACGTCTGTAACAGACAGTCACTCACTGAAGAGAATAAATAATGCTGCTAATTATTCTGTCTGTTTGGACAATTTACTGATGATGAAAAATTGTTTTAAATGGCAGATTGCTGTTTTTGCTGTGTACGGTGTCTGTTGTGTAGCCAGGGTAATGTGGAGGGCAAAGGGCCCAGGCCCTCCTCTTGAAACTCAAAACATGGTTCCCACAGTCAGGGGAAGTCAGGGAATGCAAAAGTATCAGGGTGCAAAAGTTAACAAAGATGCACAAAAATTTCTTCATAGCGACAAACACTTGCGTTATTGTGATCTTAGTCACACATTTGATGTAATTATACAAGTACCGTTTTATTGGTATTTTGCGTGAACAAATTAGTCAGGGAAAACAATTCATTTGGTCTTGGAAAGTCGAGGAGAATGAATTCTGCAGAGCAGTAGAAACCATGTCAAAATTGTTGCTGCAATAAGTAAACACGTTCATTGTTAGTACACCGCTTAGGTTTTGACTTGCCCCGCCACCTTACTGCCTAAGCAGTAGGCGTGTGCGATTCTGCGGGAGCTTACAGCATTTTCTCACGCATGGCTGAATTTAAGGGGTGCTACTTCTAAGGGAAGGAGGAAAGGAAGGAAGAGAAAGGGTAGGCAAGAAATGTTTTTAATTGTTGTGTTCTCCCCAAAATCAGATCCTTGTTGTGCCACTGTTTGTACATGAATACACACAGAGATATGATTGAATATTGTTTAACAACCCGTCTGTTTTTCTAGAGATAGTTCCACTTGACCCAGTAAACCATGGCTGGAAAGTCAGTTTGGAAGCTTTAGCTTTTACGGTTTTTTTAAAAAAAACCATAAGATCTCAAAAGTCAAATTTTTTATATAGGTCTTTTTTACTCAACGTGTTATTGATACTACAGATCATCCATTCAGTTTCGTATTTTTGGTCCTGCTTTTTATACTAAACAGGGAAGTATTCCACTTTCAAGAAGGGAATTCAAGGTGGCTCTATTGTGAATGCATTAATTGTTTGCAAAATAATGTAAAAACTAATTTTCACTGAGATGAAGTATTGAAGGCCAACAAATATGGACATTTTTATGGATGTGCTTATAAAACATTGTAATTGTAATAGTAATAGCACTGCTGCAACTGTTAAATGCCCTAGCATCAAGGGGAGGCTTACCACTGTCAGTTGCATGTCATTACTTTCATAATGTTACCTACCGAAAATTATAAATGTGCGTTTGAATTTGTTGATACGTAACATTGCTATCTTTTTTCATTTAAAATACAGTAAAAACGGCATATTCGATGACGTCATAATTACGTCAGCACTACATACTGATATCGCAATGTAAAGAGAAAATTTAGTAATGTTTTCGTAAAAGGGATCTTCCCGACAACTTGTGCCAAAAAATTTTGATGCCAGTAATACTGGGTATGTCACGCAAAAGTTATATGGAAAATTTCGTAGACTTATCCGGACACTAGAAACGTCCATTCCAAGTTCACTACATTGAAGTTGACGTTCTGCTTACTATCTGGTGTCCTCCGTTTCCTCCCACCGCCTAATTAAACTGCACAAAAAGTGAAGGGCACAAAGAAAAATTTCCTCTTGCTTCGCTCGCAAATTATTTTATACTCCCCACTTTTAATATTGTGGCACTGCCCTTGTTTGTCTTCATTGTTTGTACTGCTCTAAATTTGGTCATTTAATGATTCTAAGGAAAGTAGTTGCAATTGTTGCCACCAGAGGCGCGTTTCGCACTGTTTATTTGTCTGAGAATCTTTGATATTTTCTGAGAATATCTGACATGCTGCGTAGAATTCGCGTTTCGCGCCTGTCTTTTTTTCTGAGAACTGCGAAACGCGCCTCAGATCTCATATCTTGCAGCTACAATGCACCAAATTCGATTTCGGTTAAGGTTCTGCCTCAGATGCCGCTGAGGTAGCATACTGCATACCAGAATCTATAGCTGGATTTTAGCGGTCATCGCACGCTTTTTAGACCAGTTAAAGAGCGTTAATTGCTAAACAGTAGTTTGACAGAAATACTACTTTTCAGGGCAGGATAGTGTTAAAATTTTACGTTGAATGAATACAATTTCAAGCTAAATGACTGAAGCCGAACAATTACACTAGTCACGAAACAGAATCCGTGTTTGTCAGTGTCCGCAAAAAGCCTGACATCTGCGTCCGCAAGCGGACTCTTCAGCAGTCCGCATCTGTAAAGAACAAGAGCTGCAGCACTGCCCAATTAGTTTGGTAAATAGGCAGACCATTGATAATTATCTTTTTCTTGATTTCTTCTATTCTTTGGTACAAGATGGCGTCGCCTTTGGAAGGATTTGTAAACACCGTGAGAACTTTATCGCAGCAGGGTAAGCTAAGCATATGACTGTGTTGTTATACTTTTTATTGCATCTACGATACTTGCTTGGTTTTATTAGAAAAATTTAGCGAACTGTTTATGGCGTTGTTGCTTCATCTGAGCCCTCCAAGTTTTCGTGATACATTTCAGACACACCCCTTTTATATTAGCTTGCCACTGGAAACTCCTACAAACTAAAAGGTGACCTAACGTAACTTCTGTCGACCATTTTTGATTATGTTTTAAGAAACCACTTCGAACCGCGTTAACGAACTGTTTTGATGCACTTTTCAGGTTGGTTTACGCGTGAAATTTAGTGCTGCAGGTGGCTACGGGTTGAAAGCTTATTGCGGATCTGCGGCTGTTGCAACAGCTAACGCTGTAATTAAGCTGCAATTTATTGGTTTAAACATCTCCTAACGTGATTCCTAACCTTATCCCTAACCCTAATCTTAACCCTATCCTTAAACATAGCCCTGACTCTGTTGTGACATCCGCCGATCCGCTTTTTACCATCGTCCGCTGCAGGTTGGTTTTATTCTGTGTTAACAGGTAACATTACACAGCTTTATGAATTCCTGACAAAGACGAATGATCTGCTGGTAAAGAATTCTGGCAGCTTAGACAATGTCAGATCAACGTTCACGATGCACGAGCATTCACTTGGAATTCTAGCTGTGCTGTATGTCCAGCTTGACTTTTATCTTACTTATAATAATTTTGTTACTGTGTTATGGGGTGACACTAAATACAGACAGCCAACGAAACAAAATACCGAAAATTCTAACTAGGGTTCGAACGATACTAGCACTGGGTTACTGGGTGTTGGCCAATACTAGTCGGTAATGGGGTGGACTGGTTACTGGGCGATATTTTTGTTGACTGATATTCAATACCAATATCCACTGACTGAGTATTAGTGGTCGCCATTTGCCACCATCTGCTGTCTAAGCCACGATCAAACAGCAGTCGGCGGCAGCTGCTATACACTGTGTCTCAAAAAGACATCCCAAATTTTTGATTGTAACTTGAAGTAGGATTGTCAGATTTTAATAATTTTTGGTACGTATATTCCTCAGACAAGTTGCCATTAAATAAATTCTCAATTTCCTACTTCACCCAAAGTCTGTTTGTACACTGCCTGGGAAAAACAGAACCAATGAAATATTAGTACCAGTATCAGTACTAGTACCAGTAAGTAAAACGTGAATTTATATCGTGCATAACGTTAAAATTGATCACTAATGCGTACTTGCTTGCGTCATGACAACACACACGTGTGGTCCACAATGTCCGACAGTCGACAGCTGCAACTTGCCAAAACGACAACGACGGCAAGATGTAAAACTGCACTGATCAAGCGAGTTGTATCAGGATGCTTTACCCACTAAGATGCTTCACCCCGCGGACGTTGTATTCTTGGTCCATTGCTTTGGTTGTCATGCACAATTTTATAATGTGCAAAATATCCAAGGGCCAAACGTCAAAGGAGCAAAACGTCCATAATTTGAGCGCAACAAGCGTTTATCGTGTAAACCTACACAGGCTGCTAGACCAGGAGACAGAGACAGATGAAAAGATGGGGAGGGAGTGAGGGCGATATGTGCAGAAACGTGTGGACGCGATCGCCCGGTCAGCAAGCAGAGACACAGAACGACAACCATAGTAAAGAGATCGTTTGTGGAGATTACTTCTGCTGTCATGCATGTTATAGATTATCTGGATGCTGAGCGCAGGAGGCAAGTTCATGGAACAGTGTGAATTAAATTGACAGATAACTGCTGCGCAAACATATACAGCCATATAAAGGTAGACAAAATACATTCAAATACAGTTTGACTGTATTTAGTGAACACGGCTTCTCTTGGGTGACATTGGCACTAATTAGTTAGTCGCCGATGGCCGTCCGTCTTGCCAGTACCCACTCCTCCATTCATTCAAGCCTCACCCTCCCCCCTCACAGGCTTGGTACAGTGCCGCCGGCGATCACAACTGATGACACCTGCGGCACGTTCACGGCACCAGACATTAGGGCTGTACTGTTTCGAAAGCCAAAAAACCGAAACTGTCAATAGAGAGCCTAAACCGTGGTTTCGATAGGGTTTGATATTGCTTAAAAATTGCGGTTTCGGTGCCAATTTCAATAATTATAACAATACTAATCGTGCATCGATGAGCAATGCAAAAAAGTCATGGTTAAAAGTAAAGCCATTGTCGGCGTCCAAGCTGACGTCATCATCTGAATCATCATCTGTGTCAGAAACAGGCATGCAACAATACCCATGCAACAATACGCAGCACAGAAGTGCATTTTTGCTGTGTTATAACACTTGTTGCCATGACTGCATTTGTCAGTTTGGCGAAGTACAGTACATCGCCAGCCACCGACTTTGAAACACTTTATACTCAGACCCAGGAATTTATCACCACTTGCAATGGAGAGCATGTGCGCTGTGCAACTGATATGTGTGAGTCTTTTGCCATTTACATCAGTATTCAGTATTGTTCAGTACACATAGTCTGGGCATATGTTATTATCAAAATTGCTTCTAGAGAAGGTTGTGCATTTTTATGGAAATTTCTGCCAGAGAATTTGTTGAAGTATATTGTAGTTTTTCTGGAAATTTGTAGAAAGAGTAAGCATTGTTATTGATATGGCTACTGTTACTTTTTTACTACTGTTGAATTTTGAGAAAATTTATTACGCTAGAGATAAGCTGTATCGTGTAATATACTGTATATGAAGGAATGCATCTCTGATTTGCTGACAGAAGACCACTTTTAAACATGTTATTGATGGATGACTGATTGCATGCATAAACTTACGCAAAGCAGAATAATATGGTGCAATCTTTGGCAGCCAGCTTGATAGGCATAATCTGCTTCTCTGGCAGCCTGCCATAGTGTTTTGCTAATGTGTTATATCACGTTATGTTTGTTTGGCTAATAAAATTCTCTCTCTCTCTTTCAAGTTTCAAGCTTGTAAATATTGGAAGCAACTTTGACCACTGATCACATATGATAAACTGCCACCATGTATCACATCGGCCGGTGAAACCCCAGAGTTAGTTAGTTAAAGGTCCATGGCCACGGTCAAACTCACTCACGCAATTTATGTAGCTCTTAATTAGGCATTTTGCCTTGCATATATATTATTTTGATTTGAGCTTTATAGTATATGAAATTAATACCTGATTGTGAAAAAAATATGGCTTTACATTATGCTAAAACTTTCAAGCCTCAAGCACAACTGGTGACGTCTTCAGCATCATGAATATTAATGGCCTGGCCAGTGATGTCATTAGATAAGTCTAGGCCATTAATATTCATGATGTTGATGGGCCGCTCTGATGACGTCACCGGTTGTGCAGTCTAGCCATCATGGCGTCACATTTTTTTACATCATGTCTGTAAATCGTTGACTTTAAATGTTTCAAGTTTCTCCATGTTGACAAAACGCTGAGCGCCGATGTTACTGTCAAAATTATCTGAAAATTTTTGCACTTTTTAGGAAAGGGGATTAAATATATATGTTAATTTTGGTGTTCGTGGATTTTTTATCATTGTTGTACATTGTGTGGTTTGAGAATTACAGGGAAACTAGATATGTCATAGCTGTTGGGTCACATATGTTTTCAGCTGTAACTGAATTTAGTGCTGGTGCTATTTTGTAGATTCAGAGCTGTGTCACAAATTTACTCAAATTTTAGTAGACAAAAAGCAGGTATTTGGTATATTTGTATTTTTAGTCCGCCCGAAAACGATAGTTTTCGGAAGGACTTATGTTTTACACGTGATGTTTTATTTATTTTTTTTTTCAACGCGAGATCTCCGAGGTGCGTGGGCCGACCGGCGTGAAATTTTGCACGATGGTCAGTACTAGGCTGAATTTTATAATGCTGGTCCAAAATTTTGGGGCGCGCACCCCAAAAAAAT
>Ga0209671_1009097_pt1 | contig 10403 bp, 7 predicted proteins | sample WorMetHERISLAND2_2_FD_187401 | JGI IMG/M metagenome (GOLD analysis project Ga0209671, IMG submission 187401) | Marine gutless worms symbiont microbial communities from Max Planck institute for Marine Microbiology, Germany - Olavius geniculatus... | ecosystem: Host-associated > Annelida >... | reverse complement strand
CCGTTAGATTCGCCATCCCCGAAAACCATACCCTAGAACCAAAAATTACGACTCTATCTTATACACAGCCAAAGTTATGACCGTTTAAAGAATTGCTTAATTTTCCCCACAGGCGCCATTGTAATTTTTTCGATTTTTGCGAATAAATACGTTAAATATTAATTTCAAATTTTTTAACCCCCAAAAGGCACATCCTTGCGCGAGACCGCGTGGTTTGAGCCATTGCACGCAAAAATCCGCTGAAGGGTCTGACCTGTAGGTGAGTTTCTGAAAAAAAAGGTATATGGCTACAAAAATTTTTGCGTATATTTCACCCATTTACCGGGAAGCCCCCCTTGGAAGGATTTACATGAAATTTTGCATGAGGGGTCATCTCGCCGACGTAATCAACCGTGCCAAATTTTATCTCAATCAGATCAGGGGTTTTGATTCTGTGGTGGGTCAAATTTTTGGCTTTCCCATAAGAAAGAGAAGTCGCCGTTAACACAGGGCTTGAACTACCGTTCAGCCTGTGATGAACTGGATTCCCGATGATGTCACACCTTATGCTGGAGATAATTACGTGACTGCATGATGCTACGAACAATGCATCATGCACAAGATTTGGGGATGTGCAGTTGTGCATTGAGAAGCAAGTGGCAAATGCTGAGGTTTTTGAAAAGTGACAATCCAAAGCTAGTTGCTAGCTTCATTACTTTCTAAGTAACTAAACTTGCCAACTAATTAACACACTAACATCAGAGATGGACAAATAGACACTGTACATGGTGCACATGGTGGCAATATATCATGTGCACTGCACACAGTATGTGATAAAAACAATTACATGCCAAGTAAAGCCTAATATGGACAATGAATAACTGAGTACACAGTTCCATGAAGACTGCTTGACAAAAAGTTTTCAACTGATCATCATAAAACATAACAACAACTACTGCAGAGAGAAGACCTGAATGTCCTTGACAATCTGCAGAAAGCGTGGACATTTGTCGAGCCAATACGTCATCGTTTCCATGGCGCAGTCAAAATTCTTCACGTATTCCGAATACAGCTTCAGAAACGGTGCAAATTTCCGCATCACACCTCCAATGCATGGTTCACCAATCCTAAAATTAATAAACAAGATAATAAAACACATATATGCACTAAAGTGAAATCGTCACAATCAAGTAATATGCCGAGTTAACATGCTAGGCCTGCCATAGTAAAATTTACTGATATTTAAACATTTCTAAAAAAAGAGTCAAGCAGAATAAATGAAAAATGGTCATTAAAACTGTTCCATGACTTATAATACAATAATGCCATTTAAGATTATATAGCTGAGAAACACAAAAATGCTGAAGGCTATTTGATACTGACTGTTCTGTCATTCTGCGTTCAAGCTGAGGCAGCAAGAAATCGTGATGGAACTGGTAAATGCTTTTGATGTTGGAAAATATTCGTGTAACGACCTCGTCTGGAAACATGTGATGCTCGCGATTAGCCAGCACCACCTTGAAATGAAACACCTGCACAACGGAATGAAACCAAAAAATACGTCAGCCCAATGTCAGCAAATAATGTAGCCATCACATCTACCCAGAGCTGCAAAACCCCGACTTAATGAGCTGGAAAATGGCACACCAACCACTTCCGCCTCGGAAAACGTTCGAATTAATTCTTTTTTTCTACACTTTATTTTCAAGTTAAGTTAACAGCCTCTATGAAACAGACGGACAAATGGAGGGACGAGCAAAACTCGTAATATAAACAACTGCATAATATTCTGGGCCTAAAGCAAAAATGTGGAATTGTTATGGCCACCCAGCAACTTTAGCCAAACTGGTCTATTTTGCTGGCAGTTAGCGAACAAGAGCTGTTAAACAGTTCAATACTCGTATATAGGGACAATTATATGGGCACAGATGCAAAGGTAACATGGGTAAACATTGTCATAGTCATAGATCTGGTGCTTTTTAACAACATGAAATGGAGTAATTGTGACACGTTCTTTCATTACGTAGTATCAGAGACGGCATCGGGCCAACAACATAATAAATTATGTCATACAGAAAACAGCAGTGACTGGTGTTACATTTTTATGCCACTGCATAACAACATTAACTTTTTTGATCACAATCAATTCCTTCTATGGGTGTTGGCATTTCTTCTGGCACTGCAACCAAAAACACCAGTACACTAAGTAAGCAAAATATGAAAATTAAATTAAAACAAAGTCATGCAATAAGTATTAAATAACAGGCTAAAAGAAATGACACCTGATCAACAAGGTGTAATTTCTGGACATATTTCTTCTCAGTCTCAACAAGTTCAGTGGCAATTTTCTGCACTCGGCTTGTTGCCTTATCAATGTCATCCGCTGCTTCTGAAACCTGAATAAACATGCAGATCATCAGATGCAACGGCTTGACAGGGTATACCTATTACCACAAGAGCATTCTTTTTCAACAAATTTCAAGAGCTCTTCAACATAAGATTTCATGCTTGCATTTGTTTGCTACTAATTAACTGTCGATGACTGACATGACAAAGTTCTTATATTTATTTTATATCCACAGTTTGGATTTATTACCAGAATTTTACTTATTTCACCAAATCATTTTGACCATTTATAGCAACTACAAATATTTTTCCATCATTCATTGCAATAAAACTAAATTATAGCTTCTGAACAAATTAAAAGCACAAATAAAATGCAAAAAATGCAGATACTCTGATTAAGACAACAAACATTGCAGTCATCAAAATGCCCAGAAATGTCAGTCTAACCAACTTCTATTTGATGCTGTAACTGGTACCTAAGTATATTCATAATAGCACCAACAGTAGCAAACAGAACTGATTTCACACTATGCAACTTTCAACATTTAAAAAAATTTGAAAACTTTATTTCAATAGCGAACACAAACGAGCACGTTTATTTCCCTAGTGCAGGTCCACATTCAAAGCTTACACGAGCTTAGAAGTAATACCCCAAAAATCATGATAAAACTGATCAATATGAGATTGAAACATAAGAGTTCAGAGTATAACAGCAATCTAAGTAAAAATTTACAGAGAAAAGCAAACCTTATAGCAAAAGAATATAAACAGTTTGCACAAATACCTGGGAGGTGTTCAGCTGTCTAGCAAGTTCAGTTTCAAACTCCAGGTCACTTTCCTCTGAGCCGTTTGCATGCTCATCATCATTCGGTTCGCTGTCAGTCTCAGAAAACTCCACTTCTTCATCGTCGTCAACGTCAATAACATCATCGTCATCAAACTCCGTGTCTGGAACACGCTGCTGCCGAACACGTCGGGTCGACTTCCGAGACACTTTGTGGCGTCGAGTAGTCGCTCGCCGCGGCAGATTTCTGTCTGTCATTGATTAACAAAAACAATATTTTGACATATCTTGATATAAAAGTGCATATATTAAAAAGGTTAGACATGATTGTTGCATTAGATAAAACACTTTAAGAACTTAAATGTCAACCAAAATGATCCAAACAACAAAAGTCAGCACATGAAAGGTCATACATGGCATGAGCCTAAGCCAGGTTTCACCATTAGAATCATGAGCATCCTTAGCTTCAATTTGCACACAAAACCAGCAAAACAAGAAATTTGAGCTAATGCTCACGAGACATGCAAAAGCCTATAACAGTTCCGGTTCAGTATATTAGCTGAAAATTGGGGTGTTCACACTAAGTTAATACACAAATACCAAATTCTCTATCTGGATCACATAACGGTAGTTCCGTGCAGCCGACGGTAAAAATTTAGTAATCCTAGCTTGCATCGCTTTTGACTGATCCACCCGTGTGACGAACGGACGGACAGACAGACGGACGGACGGACAGAATTGCGACGGCTAAGACGCGATGAAAGCTGCTTTCGCACGTAAAAATATAACAACTCAATCAATGCAATCAATCAGCATTAGTTAGTGCTGAGCGTTGTAAACTGATTCCCGAGGTGGCAGCACCATCAAACAAAATGTCACAAATTACGCGGTAAGATATGCAAACTGTTTCACCAAATACTGTGCACCAAAAATGTACTGAATAATAAATTATTGCGCTCGCAATACAACGAAATCGTACAACGAAAATCTGTCACTGTCTGAGTTAGATTTGCGGGAATTTGGGATAAAATACAACACCTTTATTACAGTCATGCCAAAGTGTACATAATGATAGTACCGTGGCGCCTCCTTGTAAATGATACAGACTTGTGTCGCAGCCCGAAATCGCCAAAAAATCCATAAAACCCCCTATTTTGGCGTTCAAGGTCATTCAAGGTCATTGAATTTGGCGACAATCGAAAGCCAGTATACAACTTCCTATTAGTAATTAATAGTAACCTAGGCCTTATCTCACACCGATACTGAGATACAGCGAGTTATTGGCCAAAAATCGCAAATTTTGCCCACCCCCTCTCATTTTGGGCCCTCGTTCGAGGTGACCCCTTCGAATTTATGGAAAAGCTTTATCGTTCCTGAAACTAGAGTCTTCTAGGCACCCGAAGGTGAAGATTTGGTGATCCTAGCTTGCACCGTTTTTGACTGATCCACGCGTGTGACAGACGGACAGACAGACAGACAGAATTGCGATAGCTAAGAGGCGCTGAAAGCAGTAGCTGCTTTCGCGTATAAAAAGCCCAGCTAACATAAAGGGGAACGCGCAACAGCGATGCATGTTTGAAAGCCCAGTAAAACAAAATCTAAGTTTACCAATCCTAGCAAAAATGTATTTCTTTTACAGTCGCCAGAGAGTGTCAAGACAACCGGCGGCTAATTATCTAGAGTGTTTTACTTGTACTCGCCAGAGGGCATGACCTGTTTCGCTCTGCCAATGCCATGTCGACTAGAAATTGCAAATTTTCCACAACCCTCTGTCACTTAGCGCCCTTGCTCGGGGTGACCTTTTTCAAATTTATGGAAAACCTTTACGAATCCTGAAACTAGAGTCTTTCAGGCAGATTCTGGTGATCCTAGCTTGCATCATTTTTCACTGATCCACCCGAAGAGACAGACAGACAGACAGAAATGCGATGGCTAAGACGCACTACAGCAGTAGCTGCTGTTGCACGTAAAAATCATTTAGCTGGTTAATAGCAGTTCAACATTATGAGAAAATCTATACTGTGTCAAAGTACGTTTTAAATAACTCTAACGGTCCTGGTTCAACATCAGCAAATTGTGGTACTGTAAATAATCATCATACAATATGCACTTAATAGCACTGGTTACTTTGTGACAAATACAGTGTTAAGAACTGAGTAGCAGCTGAAGGTTTCCTGTGGCATCCACCGTAGAAGCAACTTTTGTGTCATTAACAATTAACATTATAAAGTTAACAAGTCACAATAATGGTTCAAACTGCTATCATCATATGCAGACACAAGCCCAGAGATGTCTTCTTGATGCTATTAAGTGCTGACTAAATGAGGATTTCTTGTACCAAAACTTGTCGATACTGAACCAAGATTGTTGGAGTTGTTTGAAAATGTAGTTCAGCAGTTCAGTTTTCAGAGACTCAAAATAAAAGGTGACTCAACTAGCATTAAAAAACTGCCGCAGCATACCAGCATTTGAGTGAAGAGTGGACATTGTAATGTTCTGAGCACTGCTTCGAGATAAAGCTGAATCTGATGGCATGACTGATGATGCTGGAAAACATCTTATCACTGCTGAATGCCTCCCGACATCCAACAGAGATTTACTAGTTAAGACACCAGACTCTGAAATACCCTGGCTAGATGTGCTACTATGGTCCGATACTGTGATGCCTTCAGATGGCAAAACTATCGCCAATCGTGTCTGATTATTCGCTTCTGCAGGTGTTGGTATTTCTTCTGGTACTGCAACAAAAACCACCATTAAATTAAGTAAGCAAATTAAGTAAGTTACTTATATAGCAAGTTAATTGTAACTGACCTCAAACTTGATGTGCAAATAGCATTAAAAATGTATGAAGAATCACTGGTCCAGTATAATGTAAAAATGCAGCATGCATGCAAAGCGAAAATGTCACATATTAAGTCAAACAGTATGCACAGCTGTTACATTAACACTCGCATTGGCAGCTAACTTTCAACACTGCTAGTCATATTTCAGATGCAATCAAAACCAACCAATCACTACAATTGTACCTCCATCCAAAGAAGGAAGTAACACTTATACCTAAATCCATTTAAGTTTGCTTCTTGTCCATAAAACCAATGACAGGACTAGCCTATGATCAAGATGACAAATACATATATGTACTGTATAACCACGAAAGCAAGTACTCTATTCAACAGAATTCACCAAATCACCCAGTGATAGCCCTATTTACTGTAATGCAAAATCTATAAGCTTCTAGCATACTTCAGTACTGCCTATCGCAGTATTACATCTGCCCTAAAAGCTGTTTGTTTCTACAGACTTTTGCACTGTCCGAGTAAGTACAAAGTACGAGTAAGTACAAAAACTAGTTAAAACTATTATTACAAAGAGCAGAGTCAATGCACTAGAAGAAATAAAATTACAAGCAATAATGACCCGGACTTATTTCATCAGCAATGACATTGTGCTGTGAATAGTACAACAAAGATCCGACAGATCTTGATCGGCGTCGAGACGAGCTGCGCAATGGGCGACTTTTTGCTTGCTCTTGTTCGCCGTCCTTCACAACGACTGCTCGCTTCACAGCAAGTGCTGCAGCAGCAGATGTAGATCGAAATTTAGCTCCTCCTGCAAAACGGCATATAACGCAAATAACGTGAGTTGTAAACAGCAACAAACACACAGCATGCTTATGTAAAAAAATTTACAAACAAAAAACATGGCCCATTTTAACTCCATAAAATGCATATTATAAGTAACTGATGATAATAATGATGCATTGATAATGAAATTTAACAATGTGCCATCTTCTCCAGAGTAATGCCCTGAGCTAGTAATAATAACAGTAATAGTAACAGTGAAAAACAATGTTTATGGCGCTGCCATCATGGCACTTCCACTGTGAGAGTTCACACGGTTCATTTAGCAAAAATGGCACCAGTGCCGGGTGGCTGCCAACCTTTGGACCAAGCCAATAAACCTGAGCCTTAGGTCTGCCTGAACTGGCAACTACATTACTGCACTCATCATACCCATTACTACTACTCAGGCCAAAAACTAATACTCATTATACCATCCCACCAAAGAAAGAAAGCTGAGTTGACCTAGCTGGCTGATTTCATACCGAGATGCTTTACCTACCCACCCAAGAACTAACGAGGCCAAAAACAGCACAGAGTAATTTTGTTGATTCAACAATCTACAAGTATGCTAAGCTCTGCCAGGCATTGCAATAATAATACTTACGCTGAAATAAATCGAAATCTTCTGTTGTGAAAGAAACGATCCTAGAAGGCTTTCGTGAGATACTGTTTCCTGTATCATTACTCCTCAGCACAGCACTGTTCAGAGCAGGAATGTTTTGTTCTCCACTCATCTCAGTGGGGTCCAGGTCCATCTCCGCTTCGGCCAACTTTAACATCTGATCAGTATTAGAATTTACAGCTATTTTCCACCGCAACAGATCATTGCCGCCTGTCTCTGTGACTTTACTTTTACTCCCTACTGCATCAATGACTTCATCACTGCTGCATATCGGCTGTCGACTAAGTTCTGATAAATCAGTAGTTGCACTTGTCTGAAAAGAACAACTGTAGTCTGACTCAAAGTTTATTTCCGGCAATTCGTCAACTTTCACTGCTATTAAATTTTTGTCTGCCGATGGCAGAGTGTCCGTAGGCCTATCTGTGGTTGATTTGCTGGATACGGCTAATACTTCTTTTTCAGCTTCTGCTGATGCCAATGGCTGATCATTTTCAGCAACAGTCGCAGTAGTTCCTACTCCTATTTTCTCCGGCAGATCGCTGCTGTTCGCTTCTGTACTGCCAGATTCACTCTCCATCTCAGAAATGGCTCCGACACTGCTGCATATCACCTCAGTAAAATCACTAGCAACCACTGCTTGAGAATGGTAGCTAGCAACTATATCACCTTTGTTCAACTGAACGTTTTCTGCTTGCTGATCAGTAACTGGTAAATTCTTGTGTGGCAGTTTGGTGATCAGTGCAGTAAGCAGGGCTGGTTTGTTGGCTACTAGACTGTCGCCAGTAATGTCTTCAACGTGACTGTCATCTGACTTCACCAAAACATCAGACTGTGACAGCAACAAGCCAGAAGACCCTGCAGTGCTGGAAGACATGGTAGACTGAAATGTACCAGTAGCAGACTGTCTGTCTGAGACACAATCGGTTGACGACTCGGACGTTACGTTAGCAGCACACGTCTGGCGTGTTTCTAGCACATATGAATCGGATATTTTGTGAACTGATGCGACGACGTCATTTTTACACAATGATACAGTTGGGCTGTTCACGGACGACGAACCAGTGACACAGTTTTGGTTGACCGGCTGCTGCAGCGACCTGTCAGCTCCGAAAACACTGCGCGCTGTCGGCGAAGTTTTCAACAACGCATTCATGTTAGCGCTCACCAACCGAAGGGTCTCTTCGGCGTCTTTCTCGCGATCAGACGTGCCGCTCATTGTGCAAATAATACCGCTAAATAACGACAAACTTCACTAGAACATATCTACGACAGACATTTATCCCGGAAGTAAACAGTAAACATTGCAGATGATCACAACTTGTTGTAACGTAACGTAGCGAAATTGTAAATGACAGGTTTCTAATGATACCAATTTTATTGTCTGCTGCGCTGATAGCAATTCCGGTTACAGGTGAATGAATAGAGTGTGCGTAAATTATACCTGCATAATGAAAGTTGTTCAGTAACGTTAAGCGAAAGTTATTCCATCAGAATTTATGGTGTTTTGAATCTTTAGGTAGAAGTGAATTTTTTGAGACCTCTAAATTGTCACATTTTTATTTTAACTGTGTACCGTACATGTAAAGATGACTGGCCTTATTCGCACTCCGGAGTGCGAATAGGCGGAGGTTATTAGCGCGACCTCCAGAGTGCGAATAAGGCCAATAATTACCACCGCCTATTCGCACTTCACGCGGAGTATGACTAATTATTACAATGGACCATAACGACGAACAAGACGAGGTCAAAGACGAAGGGATGGCAAAGACGGCCTATAAGACAAACGGACAGAGATGTCAAAAGCCAAGATCGGCGATTGTATGGCAAAAACGAACAGACGGAAATGTCGGTGACGTGGCGAAGTCGAATATGAGACGGAAAGATGATGGGAAAACGAACGGACAACGAAGGTGACAGCAAAAACAGGAGACATCTCTTCTCTTTGCCATCGCTGTGGTCCCCGTGTGTCTTCTATGCCATCTTGTCTGTCATTAACTCTGTTGTTTTCGCCGTTCGTCCAAAATGGCAATTAGTCATACCACTCCACGTGAACTGCCGTAAGAGATGTATATGCTTACTGCAGCACGCAGCCAATGAAGCCTAGCAGCACGCTGTTCACATATGTAACCAATTCTGCAACCTCCGTATGGGTGTACATGTCTTGTGAAATAATTGCATGAAGTATACTTAAATTTGCATGCTAAAATGTAATAGCTAAAAAACTGAATAAGCGTTAGTTTTAAGTAATAAATATAAACTTCAAATCAAAACCTAACTTCAATACTGAACCAAAAGTAATAATGCTACGCTGTCCAATAACACTAGTACCACAATACTAGTGCCACCTGTTAGATATTGAATATCGCCAGGAGTGCGAATAGGCCAACCAGTGGATACGTGCACTCCGGAGTGCGAATAACCATGATGCAGTTGAAAAATTTTTCTATAGCTTAATTTTTCCATCTAAGCCTGAAAGAAAAGTCTTGCAAGTGATTTGAACTGTCAGAACTTCAGAAGTATACTTAAGTGGAATGATTATGTTATGTGTTTATTAATTGAAAATCACATCAGGTTTTGCACCTTTTTTGTAAGCGTCATCTGCCGTAAGGGATCACACAGTGTTACCTGCCATTGGACACAGGTGAATATATTCTGCCTTAACCCCAGCTACAGGGTGCGGCAAAATTAAAGACCCCACTACAAAACTGCATTATCTAAAACGGTGGAAGAATTTTAAATGAAAATTTTTTTGGTTATTGAGGACATAATTTGACACAACCAGCGTAACCAAGTACCAGCTTAACAATGACGTCATAGCTGCATCATTCTGTAGTGAAAATAAATCGTTCTTGTAAATAAAGTTTAAACGTTGAATTTTCGCACTCTTAACGATGGGTAAGATATCCACAGGTGACAAGATGAGAATTCAGACTTTGCACAAACTTGGTTTAGGATACAGAAGGATCGTTTCGAAATTTCCTGACAAACAGTGGAACTTGCAGTCTGTGAAGAACATATGCCGACGTGTTGATCAGCGAGGTTCAGC
>Ga0209671_1009096_pt1 | contig 10404 bp, 7 predicted proteins | sample WorMetHERISLAND2_2_FD_187401 | JGI IMG/M metagenome (GOLD analysis project Ga0209671, IMG submission 187401) | Marine gutless worms symbiont microbial communities from Max Planck institute for Marine Microbiology, Germany - Olavius geniculatus... | ecosystem: Host-associated > Annelida >... | reverse complement strand
TAAGTTATGAGCCCGTACAGGACAAACAAATGGATGGACGGTTGGACAAATACACGTAAGCTCTACATGTAATCTGGCCTATTAAGAAGAACACACAAAACACATTTGCACACTGTATACATAGCAATGGCCAAAAGCGGCGATTTTCAGTAAACATTGGGGGATGGACTAGGGGGCCTGGGGGACTGAAGTATCCAGTGGGGTCCAGGGGCAGAGCCCCTGGTGGGGGTTTTGGGAACGAAGCCCCCAAAAGCTGATCACTTTTTATTAAACGGGTAGACAATTTAGCAGCCATTTTTGCATGGAAATGTTTAGAAAGTTGCCTAAAGTACAGAGTTAGAAATAACGGTACAGGTATGTGCAAAACACAAAACTTACAATGAAATGAATGCGTTTGGCCATTACTTGAATGCGCTGAACTTGAAGGCTATTTAGGATTTTAAGTAGGGGGTGTAAAGCAACGGGGTTTGGAAAACAGAAGCTTTCTAGTGGGGTCCAGGGACAAAACCCTGGAAAGAGGTCTGGAGGACGTTGTCCCCCAGAAGTTGAAGTTTTTTTGTGTATAACTGCATGCACTTTTGCATTGGTGTAGCTGCAGGAATTGTTTTGCTGGGGAAACAAATAAAGGGAGTCCCTTCCTTTCCTTCCTGTCCCTTTTCCTTCCCTCTTCTCCTCCTTTTCTCCTTTTTTTCTCGTTTCTTTTATACCTCCCTAGTTAGCTCTTTTCCCTTTCCTCTTTTCCCTGGCTTTAGAACCCCAATGTTCTAGTTATAGGGACTGGGGGAATGTTGTGGGCTTCCCCAGTGGGTTCTGGGACAAAACCCCAGCCAAAAATCAAATTTCGAGCATTAGTGGATAGCCTTAAAATGAGATCTGATGACAACATTTTAAACTGTTTTTCTGAGTATTCAACTGACAATACTTAGTACAGTTTAAATAATAGGCCTATGCCAAAAGACAAACAAGGGTGGTGCCACAAATTGAAAAGTGGATCTACAGATAATCTGCAAGCAAAGCGAGCAAAAAAAATTGACCTGTTGTATGCAGAAATGTCGCCTTGGATTTGAAATACATAGTTGAAATGTAAGACTAAAACTTGATCGTTTTTGAGCAAATTATTGGAGGGACAACTTGCATGTTGTCCCTCCCTGCCCAAATATTAAACGGGACATGTCCCCTCATCCCCGCCCCGGGATTGCCACCCATGGCAATGGCTGATTATAAGTAAAGTTTTATGTAGAGTAAGCAGATCGGACCGGCTTCTTGCGTAGAACGAGTGTGCAGTCGGGATAGACGACCGAGTAGGTGGGATTCGACTGACCATGCTTGAAACATCGCACTACCGGCTCAACTACATAGATATACACAGTGTCTCAAAAAAACCAAGCCACTTATTTGGATAACTGTCTGAAACATTGGCCTACTGTAATAACTTTTGGCATGCAACATCAGAAAGAAGCTTGAGGTAGATGACTATAATTTTGCCTACCTCATCTAAATAGTGTTACTACACTACCTGGCGAAATGCAGAAGTCGTAGTTTGGCCTTTCGCAACTACGAATTCATGCGTTGGCTCAGAAAATCACTAAGATCACAAAATGATTGAAAATCTGTTACTTATTTAACATTACATTAACACTTATTTAATCGTATCGTCAACGAACTGAATTGATGTATCAATAGCGAATTAGCTGCTCTGGGTCAGTTCAGTGGTTGTTGAACGTGCTGTTGGTGAGTAGCATCAGCATCCACCACTTGCATTCGTGCTAGAGGTGGACATTTTGAGCACATGCCATAATAAAGATGATGTGATGTAACACGTATGACTTTTTGAAAGACAACAATTGCTAGTCATGTTTGCTGCTATTCAGTTAATCATTTCCAAAGTAATGCTGTCTGTCTGTCTGTGTGCGTAGGTCTCTATACCTTCACTAGTAAGATCCAGTGTGTCAGTGAGGTAGTCGGCCAAGCTGCTGACATCAATCTGAAGTCGTCTCGGTACAACGGTTGTCCCTTCGACATATCCACGCAGACAGAAGCCAACCTCTTTCTCCAATGCATCGATCGCAGGCTTTGTATCTGTCACCTTCAGTGCAACATCCAATCAAAACTACGACAACAACCAGTGGCCGGGGGGGAAGGGAAGCAGCCACTCCCCTTCCCTTGGGTAAATTTTCATCTGTCAGAAAATTGTCAAAAAATTTAAGTGAAAAAAGTTGTCCAAAAATGAAAAATTTGGAGCTGTAAGACATCCACTGCGGTGAAATTTAGAGGTGAATAAAACTGCTGAGCACTCTTCTCTCCCGAAATTTGTTGTTCTCTGTTGAAATTATGTCATAAATTTGTCAGTCAGTAAACTGCAACTTTATTCCCTGCATATTTTTTAACCCACCACACCACAAACTGCAATTACTACAATACAGAGCTTTAAAAAAAGCATCAAAATGCTTTTAAAAGCATTCAAACAGTTACTATCCAAAAAAATCCAAATTCTTTAAAAGTTGGTGTCAGGCTACATAGCTTTAAAAAGTTTTTTATAAGCTTTAAAAAGAAACTTTAAAAACCGTCTAAAAAGCCGGCTTCAGAAAAATCCTAAAAAAACTTAAAAAGGGTCTTTAAAACTCCCATGCAAACCTTTAAAAGTATTAGTAGCAACTTTTTCAAAACTGCTTAAGGTTATAAATATATTCCAAAAGCTTCAAAATGATTACAAAAGCAACTGATCTTTAAAATCACTAAAACGCTTTAAACAACCTAAAAAGCATTAAAACTTTAAAAGCTTCTAATAAATACGCACTAAATAACACAAAAAGCTTTCAAAAGTGTTTAGAAAGTAAGTGAGTAAGTGAGTAGAGTTTAACTTCCCACTTGACACAATATGGGGCATTTCGGGGTCAGCCTTTTCAGGCAAAATGCACACGAATATATAGTAATGCAATGGTAATTCTAATCTTTGCAATAAAGAAACAGAAAGTTTAACTTTTACAAAAACACAAAACACAAAAAACGAGCTAAACCCAAAAACTGTAAGAACTTCATTATATGCGTGCATATGTAATTAACATAATGGTATGCTAATAATCTTCCCTGTTATCCTCTAGACAGAATGCTTTAAAAACTACTACTACTGCGGCTTGGTGGTGTGATGGCAGTGTGTCATACTTATGATCAACAGATCACGGGTTCTACTCCCAGTTGAATCACTATCAAGTGGTTACTACATGGATGGGTGACTGTCTGTCGGCAGAGAACCATCACACTAAGGTCAACTCAGCCTTCTATCCCTTCGGGGTGGCTAAACTGAGTACCAGCCTGTCTGACTGGCGTTACAATGGGATGTATTCACCTGCGTCAGGTGGCAGGTAACACCGTGTGATCCAATATGGCAGGTGACGCTCTGCAATGGGTTTCCCATAAAAAGCTATACGCAACCTTTAGCCTTTTAATACAGTGATATGGATACCTTGATGGTCCTGACGCCCAGTTCCCGGGCGACCTTCAAGTTAAGTCCAAGGTCATCAAGGAACACAGCTTGATGAGGCTGAACGTTTAATGCTCTTAATGTGTGCTCGTAGATACGACGTTCGGGCTTTCGCATCTTGACCCTCCAGGACTCTACGACCTTGACACACATACGTAGTGACATTGACACACACACGCAATGACCTTAAAACAGACATACACTGACCAATGACCCAGATACACAATGAACTTGATTCACATATAGCTAACGAATGACATTCAATGCTTTCTCATCCTGACCCTCTACGACCTTGACACACATTAACAACGACCTTCGGACCTTGACACAGATATCTAATGATTCTGATATAAACTTTAAAAACATGTCATACACACAGAATTAAACACATATGTTTGGGGTCCTGTAACGTGTACAAACTAAAACAGTAGTTGTTAATATTGCACTTACTGCAGAAAGTACTGGCCAATAGTGGATTCAGTTGTGCCGATAGTTTGATGTCATTGTTCTACTGGTATTGATACTACTACCACTACAACTATCTGGCTGTTGCTGTTGTAGTAGCCCACCCTCCATCTTGCTCAGGTCAGGCGTTAAAGAACTCAGCGACCTCCTTGGGTCACTGCCAGAGGTCCACGGGTGTCAGGTCGGTCTGATGCATCGGGCATTCAAACAAGTGAGCGACACTGTGCGGTGTCGTGTTGCAATCCGGGCAGATGTCAGGAACTGCTGCGTTCAGTCGGTCGTTGTATGAATTCAGCCGAGCACAGTAGCCAGATCTCAACTGTGCGTGGAAATATTCCTTCACAGACATGTTGCTTATCATAACAAGCACTAGCGACGAGCTTCTTGGAAATGTCAACATCGATGACCTTGAATGACCTTTAACCCCCCAAATAGGGGGTTTTAGTGATTTTTTTTGCAATTCTGGGCTGTAATACGCATTTCAAGAGTGAATTGCACAAAAATCGCTAGAGATAAACCAAGACAACCTGCATATGAAATTTTCAGCATGAAATGTAGATTTCAGCAGTCCACATCCAGACCCTCTGAATTCAAGGAGGCCTGCGCACGTGGGTGTCAAAGATCGGTTCCACTCTAAAAAGTGGTTATTTATCCGCTGTTGGTTTGTTCAGCATGAAAATGCTTGCCGATAGGCACAAACATGCTGCATATCATAACAAGCACTGATGATGAGCTTCTTAGAAATGTCAACATCGATAACCTTGAATGACTTTGAACCCTAAAAATATTGATTCTCAGTGATTTTTTGACTATTTTTGTCTGCAAAAGAGTGAATTCCGACAAAGTGGATGGAGACGGACCAAGATTACCTGTGAACAGGAACTGCCATAAGCTCTCGCACGTCTCATGAGCATTAGCTCAGATTTCTTGTTTTTCATCAACCATGGCGGTAGAGGTCTGTTGAGATGTTTGTTGCCAGGGTGACCCGGCACACGACATCAAAGCATATATTGCTTTGTCAACAGATCGCAGTTGGTGCGAAAAGGCAGCACGTTCATCTCTTGGTGAAGGCGATCAATGCTGGCCATGCGAGGACAGCCCGTAGCGATACCTAGGACTTCATTCTGAGTCACCTGGAGGTGCTTCCAGATTGTTCCCACCATGGTCAGCCACCTTGTCATGGTGGTGGGGCTCTGCATCGATGACCCAAAAGATTTCTGAAATCTGGAGGGTCGGAGCTAACTAAGAGCTGACCAAACCCATGAGAGCAGATTGCTACACGTTACCAGTGCTTTTGTGCTGGTTTCGGCTTCACAGCCGACTACAGCTGTGAAGCTTTCAGATTGTATTGGAAATCACTGAGACCCAAATCTACCTGCTACTCATAGTACACCAAGCTGTATCGATAACTTTGTCAATTCTCAATTGATTTTCAAAATTCCTTCACTGTCACATTCTGCAGAATATTTGCAACACAAATACTTATATCAATAAAGATCCCAGCACACCCACACATTGTATAGAGTGAGCCAGAAAAACGTGCCACTTTACTTTTGTCCATATCCTCGCCAGTTATTGACCAATTTTCAAAATTCTTTCACTGGCACACTTTGCAGACAGTTTGTGATAACAGGATAACAGGATTATTATCGTAAATCCCACCACACCATAAATGCGTCCTACACTACCTTGTGAAATATCAATGAAATATGCATACATAATAATAAAAACAAACATTTTGGTAAAATTGCAATGTTGGTCTAAAACGTTTTTTCATTTACGTGAATTTTGGTAGTTATCTTTAGTTTTGCTTACATTTATATTTCACAAGGTACTGTGGAAATGCCTCTACCATGTGGTGGGATATATAATAATCACGTTAATGCAAATTGTCTGCACAGTGTGCCAGTGTAAGAATTTTGAAAATCGGTCAATAAATGGTGAAGATATGGACAAAAGTAAAGCGGCCACGTTTTTATGGCCCATGGTGTAGACTGATGTATCACTATTTTCTGAGACATGCTATACACACTACATCAAAAAGACTAGCATCCATCAGTGGCTGGAGACGTCTGTTAGGTAGGTTGAAATTGTTAGTGAGTAGCGCGGTCTTTATTCCTTCGGCCCGAAGACACCGGACGGCGCACAGCATGTCAGCATGGACGTCCAAACTGCCCAGCACGTCCGTAAATGTGTCGGTAAACTGGGTCAGGTCAACACACCAACCAACCTACATCACCAGCACGTGGCAATACGTCTCAAAATAGCTACTACAGAATCAAACAATATTCCCGGATTTGTTCTCCGAATAACTGCTGGCATTTCGTCGATCTTCACAAAATAACTATTCTCCGGCATATGTGTAGCCAGGAATTTGTCTTGGGAGCACTTCTGACGTCCTCCCTTCCCTCCCCTCGCCTCCTCCTTCCATCCCTTTCCCACTTTTCACCCAAGGGTTGCGAGGAACACCGTAAGTTCTCCCAGTGAGGTCTGGGCAAAGTCCCAGCCCAAAATGCATTTTCACGCATTTAATGGCAACATCTTTAGCCACTTATCCGCAACGCAAAACGCAAATGACTGTTTTAGAGATGGAGGATATAGCTAAGGGCAAATCCGATTTGATTCGGTTTTTTTGGTGTTCTGCCAATCATGGACTCTTGGGAGAAGAGGCAACAGCACCTCACTATCCAAACAGCATTAGCGTTTTACTGGCCAGCAAATAATCACAGAAATATATCACAATTACCAATTCTAACGAGTCTGCCATCTAACAACATATACTTCACGCGAAACACATCTCATCACTCATTAAAGAATGAAAATATGTTAAACCAACCCAGACAATGTTAAAAATTACTTTCTGGTAACTTAGTGATGTAATAGTTAAAACACTGCATTTAAGATCAACAGGTTTTGAGTTCAACTTGCGGCCAATTCGCTATCAAGCAGATACTACTCTCTGCATATAACAAACACCAAGGTCAACTCAGCCTTCCATACCTTCGGGGTAGGTAAATCGAGCACCAGCCTGTCTGGCTGGGGTTAAAGTGGCGCGAACTCACCTGTGTTGAGTTGCAGCTAAGTAACACCATGTGATTCCATATGGCAGGTGACGCTCTGTAGCTCTAGGATTGGATACCACGACTAGCTACAAACAGCCTTCAAAGTTATAACAGCACATCAATCAGAGAACTGACTATTTCAGAGCATTCGTCGTTGAACTTTTGTGCAAACTCCAGCAGTGATATCTCCCCTCGTTCCAGCTGCTCCCAGGAACTGTTTGCTTGACCAATCACTGCCTCCTTCATCGTGCCATGCTGAAGACCAGCCTTCCTTTCATAGTCTACAACATTCAGCATCTCGTTTTAATACACATTACCTAACAACAAAGAATCCTAAATGATCCGTAATCCACAAGAGAATCCAGACCACCACCAAAATCTAACTGTTTCCTTCTCGTCAAATCCCTTGCCCCCTCCAAAGGAATTAAGGCAAAATTTGCACATAACATATCGAGACACAAAAAGATAGACCTCAAAAAAGAAAACGTCTCAGTAGAAGTAATGATTGACAGAGGTGCATCCGGCAACTTAGCGGCTACGAGATTTCGGCTGCGATACATTGCAAGCTGCTACAACTTTTCGTCAGACAACAATCTACATTAGCGGCTAGTGCAGACAAATGTAACGTAAATTTGTCCACTACAAATGGCCATTGCTGCTTGTAATAGGCGAGTTTCAAGTAAAAATAGTAATTAAAAAACGATTTTGCATTAATGTTATTTTATACTGTTTGGTGGCACATCTAGATCAGTGATTTTTCAACTTTTATCTAAAAACCGATACGTTCAGAAGCCCAGATGTTGGCCTGAATTGTAACATAGCGTAAAATTTTTACGTTACAATATGCTCGTTACTGCTAAGGATTCGCTAAGTTACCGGACGCGCCGCAGATAACTGGACAAGCTGACAAAGAGCAGAAGGTTGTGAACCTGCAAGGAAGGGTATGGGTGACTGGACTAGCACTCCGCCCATGTCAAATATGACAGCCTTCGTGCTGTTCATTGCATCGGAATGGTGGTGCAGATCACCGGTCAAAGCTGATGATGATGTGAAGTGAAGTAAACTGTGCATCGGTCGTAGCAGTCTTAGAGGCTTCCAACCAAAGATATTCGGTCGCAGTGCAGCTAACATCATCCACTCTGCAGTACACACAGAACATAATAGTGTAATAAACAGTACACTAACTCAGTGTTTTTCAACCTTTTTGCTGCCGCGGAACCCTACACAAGCGCGAAGGTCACTCACTGAACCCTATGCCGTGATCCGTGAGTCCAGCGACGTATATGCGAAGATGAAGCTATAGGGTGTCTACGGACTTTTTCTCTCTGAGAATCTCACTTCTACGGCTCAGTAGTTCTCACTAGTTCTCACGAAAAGTGTGAAATGCGCAAGTAAGAATTCTACGAGAATTCTAACATAGAATTCTACACTAGCCAATTTTATCTAACTCACAAGCAAGTGAACGGAGGTAGCATAACGTAGCAAAGGAAAATCTTGCTCACAATTTCTCAGAAAATCTCAGAGAAGTAGAAAGAGCAAAACGTGCTTCTAAGTTAGAATTTCTGAGATTCTCAGAGAAAAAAGTGCGAAACGCGCCTCAGTGGACTGCAAGGGGCTATAGCCGTGCTATATATAGCCCGAGTGGCCGCTAGCCGTACTACTGCCGCGTGATTGGTTGGAAGGATATTTTCCAGACAATGTACAGAACCGCTTTTAATTATCCAAACAGACGCTGCAAGCGTATCAAAAAATTATCACTGATAACAGTCTCTATATTTGCTGCAAACTATTTAAAAACACACTGTTCACAAGTAAACGCTTAATGACTTTATTTCTGCATTTTACGAGCAGAAAGTCGAATCCGCAGGCGAATCAAACATCCAGGGCACTATTGTTCACAATGAGGTGGCCGGTCAACTTCTCTGGCCAAATGTCAGTCGCTCAAAAAACTCCTAACAGCAACTTCATATTAAGTAGAACAATAAAACTACCTTGCTCGCACGAAAAGCTAACAAATTTATCACATTTTTTGCGCAAGTTTCAACCTCGTTATGCTTTACAACAACTTTGTGGGCGTGACATTTCTTATGTAAACAATTAAACAAGACGCTATAAGTAAGTAGGAAATTATCATTATCGTTCATTAGGGCTATCTTCATTTTCATAGTGCAAAAGTGCAGTAAGTTCAGTTCCTTTGCTGCAGATCAGTCATTTCGAAAATATGGTAATGCAACACTACGATTCATATAAGTGAGTGAAATGACGTAATTACTCAACACTTAAATTTTAAAGTTGGTTTAAAATGTAACTTTTTAGCCGACGGTAGGCTACAAATAGGCCTAAGTAGGCCTATAACGGTCGAGCTTATCGTAGGCCTATAGTTGTCGTCTGTCATCGTCGTCCGTACGTCCGTCCGTTTGTAAAGTCGTAAACGAAAACTTTTACACGAATAATTAACCATGTGTCTTAAACTTAAGCATGCAAAATTTTTAAATTCGGGATCGAATGGAAAGAGATAGGAAAATGTGCGTTTTCAACGAAAAACTGGCCATATCTCGGAAATGGCCAAGGTTACTGATCACTAACAGGAAATTGCATACGTACGCCTTTTCAGATGAGATAAAAATCATCGACCTTGGATGACCTTAAAGATACGTACTGCAACAAGAGCTGTATCAAGGCGTTTTATTGTGAGAAAAATTGGCTAAACCTGCATGCGTCTGATATTTGCATTGGTTATTTAATTACGACTGTAGCTATTTATATCGCCTAGGGAGATGACCGCGTGTGACGTCTGTTATACTAGCGTTGATTGTAGCTTGCAAGAGCAGCGTTCAGTTAACACAGCGTGCATGGAACTGTGTGACGTCTGAGAAATCGAGCTCTCCGTGATTGGAAGTCGGACGCTGGGCTTTGGACGTAGGCGGTACGATTGGCTTTCCTATAGCGACAGCTGAGCTTTAAAAATAACTTTACTTGTAGCTCTGAGTCTCGCTGACAAACTGTGCTTTCTTTATTCAACGTTGACATCGTACTGCCTGATGCCTGTTTCTTGCTTGCTTGATCGTTGATTGTGATGTCGAGCCTAGGGCCTAGATCAGGGAACATTAGACACGGGCTCCCACTGAAAAGACAGACCCGAAAAGTCGTCGTCACTCCAGTCACAATTTGCATTGCATAAATTTGCAGCCAAATAAACAGATAGGCTAGCTGTTAAGAGTCTGGCGGAAGTTATGTAAAATTTCCATTTTTGATAGGGCCTATCGCTGGAAGTGGGAATTGAAAACTTAGAGACGATCGCTAGGCCAGTATGTCGAAATTTTTGTCTTCTCGCGTGTCAACGAAATACGATTAAAATCAGAGTATAAATAGTCGTGGTGCCGGTATAGTATAAAC
>Ga0209671_1009093_pt1 | contig 10407 bp, 5 predicted proteins | sample WorMetHERISLAND2_2_FD_187401 | JGI IMG/M metagenome (GOLD analysis project Ga0209671, IMG submission 187401) | Marine gutless worms symbiont microbial communities from Max Planck institute for Marine Microbiology, Germany - Olavius geniculatus... | ecosystem: Host-associated > Annelida >... | reverse complement strand
ATCGCAGGTTGTTTATTCTTATTCCGTGTACCGATATTCCTTCTTCGCCATCTTTGACTTTGTCCATGGCTCTCTCTAGATCCGCGATGAACACAGTGGGTGATATTGGATCTCCTTGTCTTGTACTCCTGCAGATATATTTGATATGTTGTATCTCCAAATGTTATAAAGCAGGCAAATTTGTGGCTTTCATTGAACGTCTGAAGGCTCAAAGTGTTTCAGCTTCAGGGGGGGGGGTGATTGCATGTTGCTCCATTAATACTGTTTCTTTGTTTGTGGTATACTGTACCATTTCTTGCATTTGCGCGATAGGGTTATTGTATCGATAAGGTCAGGGAACTTGTCATTCCGTGACTGGAAAAGTCGGGGAATTTTGCTACGGAAGATCTGTAGGAACCCTGATGTGAAGCTGTTGCACATGTTGCCGCTCTTTAACTTCGGACATATCCAACACATTACAACAGTCAGTCCAACTGTCGGATTGTTTTAATTGTTATTTGCCTGCCTTTTAGTAGTTTGTCTGTATGTACAACTCACAAGTCTGGTAAACCTCTCTGGTGGAGAAGTAATTATACTGTGTGAGAGTGAAATGTGCTGTAAATTATTGGTGTATATAGACTGTTAACTTAGAAGGCTGCAACTGTTCACAACTGTGGGGTCAAATTTTGCTAAGGCTGAGACCAAAGTGAAAGACTGCATTTGACCTCGTGACAGTAGTGATTTGGTCTTATGCAAAACTTTTGTCCAAGACTTTAATCTTAAGACAGGTCTTTGACTGAAGTCAAGAATAAACTAATGTCATGACCAAACTTTGCTGGGAATTTCCAATGTGATGAGTATTAGAGTTGGGGCTTATGGCTTGACCAAATGGATGACAAGTTTGGTGTTGCAGAAAAAATGTTCACTCTAAATTCTGTAGTACAGTAAAATGCAGTAAAAGTATTGAGGAAAAACTTGACCTCACCCGATGTCAACAACTTGCTGCATGTTCATTGGATTTGTTACATTGGTATTCAGTGCTGTGTATAACAGACTAATTTTAGTATTCTGTAAACTCCTTTTTTCGAGTTTCTTATGAGCAAGCAAAGTAACTTGTTTGCAAGTCTGTGCAGCAGACACCAATTGTGTCGTACAGGGAGGGGAGGGGGCATTTGCCTGCCCTAGATTTCTGGCTGTTGAAAAATCGTCGGAAAATCTTCCTGTTGTAACAGTTTTGTCTAAAATGCAAGGTTTCGGCTGAACTCCCACTGTTGGCATATTTAAGGGCAAAATTAAACATTTTGAGCACCTACAATCTCCTCTGTCTGCCGAAAAACTGTAACTTGCAAACTCAATTGCCCTGCCTGCTTTTTTAACCCACAACGCCACTGCTGATACATTGACATATGGTCAGAACAGCTGTTAATGATGACTGTTATGCTTCGGAGAACTGAAGAAACAAATTTTTTTGTTATGTGCAACGTGTGAAAATTGTTTGTGATCCAAGCTTTGCCCCGGGTCTCGCTGAAAAAGCTTACAATCCTTTGGGGAAGGGAAGTGAAAAAGGGAAGGAGTAGGCAAAAGAAGCAGGGAAGAAAATAGGCCGTTTATCGGAAGCAATATATGCCCTGTTTGGTTTTAATCCAGCCCAGAGCCTGGGATTTTCCCGGCATTTGTTGTGTTTTTAATTTTCTGATTTAAAAGCTACGTACTCAGTTTTTTTTTACTTAATTTAAGTGAAGGATAGTTTCATACCAGCAACTCTGTGGATTTTTTCCTCTTGTCCTTTCTCTTTTAACCTCACTCTATTTTTCCTTTCTTTTTTCTTCTTTCTACATTCGTTTTTTTCATCCCTTCTATTTGCTTAAATATCGAAAACCTTTAGCCTTAAAATATGATGTCTGGTAGTAGCCGTTATAACTATTTCCAAAGAATTGACTGCACATGTTACTGCAGCCTAAGCAATCTATGAAATTTAAAAGAATAAATTTTATAAACCTTAAATTTTGTATTGTATTACGCAGCTGTTTGAGTAAGTACCGTAATGTCCTTTTTGGCGTTTGGTTTAAGATCTTTGAAAGCTACTCGTCGAGTACTCGAAATTATCGATTAGGAGAATAATCGAATGGCACAGCCCTAGAAGCCTGTCAGTGTTTATGCATTAAATATTCTTAGTGGTAACGCCCACTGCCGAAAATGTAAACATTCACATTTTAATCGTAAAATAGTACTTTTACAAGCAGCGTGTAAAGCGGGGAGTATGGAAGAGCAGACAACAGAGTCATCGTCACGTGACCAGTTATCCGGCGGTTTGATTGCGCTACTGAAACCTGCTGTACAACAACTTGATGAACGCGTACTGGCTGTCAGGTCCGATTGGTGTTATTTTCTGTCATTGTGATATGCTCAGATCGCCGATCTGAGAATGTAGCATTATAATTATTGATAAATTGGTTGTGTTTTTTTGACTTTCCGGAAAGGTTTGGGGATTTGTTGCGGTCTAAATGTGGACCTTTCCGGAAAGGTAGTAAAAAAGAACGCGAGAAACTAGATATGTGCAGCCACGCTCACAATTTGAACTGCCTAGCGACTAAACAAGTGCTTTCTGCCCAACAAAATAATCTTCAACAAACAAAAGTGCCGGCTAACAAGCCAATAAATGCACACACCTGTATGATTATCTTTACACACAATAAAATGCACAAAATAAATTAATCGGTACATAACCGTGACATAATACCATAATCTGGCGCGAAGCAGTCAAACTGTAAACAATGCGTTTGATTGGCTGATGTGGTGTGACATCAATCACCCTCTCGCGCTGCACCAGCTCTACACATATCTGACCCGGAATGTTTTTGGATTGACACGGGTTTTTTCGGATCAATTAACAAACATGAAACTCTCCTTCCAGAAACAATAAAAAACGACCTGGAGCAGCCCAGGGCTGGTCAGACCTTCAAAAACACAACCATTCAGATCATGACATGCAACTCTCTGCTGTATAGACAACACTTATGCCCAGTTTTTGAAAAGAGGGGTAAACCAGGGGTGACTCTTGATTGAAGGTTAACCCTGGGTTATGTAAAAATTGCATTTTTGCAACCGCTAACCCTGGTTTAAACCAGGGGTAACTTGCCAAAAGTTAACCCCACATCATCGGAGGGTACACCAGCTAGGGGTAAACCAAAGGCAAAACTTGAGACAAGCAAAATTGCCCACTTTGACTACTTCGATGACGATTCACTAATCTGTTTGGCTGTCTAGTGATATTAATAGCAAATTTCAAGTTGCAACAGGTGTTCTGATGAAGTTAATAAAGAAACATAAATATTTTGTGCAACATGATCATTTTAAAATGACGTTTGATAATATGCTTTTACGCTGATTTCGTTTAACATCATTTTCCTTCAAAATCGTAATTGAGATTACTGTAATGTCTGCAAAACATTTTATGGTCAGCGAATTGTTGCTTGCAATGAGTATTTTGTATTGGAGCCATTCGCTAGGTGGCAGCACTGGAAATGATCAAACGATAAAATGGGATAAATCTGCCATAAATAAACTCGACATTTCGCCAAGTTACGTGGTCATTATCGACCAATCAGATGCCGGTTTACAAAGATTGCCGAGTTTTCCCGGGTTTAAACCTAGAGTTACTAAGTACTAACCCCAAGTTACCCCTCATTGCAAAAATGCAAAAAGTTACACCGAGATTTAACCCCGAGGTAACTTTTCAATCTCGGGTTAGATAGTCCGAGGTTTACCCTTCGTTTCAAAAACCGGGCATTACTGTACTTCACCGCATGTCAACTCGGCATCTTAATAGATTTATATGGCCATGTGTCATTGTTGAAGTTGTTCTTGAATGTACAGATTTTTTTGTCTTCCATTAGTTTATGAATAGCGTATTATTTCATACCAGGTAACATACCAAGTGCAACCGCACCTGCACTGAAGATCTCAGAGCTGATGAGGCTATTACATTACACAAAATATAAAACTGAAGGTTAACATAAAATTTCATGGGCGTTTGCCTATGCAAAAACATCGCTGTTGTGTCCCGCGCCACAAATGGCTGCTGCAGATCCGTGATCGCCGATCTGAGTGTATCAATATTTGATGACTTTTGACTTTTGTCAGATCGCCGATCTGAACATATAATTAGCATATTTTCTGTCTGCATGTATGGACAGATATAGGCAAATCTGACACTATTTTTTATATCCTGTGCATGGAACTTTATGCACACATGTCCACACAGATGAATAACATAATAATGTTAGTAACATACCTATTAACTGCTATATCATATGAGCCCGCAGGGCTTGTGGGCATGCCTGTTTTTATTATACATGTATGAAAAATAGAGTGCATGCAGTTTTCTTATTTGTTCTACCATGGCGGATGGAAAATGGCGTTGGATTTGCTTACTTATTTGTTCATGTAGATGGAGAATAATGTTAATGGTGTGAAATCGTTTACAAGTATGGTTTAGAGTTAGGTATAGGGTGAGTGTCGTAATCCTGACATTATGCCTGTTTTCAATCCCAAATCGTACCAATAACGTGAATGGGAAATGGTTTCACACTCCTATGAAGTTATTGCAATGTGCTAACGATGAGTATTCAAAGGGCACTGTTCCAAAGGGCTATCACGGTTAAAGATAATATTAGGAATAGGGTTATGGCGTAGGGTCAGTGTTAGTGCTAGAATCAGTTTTGTGTTTAATGACTGTGGCTTTGTAGTCATGCAAAACAAGTTTTTGGTGACCTAGGTAGGAATGGTGGACCCGAACAGGTTAGGTTTATAATTTAGGATATCTGATTGGGGCTAGGATAAGAGTATATGCAGTTAGATGTTAAAAATTGTGTTGTAGACACAGTCAGACAGAGTTGAGACAAAGTATTGATAGTTTGGCGCAAGGTCTGTACAGTCGTGCCATTTTAATGTAATGTTGACTGCTTGCTTTCTCATTTTTTATTTCATTTTTTACTTGCTGTAACTTCGATTCTGTTCGGTTTGCTAATAGTGATACAGATGCATTCTAAAGGTAAACAGCTCATGTTGTCAGCCATTATCTGCTAGATGTCGTTCATCTACTGCCGGCATTAGATGAGTGACATATAGTCACTGGTCTCATATACAGCATGTCTCAGAATAAAAACAGTCAAAATTGTTTTTGTTATAACTTTTTCAACTTTTTACTAACTTCGATAATTTTTGGCATGTTGATGCTAAGATAACGAAGTTACGTAAGGTGCACTCATTTTCCATCTTATTTAATTTATGTCAATGCACTACCATGTGAAACACAGATGCTCCAAGTTGCTGCATAACTGTGCATAGGTCAATTATCCCATAAAATTCTTGAGCTAAGGTGAGGTGGGCTAAACGATTCATTAACGCCCACAATTGTACGATGAAAGTTGACATCGTTCACACAGATGCTCCAAGTTGCTGCATAATGCTGAGTTGTTGTCTCAAGTAAACACTGTAAATTGCAAACACTGCAAATTAGAATTTATACCAAAGTGTGCTTCGCATACAATGATGCAATGGCTTAGATGCAGTGGCTAATAGCAGAATCAATGATCGACTGACCAAATGCATTCCCTTATCGATTAGACGTGTTTTAAGCTCATCAGCCAGCTTTTTTGTTGTCTGCTGTTTTCAGCATAAAATATTTAGTACCTTAAAATTATTAAACTACATTGCACCTTCTGTCGAATTGACGATGCAGAAGTGAGCCATCTGATACAAATAATTGCCACATAATGTAACAGTTTGGAGCATCTGTGTTTCACACGGTAGTGCATTACATAAATTAGGTGAGGTGGTAAATGTACATAATAATATCGCCTTGGCCATTTTTGTGCCAAAAATTATCAATATTGGTGGAAATTCAACAAAGTCATTCCAAAAACAATTTTGACTGTTTTTTGAGACACAGTGTAGTAGCCGGGTTTCTAATACAAGCCAGGGATCTAAGTCAGATGTTTTGATAGAAGCCGGGGTCTCAAATAAACGTCGGGTCTCTTAACATAAACTGGGTCTCCAATGTAAGCTTGACATCCAAATAGTAGTACCAATAGTAGTACAAATAGTAGTTGTAGTACCAGTTGTAGTAGTAGTAGTAGTAATTAGTTGTATGTGCAGTAGTAGTATACACTCACTCCAACTTGTATTGTAATAATAGTGCTGCACTTATTGCTCTGGTTGACAATGTTTTAATATAAGCCAGGTCTCTAATACAAACCGGGGGTCTAAGTCAAATGTCAGAAGTTTTACGGTATGTGGGTAAATTCACAGCAGCTCTGTGGGTTAAAAAAGTAGGTCCGGCAGGAAGTTGCATGTTTTTTTCTAACAGGCAGCTGCAAATATTCGACAGAGGACATTGTGGATGCTCAGAATTTGAAATTTTTCAAATATTGGTGTTTTTTCTGCTCGACATAGACACATTTTTTTGTGACAAGGATCATTTTTTGACAATTTTCGGACTGTTTAAAATTGACTGGTAATTGCCTCCCTTCCGTGACGCCGCTGTAGTTTTATCAATCTGTCCATCGTTTGCTTCATTGGTTGATTGTTGACTGCAGACTTGAAGCAGATATCGGAGCTGCAGCAGCAGCAGCAGGGTACCAGCCTTGATCTGGATCCTCATCTGAAGAAACTAAACAATGCACGACGACGAATTGTCCTTGTCAACAATGTACTGCAGAATGCTCAGGTCAGCTACTAACTTCTGTCGTTTTCAGCTAATCGTATTAACGGTCTTGCTTATAGTACAAGGATGTGTCCATTTTCTGCCTGTCTGTTATCTGTAGTGCATGTATTGTGGCTAAATGGTACGTCTTAGTGGAAAACTTTCTAGATCACTACCCTGTGGTACCAAATTGAACCCCAATGTAATCTCTGACCGAAAAGTCGGTTATTTGATACATCTGTTTCGTCTTGCCCTGCACCCAAAAAACCAAACCAATTTTGTGTAAATTTATCGAAATTTGACTGAGCTACGAAAGAAAAAAAAATTGTATCTTTTTATGAAACACAGTGTATTGATTTGAGGTTGATTGATTATTGATCAGGGGTTGGTTTGTTGTTGGCTGGTTGTAGGAGCGACTGAACAAGTTGCATTACAACGTCTCAAAGGAAACTGCTCGCAGAAAAGCTCTGCTAGATCCTCCTTCGGCTGGGCCACCTTCTTGACTGTTCTGTGGTTTATACATCTCAGACACATGTGCGATTTGTCCTGTAGTTTATGTACACAGCAGATCGTTGAAAAGCTCTACTTGATCTTCTGCTGGGCCAGCACTCTAACTTGTCTTGTGCAGGGTGAAAGTTCTTGAGCAGAAATCTTTTCTTCCAAGCCCTTTAAAGTTTTTGAATACTAAATCAGGTCTCAGAAGTTTTGGAAATTGATGGAAGAGGGTCATGAAATTTTTTGGATTTCGGTTTTTTCATAATTGTCGGGACCGTGGTGTTGCCAGAACTCTGTTAACATGATGTGGTGAGTTATTGTGGGAATGGGTCTGAGAAAAGGTGCTTTAGAGTTTTTGAAAAGTTCTTGAACCTTTTTGGCCCATAACTGGCTACCTTGTCTGCGTGTAGATGCTCAGAGACATGTTTTGTACGTGCATCTTTTCAGCAGCTTGTAGAAAAACTCTGCTAGACAGTGGGTTAAAAAAGTTGGTGAGGCACAAAGTTGAAATTTTTCAACAGACACTTGCAAGTTTTTGACCAAGGAAATTGTGAGTGGTCAAAGTTTTGACTTTGCCGATAAATTTCCCCAAAGTGAGGGTTTTTTAACCCCAGATGGTGCATTTTGGATGAGAAAAAGGAGAAGATTGGGCTGAGATGGCAAGAATTATTGCAAGGGAGCTCTGAGCTGGCAAGGGTTAGACCCAATTAAGCTAGCATACAACCCAAGTCAGATGGATGGCCACCGGCTTTAATTAACAGCCAGAATAGCAGCAGTCCTGGCCACAGGGCCTATTGTTATGCAGAACTCACTGTAGTGATGGTCGTAACCAACGGCAGTATTTATTTTACCATCCTGTGGAGGGTAGAAGGCTGAGTTGACCTAGTATTTTGGACGACAATTTTCCAATAAGCGAATATTCTGACAGAAAAATTGAGGGTGGAGCAATTTCCTTTATCGTGATGCTATTCACTATAATTTGTCTGATGTATGAGTTCAGTTAATTTGCATACACATTCCTGTACATGATGATACCGGCCTGCTATTTCAAAGGTCCGCTATTCCGAAAGTCCATTGGCAGATACGCACCACAGTGCTAACGTTTGGATTAAGGTTAAGGTTAAAGGTCCCTAGACACCAAAATTAACGTATATATATTTTATCTATTTTTCTTAAATTGCATAATGTTCTGATAATTTTTGACAGTAATATCAGCGCCCAGCGTTTTGTCAACATGGAGAAATTTACCTTTGAAATTGACAATCTGCGAAAATCACGTAGAACATGTGTTGCCATATTGACATGTAGATGCCCCAGGTGATTTTGTATATTTATGAAGCTCAAATCAGCATATTATATATGCGAGGTTAGATGTCTAATTTAAATGTACATAAATTGCGCAAGTGAGTTTCACCGTGGCAGGGGACCTTTAAGGTTAGGGTTAGGGTCAGCCTTACAGTTAGGCTTAGGGTTAGTGGGAATAGGAGACTTTCGGAATAGTGGACCTTCAGAATAGCGGACCCAAATCCACATGATTGCTTTGCATTTGCACCTCAGAGCGTTGTTAATAGTGTGCAGTCCATCAGTCTGTCTCTATGTCCGTCTGTATGTTAGGCATGGGGTCCTCTCCTCGACCTCGATAGCAGTTCTCGAGGACAAAACGTCATGGCCTTGGCTTTGGCCTCAGAGGTTTGGCTTTGGCACGTTGGCCTTCCCCTCAAAACTCACTGGTTTTGTTTACAACGCCTCAGCCTTTAGTCACTTGTAATTTATGTTTTCTGTGCAGTGAGTTTTTGGTATTTCTTTCTTGATATATCCACTGAAGCGTTGAAACTGTTTGTCTGAGCATTATGTTATGTTTATCGCGGTTTGAATAAGATTAAGCTGGGACTTTTGATGCATTTTAAAAAATTTTCATACTTACATTCTCACTGTCATTGGCCTTGGCTTTGGCCTTGAAGGCCACTTGCGTAGTACAATTATTTGTTGTTGAATGTTTAACAACGATGCTGTGTGCTTGTGAAATGCACATCGTGTCTCAAAAACGTGTTACTTTTTTGACTAATTTCATGAAGCATTCATTGGATGATGCTAGTAATTTTTGGCATGCAACATCTTGTAGAAAGTGGGCGTTAATGACTCGTTTAGCCCACCTCACCTTAGCTTAATGTTGCTACGTTACCTTATGAAATGGAGAAGTTATAGTTTGGTTGTTTACAACAATGAATTCATACAGGGTAGTGCATGCCATGTGTCACTTCAGAAATAATTAACGACCGTAATTTGGAGTTAAATTCTATGCTTTCAGCATATTTGTTTATACTTTATTCAAAAGCACAAAGTTGCCGGATTTCTTGGAAGTAATGTCACTAGTAAGAGATAATATTCTACAGGGTGCCGCAGAAAGCCCCCTAAAGTTTTTCACTGTTTTCCCAGCAGCCACTTGGGATTTCAATTTGAAATTTTACAGCTTTATTTCGCGAAACGTTCTACATTTAACTGCCAAGTAAAATTCTATTTTGTTGAAAAATGACAAAGTTATTCGATAGACTTTTAATCATGACCGCCCGTCAGTTTTTCAGCATTAAAAAATGTTCGAGCTAAAAATGCTATAGGACCACTGGTCTCTAAATTTGCCAGATATAAAACCAAATAACCCAATAGACTATCACGTGTGGGGTGAAACAAAGCCGAAAACAAACACCGAAGTCAAGGAAGCGTTTAAGGTTATCTGGGACAACCTGCCACAAGCAGGTCCATCAAGAGCCACATCGGGGCCCGGCGAAACATTCTTGCGGGGCCCTCAAACATTTTCCTGAGGCCCCTCTGGGAAGGAAATTTTTGAATGTTTCTGTTCAAAATCGTACATTCTGGCGTACTTTATATTTCTGTCCAATGGCTGGGCCCCCCAAACGTCGCGGGGCCCTGGGTAGCTTACTGCCTTAGCCACCCTCTTGACAGGCCTGACCACGAGGACCAATCGACACTTGATCATTAGTTAACTGTGTTGTTTCAGCGATGTTACTGACTTGATGTTGTAGCTCTTGAACATTTTTTAATGCTCAGAAATCGGTAAGCGGTCATGTTAAAAAGTCTATAACTTCATATTGTTTTTCAACAAAATTGTATTTTACTTTGCAGTTAGATGTAGAAGGTATTGTCTGTCCAATGCTATGACCGATGACGTCACGTGACCCCAAAAGGTCAAACTCGTGACCCCATTATCT
>Ga0209671_1009092_pt1 | contig 10407 bp, 3 predicted proteins | sample WorMetHERISLAND2_2_FD_187401 | JGI IMG/M metagenome (GOLD analysis project Ga0209671, IMG submission 187401) | Marine gutless worms symbiont microbial communities from Max Planck institute for Marine Microbiology, Germany - Olavius geniculatus... | ecosystem: Host-associated > Annelida >... | reverse complement strand
GTTTTCAGTTTGCATTCGAGGCTTATCATCATCATCTTTATTTGAAATCAGACCACAAGGGTCCATTAAACAATACACAGTAAACATAAAAACAGACACAGAATGAAAAGAAAACACAGTACAATAAAACTAGAAGCTACAGGTTAACACACAAACACACGTATGATAGTGTTACAGTCGTACCACAGATTGTGCGTTTTGTTGGCTGGAACATTATCTGTGTGCGCAGGCAGCCGATGTAATGTCGTCAGGCCGTTGTTCGTGTTTTCAGCGCAAACTGCTGAGTGGTCGCAGTGGTTAACAGCTGCGGTAACTCGTGCGAGAGACTGCATCTGAGAATCTGTTCGTGACGTCACCGCTGCTGACGCTGCTGCATTTTCTACCGCTGGCTGGATGCAGCAACATCGAAATCAACGTCATTATTGCTACTTATCTTATTATCTTATTTAGTACAAATAACATTAAAACTGTTAAGAGTATTCAATTGTATCTTGGCATATCCTTACCCAGCGTTGTCTTGGGTAATAGATCCGCAAAGTTTGAACTGAGTTTCGGGCTTTTCGCTTGTTAGTTAAGGCTTTCATCTATTTGTGTCATCCTACTGTCACTCTGTCTTACCGTCCGCTGTGTTGTTAATTATGTTTGTGTTGTTTTTTCTTCTTTCTATGTGCTACCATTTCATGGTGAATAAAGTTGAATATATTATTTTTGTCCTGACAGCTAAAAACCTTTTCGAACAAGTATCACGTGGTCCATAAAGTTGGAATCATCGATTCAATTTCTGAAATAACTCTCATCATTTGCCACTATTAGTGGGCCCACAGTGTGGTAGCCTAATGCATATAAACTAATGTTAGTTAATAACTGAATGGAACAAATTCCCAAAACATTCAGCATAAAATAATTACTGTTGCGTCCCAGCGCTACGGATGAGTAGTAACTTTTCCGATATACAACCAACGCAGTAAAACAGTTAAAAAAATCGACAAATACGAAAAAAAATTTCAGTAAAAATAATATTGGATAAATATAAAACAGTGTAGAATCAGGTAAAACCGAAAGTGAAAGTGCGACCGGCTTACTTTGGACTTCTTTCTGCGACTGAAGAAAAGCCGAAGTCTGTTTTTCTTCTCTTTGGTCGGCGCCGCGCGACGCTCAAGCAGTTCAGACGACTCAACCTTTGTCTGATCACTGCTCTGTCTTCTGACGTTTGACGGCTGCCGTTAGACAAACATATTACACCACAATGTTTACTGTGACTGTTGTAGACCCAGCTACAAGCGAAACAATAAAATATTGCCATATAACTGTTACAAATTTGAAAAACGTGCCGCCCTGTGCCGACATAATATGCGGCACACCGGTTTTACATTTTTCCAGTTCCCTTTTTCCCGTACACGACAGACAAACAGACAGAGGGACGGACGGGCAAACGGGCAAGACATGTCATGTGGCCTATTAAAACGACTGCACTGTAAGACAGGTTAATATCTCAACCGTAACAAGTAATGAAGTAGCATAGCGATGAGTTAGCCTTAACCCATTTATGCATAGCGTCCCAAATATGGGACACCTAGTTTGACGCTACATCAAAAAATAAGTCATGCAGTAATGGGTTAATGTATGATAGAATCTTTAACGATATCTTCATTGCAAATTTAGGCCTAGTGCTAAGTGCGCTAGATTAATTATTTCGAACGTTGATCTCAAAATCAAAATAAATTTCGACGAAAATTAGTGGCGTATCGGACCGTTCTGTAAAAACAAATTAAGTGCAAATTTAAACCAACATATTATAGCAATATATGTTCTGTAATCAATTAACCTTCGGTCGAAGTAGTTGCAGAATATCGCCATTCTGTTTCCGTGCGGCGATGTCAATCGGCCGTTCGTGTTGCTGAAATAAAAAATAAAACAAAAAAGTTTTAGTTTTATCTAAATCTGCTACCGATTAATTGTTTAAATCGAGTAATCTACAAATAGTAACCGATTAATTTGTATAAACCACGAGAACGGAAAACTGCAAAATACTGATTGTTGCTATCTTTTGCAAACTAAAGCAAAATCGAAAGTGATGATGATGATGATGAATTGATGATGCATTGCATGTTCTGCTCGACCATATTTGTTTTTTTATAAAGTAATATTTAAATCGGAATTAAAACCAGCTCTTTTTAAACGACGACCACTTTTAAACCACAAACATGTCGATTTTTCATGAAATATGTGACAACATCCTGGCCGCGAAACTGAATAAACCGGTGCGGCCATAACATGCAGCTTGTGTAAAGCGCCGTTTGCATCCAGTAGTGACGCATTGCACGTGCAAGAAAGTACGCAACAAACGCAAGAATAGTACGCAACAAACGCAGCTGATGAAGCTGACGCAAGGATATAAGTGGTTGTTGCGTTAATGCGCCTACAGAGCGATGTAACTGAACCGAATTGAACTGAACTGACACAGTTTAGTTTTTACGAACTGACCAATGGACGAGCAGGGCAAGCCCAATAGTCATTGGTTGACGCGTACGTGAGCATAGTCACGTAGGCTACCTACGCCGTTCGACGGTGCCTACTGTAATGCAACACTGTTTTTCCATTGGTCAGTTCGTCAAAAACTAAACCGTGTCAGTTCAGTTCAGTTTAGTTACGTCGCTCTTGTGCGTTCCTTAACAGACCTTGTTGCTAATGTTGACGTCGGCATGATCGTTGGCGGTAAGTAATCGTGTGATCTTCCTGCGTCCTAGCGCCGCGGCAATGTGAAGTGATGTATCACCGTTCTGTTGCCATGACAACACACAGCCATTAATAGCCATTAATAGAACGTCCTTGGTCTGTGCTCAGCAGCGTGACGTCACAATGCTAATGACGTCATCGCATTGTCGTCTACAGATAGACGACAACACATGTTAACGGTTACAGAATTGACAAGAAATTTGAGCCAAAGCTCACGAAACGCGCGAAAGCCTATAGCAGTTCCGGTTCAGTAGTTTAGCTGAAAATTAAGGTGTTCACGCTAAGGTAATATACAAATACCAAATTCTCTATCTGGATCGCATAACGATAGTAACGTGGCGCTACCTTGTGAATAATATAGACTTGTATCGCAGCCCGAAATCGCCAAAAATCCATAAAACCCCCTATTTTGGCGTTCAACGTCATTCAAGGTCATTGAATTCGGCGCCAATCGAGAGCCATTGTAGGACTTCCTATTAGTGATTAATAGTAACTTAGGCGCTATCTCGCACCGTTACTGAGATACAGCGACTTATTAGCCAAAAATCGCAAATCGTCGGCAGTTCGAGTCCATACCTATGACGCAACTCAAATCAACAGTTAGTTGAGCCGAGTCTTGTCGGCGTCCTGGGTGTAAACTGGCCATAAGTTATTTTCATTTTTATATACCCGCAATGTCGACGGGATGGGGAAAGAAACCCTATGTATCTAAGGCGCAAAATACGAGTAGGCCTATTGTAAGTTAAGCGCTCTACACATTTCATCTATTCTGTCCAAAAACTCTGTAACAATTAAGACAAAATCGTCAAGCTTCGCTGAACGTAAGTAGGCCTATTGTTCGCGAGGTGATTTTTTTAGCAAATAACATTTCGTGAATGCGACCTTGATCTTTGACCTATGACCTTGATATTCAACAGGATTGTGAACGTCACGTGAAGTACATGAGCATGTTCATGCAGAATTTCATCAAGTGAGTTAGCGTGTTCACGCAGAAAACTGGCGGCGATGCTGAAAGCAGTAAGCTTGACGACATCAAAAAGCAGGTGGGTGGCCAAGGAAGATGCAGGAGGCCTAGGCCCTCAATCACCAAACAAAAGACTAAGCACACGTTCAAAATGTACTAAATGTGCCAATTTTGTCAGTTGATTTATAGAAAAAAAACCACAGCTTATACATAAAAGCTACAATGCACCAAATCTGATTTTGGCTGAAAAAGTTTACAGCGCTCCCCCAAATCCTTTAACTGAATTTCAAAAACCCTACTTCTAAGGGAAAGAAAAAAGAAAAGAGGGGAAAAAGAAGGGTTAAAGAAAGGGAGGAAAAAGATAAAAGAAGAGAAAACAAAAAAGAGAAGGAAAGGAATAGGAAGTGAGGCCCCCGACCCCCAATTCACATTTCTGGCTACGCCGCTGGAAAAAAAACGTCACGCGTGACGCTAGGCCCACTGACCGCATTCTGAAGATTAAGTGTTGCCCGTGCGTTGATGAGAATACAAGCAACCCCCGCGTGTCCATAACGTGCTGCCGTGTGCAACGCCGTATCGCCATACTGTCTCACCACATACACAACACCAAAGTATAGACCGGGGCGCATTTTCAGAAAATCTAACCTTCGAAGGCAAATCGTGTTGATTTATGGCATAAGTACAAGCTTTTCTTGGAGGGAGGAAAAATGGGGAGGAAATGAAAAATACAAAATTTAAGTTTGTTGTGTTCCTGGAAAAATGGCCAGTAAGGCGTCGAAGTAAAAAAATACAGATCAACATGATTTGTCCCCAAGACTTCAACTACGGTATGTCCCAAATTTTGCTTAATCTTTATGGAACAAAGCCAGAGCTATACAGGCCGAAACCAAGGCCAAACCACAATGGAAAAGCTCAAGAAATAAAACAGAATTGGGAATTAAGCTGGTACCCTCACAAACATGTACACATTGTAGCCTACAAGACCTTCAAGGTCATCAAAGGTCGACGATTATCATGTCATTTAAAAGGCAATTATGACACTTTATTATTAGTTATCAATAGAAACCTGGGCCCTATTTCGCACCGTTTAGCCACAATAGCGCGTACCAATATTTAAGGTCATCCAAAGTTGATGATTTTTATCTTACATGAAAGGACGTATGCCATTTCCTATTACTGATTGATAGTATAATGAAATATTCAGTCAATGGTGGTCTAGCCTAAGGTGAATTTTATCCATTGGCCTTGAGTTTGTGGACAAAGACAACGCTCTAATACCAGTGTCAAGACCAAGAACTAACACCACAATAAACAGTAAATTTGTTTAGTAAATAAAAAAAAATAATTTTGTGACTATAGCCCTAGAGGAATCAATAAATCAATCTTAATTTTCATTATTTTTTAATATTTACACGTGGAAAAAGAGAACACCACTTATGAAAAGAACATTAAAATTACATTTAATCGGATCTTACGGCTGTCCGTAAATACCAATAAACTAATGTAATGCGGCAAGAACTAAAACTATACTGTAAAAATTACACAAAATATTAGTCAATAATTATAAAGTCATTAAAGTCAATAGGCCTACTTGCACTATACTGTTTCGCCACAGCACATAATTCGTCAAGTTCAAATTAAACTTTTTTAGTTTCTTTTTCACGTATGATGTTTACCTTCAACTTGAGCAAAATAAAACCGTCGCCTAAAATTCGTCACAAAAAACCCACGAAATAAATAAATATTTCGATAACAAAGAAAAGAAGACAACCGACGAAGAAATGTCAACGTACGTTATTTTTGACGTCGGTTTTGCAGCCGGCAAAAAGCAGAATTCTTGCGCTCTGGTTGTGACCATTCTGAGCAGTAAGGTGCAGAGCAGTCGAACCGGCCTTTAGAAATACCAAACAAATCCACATAGGCTATATGCGATAATGTTCCAAATACCGCGATCCATATACACACATATTGAGGCCGATAATAATTTAAAAACAACAGTGAACGTTCGAGATGAAACAGTAATTAATCTTGAGCCATTTGGTAAACGGTAACGATTTAGAACGTGCACGACGTTTGCCAATCCTGTAGGTACGAGACAAACAATAAGCAAAAATTACTAAAAAAAGATACAAACGTAAACCGAATCGGTCGGTTTATGACGCTTTCCTAAAGTTAACTAAAATCTTCAGTGATAATCCTATTACTGCCCGCGAAAGCGACGACAGTAGTGTTTGTTACCTCCGCCAAGAAAGTTATGTTTTTGCCGGTTTTTGTCTGTCTGTCTGTCTGTTTGTCTGTGTGTCAGAAAGATAACTCTAAAAGTTATGGACGGATCTTTCTGAAATTTTGAGGAAATGTCGGGCATGGCATGAACTACAAGTGATTAAATTTTGGGGGTGATCCGGCAGGAATCCTGGATTCTAAATCACTTTGGAATTTTCGTTACCATTGCGTTAAAGGGAACCGCTGGCAAAGCGAATATGATGACGCCACCTGGCGAATAGCTTTGCCTCGGCAGAGGTACCTGCAGGCTACGACTGCGTTCTAGTTGGCATTGGTTTTTTCAACAACTCGTGAAAAGTTGCACTTAGTCTGGTGAAGTTTTGTACGAGCACGTAGCCTAGCCTATCTTGACAATTTTCAGAGGTTTATTGAATTTTAAGGTCATAGGTCAAAGGTAAAAGTCACGCTGTTATTCTGAACTTAGTCTTGAACAGAGGTTTCACTCGCTAAATCCCCCTATTAATACAATTCGTCGTAGCAAGAAGTTGCAATCGATCTGTTTAATGGCCCTGTGTTGTCTATTTTATCAGCTTGCATTGAGTAATTGGTTCCGTACTGTGATAAAATATAAATACGTATTTCAACAAGAAATTTGACCTAAGGCTCATGAGACGTGCAAAAGCCTATAGCAAATCTGGTTCAGTAGTTTAGCTGAAAATTGGGGTGTTAACGCTAAGTTAATATACAAATACTAAATTATCTATTTGGATCGCATAACGACGGTAGCGTGGCGCCACCTAGTGAATGATATAGACTTGTGTCGCAGCCCAAAATCGCGAAAAAATCCATAAAATCGCCTATTTTGGCGTTCAAGGTCATTCAAGGTCATTGAATTCAGCGCCAATAGAGAGCCAGTGTACGACTTCCTATTAGTGATTAATAGTAACCTAGGCTTTATCTCGCACCGTTACTGAGATACAGCGACTTATTGGCCAAAAATAGCAAATTTTGCCTACCCCCCTCTCATATGGTGCCCTCGTTCGGGGTGACCCTTTTCGAATTTATGTAACAGTTTTACGGTTTCTGAAACTAGAGTCTTCCAGGCAGCCGGCGGTGAAGATTTGGTGATCCTGGCTTGCACCGTTTTTGACTGGTCCACCCACGTGACAGACGGACAGACAGACGGACGGACGGACAGAATTGCGATGGCTAAGACGCGCTGAAAGCAGTAGCTGCTTTCGCGCGTAAAAACTACACCAACAATTGATCACCACTAAAGACGCGCATGAAAAGTGAGGCCTGCTGACCTTGTTCGTGAGGTGAACGTTGGCGCGATGAGCCACCAGCAGTTGCAGCGTCTGACTGTAGCCGTGATAAGCAGCTAGATGAAGAGACGTGTTGCCAACCTAAACAATCACACGGCTCGCATTATAGCAAACGACCGTGTTATACCGTCAGGTCACGTCAGGTAATCGCGTACGGTAGTCGTGAGACCGTAGCGTCGCTCTTCCACCGTGACCGCGCTTGATAGCCAGCTTCCATTGATCAGCAGGTGGGCGGTTGTTGTCTCTTCGGAGCTGGTCTATCCACCTGTCACGTGGACGACCAGGACGACGTTTCCATGTAGGGTCAGGGAAGCGTCCCTGAGACAATCTGACGCAACTGTAGAGTGCCTTGTGGGCTGGAACTTCGTCGCCAAGCCTCGCTAGGTGTCCGAAGATGGCTGAGCGACGGCAACAGATGGTGGTCGACAGAAGAGGGAGACCGGTGCGAGCGGCAATCTCTTCGTTCCGTACGAATTGATGCCATGATATGCCTAGTATGCGACGCTGGCATTACGTGTTATACCGTGTTACTGCATAACGTGACGAGCAAGGTCTAAATAAATTCGTGTGGTTCCGGCTGTCGTACATCTCTAGAAAAACCTCCCGGATCCTCAAAAATATGCTGGCAGTTAGTGGTTTGTTTTCTTAGTTTTACTGAAAAAAAAACCGTTTGCATCTAGTCTAGCTGAGATGCTGCAGTATTTTTATGAGTACTATTTAGTGCGTGTGTGAGTTGTCTAATATTACGTGACAGGTCATGATACAAAAATAAAAATTTAAAAAGTCGACGTCAAGTCGTCCTCTTTCCTACTTTTTCCCCGGCTGCAACCTGAAGGACATATTATATTAACCTAACAAGAGTCAAACTTAGCCATGTTCGGTATGTTCGAATGGACCAGGGCTCCACAAAAAGGACGCCGCCTTAAATTAGAAAAAAATCAGAAAGCAACGAGACATTTTTTCATTGTGAACGTATTAGTGAAATTCATGACGCATTTCAAAAAATTCTGTGCAAGTAAGTAAACTCGAAAAAGTCACAAAGATCCACAGACTTAACTTTTTGTGTCTTTGCGTATTATCCAGCAAGCCACAATAATAGCTTAATATTGTTTCAAAACAAGCAGTTTTTGGCCAATTTGTGGTTTGTATAATGTAAGGTTGCCTATAGGTTCAATGGGAACTTGTCACAGATCTGCAAAGCGTCACCTGCCACGGGAGATTACGCAGTGTTACCTGCCGCCTGGCACAGGTGAACGCACCCCATCTTAAAACCTAAAGCCTAGCAAACCGATACGCAATTTACATATCCCGGAGGGATGAAAGGCTGAGTTGACCTTGGTCTTAGTTATATACCGAGACGGTTTACCACATGTCTGCAGACACAGTCTCCTATCCTAGTACTAACCAACGTTGATAGCGACCTGATCGGCAATTGAACCGACAACCTGTCGATTGTTTAATGTCCTAACTGTTCGCTAAAAATTAAGTAGAGTGCTAAAATCAGCTGGATCGAAAAATTGAGTATACCTTGTCGGAGCATCTTCGATCGACGCAGCAGCCGAAACGTAGAAGAACGCTGACAGACTCAACGTGACCTCGAATCGCAGCATGATGCAGAGCCGTACGACCAGACTACACAAACCACAACAAAATGATTAGAAAATTAAAGGTACGGTATAGCTCTTTATAAAAAAAACCCGTCACAAAGCTACTGAGCGTCACCTGCCGTATGGGATCACACAGTGTTACCTGCCACCCGACACAGCTGAACGCTCGTCGCCTTAACCCCAGCCAGATAGGCCGATAATCGATGCTCTTACCCCACAGGGATGGAAGGCTGAGTTGACCTAAACGACTGGTTACATACCGAGATGGTTTACCTGCCCGCCGGCAGTCACCCATCCAGGTACTAACCTGGCCCGGTGTAGAGCAACTTCGTTGATCGGACACAACGCGTTACCGCTACGCCACGCCACCAACCAGCGATTCTCTCATAGCAATCATAATACGTTTAAACAGACTTCCAACAGTTACCAGTAACGTCGTTCTCGAGACCAAGGTCTTGCATGGTTAAACTTTTTTCAACGTTTTGCTTGGGCAATTATTACCAGAAAAATACCTATGAAAAAAAGCTGTCAGCATATAAAAACTAAGTAGTTTGTTGAATGTCAGTCATCGCTGAAAAATCCAGTTTTTTTAGCCCACCTTGTATGCGTCTGGTAACGTTGCTGTAACGCACTGCTAATTTTTAACTCATCTCATTTAATTTTTGTGTTATTTCGTATATTTCTGTTTCCGTATATCGTGTACGATTGCATGTTACCGGAAATGGTGATAATAAAACGTACGTTGTCTTTCGCTTCGATCATGCACGGATTGCGTGAAGCCAGAAGTGCGACTACATCAGCGTGGTTGCGGATAGCGGCAAGATGAAGCACCGTACAACCATCCTATGCCAGCAACATCATCATCATCATCATCCTCTCGACGGGCATTAGGCCCGTCGAGAGGAAAAGGGTAAAAGTAACTTACCCCGGGCCCCGCGACGTTTGGGGCCCTGCCGCTCAAAAAATATTAAGTACACCCCAATGCGCCATTTGAAAAAAAAAATTAAAAATTTCTCCCCAGAAGGGCCCCGCGAGAATGTTTCCCTGGCCCTGCTGTGGTTCTGGACGGCCCTGTAATGCACTTTCATATATTTAGCCATTATAGTATCGACTGTCAGTGTAAACGCATCAACAAAATTCGTGCTAGAATATACTTGAAAAAAGGTTACTAAAATCTACAGACGTATAGCTTTTTCGTTTCTTTGTCTATAACACGCAGCAAATCGATCACTGTAGGGCCTAAAATAAAAAAAAACGGAAGTCAAAAATCTAATGATATAATGTTAACGTTTAAAATAACCTAAAACACAATTCAGCAAGAACGAAGAAACGCAAGATTCGTTGCCGCAGCGTCCTGGGTTAAAAAAAGTAAAATGTGCAGAAGAAAATTGCGATTTTCCCAGAGAGAGCCACAAATTTCAGACAAAAGACGAGTGTTCAACATATCAATTGTGTTGTTAAATTGTCTTCGTTAAATATGTTACTTTTAGCCTTAAATTTTGCATTTTTAAAACGCACATTTTCCGACGAAAAATTTTTGCGAAGGCAACTG
>Ga0209671_1009089_pt1 | contig 10408 bp, 12 predicted proteins | sample WorMetHERISLAND2_2_FD_187401 | JGI IMG/M metagenome (GOLD analysis project Ga0209671, IMG submission 187401) | Marine gutless worms symbiont microbial communities from Max Planck institute for Marine Microbiology, Germany - Olavius geniculatus... | ecosystem: Host-associated > Annelida >... | reverse complement strand
CATCATAAATTCAACTCAAAACGACCGTTTTTACTTACTGACTAGTCAGCAGCTCGCAGACGACCATAGTTACCATGACAACAAGACGCCTTCGTGAAAAAGTTACGATCATTAAAGATAAATTCTGTGAATTCATTTACGACATGTCGTAAGATAATCTTATGATATCTTAAATGATGAGTTATGATATTTTTATGACATGTCTTACGACATGTCTTACGACAATGTTTGTGAATCGGGCTCCAGGTTACTATCAATCACTAATAGAAAGTCGTACAATGGCTCTCAATTGCCACCAAATTCAATGACTTTGGATGACTTTGAATGCCAAAATAAAGGTTTTTATGGATTTTTAGCGATTTCAGCCTGCGACACAAGTCTATATCATTCACAGGGTGGCGCCACGCAACTATCGTTGTGCGATCTAGATAGAGGATTTGGTATGTGTATATTAACTTAGCGTGAACACCCTAATTTTCAGCTGATCTACTGAACAGCAACTGCTATAGGCTTTCGCGCGTCTCGTGAGCATTAGCTCAAATTTCTTGATTTACCATTGTTGGCCAGTCTTTCATGAAAACGGTTGCAGATAGGCATGGGCATGCTACCTATCACAACAAGCACTGGTGACGAGCTTTTCAGTCGTATCAACATCGATGATGAAAAACCCTAAACTTTTGAAATAAGCGTTTTTAAAATTTATTTTTGCGATCTTGCCTGCAGCACACACTTTAAGAATGAACTGCGATGAAATGGCTGGAGATAGATTGACAGTTTGTGAACAGGAACTGCTATAGGCTTTCGCATGTCTCGTGAGCATTAGCTCAAATTTTTTGTTTAATTTGGTTATTATTTATAACAAGAAATTTGAGCTAATGCTCACGAGATGCGCGAAAGCCTATAGCAGTTCCGGTTCAGTAGTTTAGCTTAAAATTGGGGTGTTCGCGCTAAGTTAATACACAAATACCAGATTCTCTATCTGGATCGCATAACGATAATTTCGTGGCACTACCTTGTGAATGATATAGACTTGTGTTGCAACCCGAAATCGCCAAAAAAATCCATAAAGCCCCCTATTTTTGCATTTAAGGTTATTCAAGGTCATTGAATTCGGCGCCAATCGAGAGCCAGTATACGACTTCCTATTAGTGATCAATAGTAACCTAAGCCCCATCTCGCACCATTAGTGAGATACAGCGGCTTAATGGCCAAAAATCACAAATTTTGCCCACCCCCTTTCATTTAATGCTCTCGTTTGGGGTGACCCCCTTCGAATTTATGGAAAAGCTTTACAGTTCTTGAAATTAGAGTCTTCCACGCAGTCGACGGTAAAGATTTGGTGATCCTATCTTGCACCATTTTTACTGATCCACCCATGTGACGGACAGATGGATAGACAGAATTGCGATGGCTAAGACGCACTGAAACTGCTTTCGCGCATAAAAACCATGAGACAGGGATAATGATGTAGGGATGTTCTTCTAAGGCAATTGTAATTATGTGCCCAGTCTGCTTTATATACTAAAATCCAGAAATTTCAAACATATATTTCAAAACATTAAAAACTTTTCCCAGAACCTAGTTTTTTCGTCCCTGGTTGGAAGTAATACTACTAGCAGCATAGGAACTAATATTTTGAGCATACAGTCGAAGTTCCGGATCTGAATTCAGAATTTGTTTTAATTTTCATTCGTGTTTTTGCAATGATGCCCCTCACAAATGCAGTGGATTTGCTGTTGATATTACCATGATTCGTTCTGTTCTACTGGAACAGAAAAGCCGACTACAGACGCTGACTGTTCGTAGAAAGGCTGTACTGAACAAGCTGGAAGCCATCAACTCTGAAAGCTCCTCTACAATAAGTAACTGTTAGTACATGTTTATTGAAATTAGTTTAGTTGAGTCTGATTTATCTTATTATTGCTTTATTTGTTTGTCAGTGCACATTTTAATCAGGTTTGAAACACCTGGACATATACCAAGAAACCTAGTGAGTTTTATTGGGTAAGCTTTTCTAAAAACCAACATTCCAAAAATCTATTTATGCTTAGTTTGATTTTAATTTTTTGTTCCAGTAATAATGACATGTTTTATTATGGTCAAGTTTTTTAAATTGTAAAACTACAAATTTGCAAATTGTTGGATGTATTTCCTTGATGTGGACATTATCTAGCATTTCTCATTGTTTTGGCAACTTAAAAACACATGAAAACCCTTAAATCCGTCAGAGTGTACCTTTAGAAAACCTGGGTTCAACACCAAGAACCAAGGGCCCAATAACACCCACCTAGTTGGGCTTTTAAAAACGTGTTTTTTGATCCTGATTTTTTTGGTTTCTCTCCCATTTGCCTGTTGCTGCACAGTGCAGTGAAGCTGTGTTGTGCTATTGTTGGTGTATACAGCTGGTGGCATGGGTGATAATGTGGCACTGGCATACAATGAACTGGATCAGCTGAACGACAAGGGTGCAGAGAGTTTAGAGCAGTCACTGGTCCGCCGGGGAGAAATGACTCCATTTGGTACAGTGCTCAACACTACTGTTGAGGTTAAGATTCACTACATTTCTAACGTGATGGTACTAGTTTGGCTTAGTTGGTAACGTCGTCAGTCACATCCACAAAGTTAATCAATGCCAGGCTGGGTTAGTACTTGGATGGGTGATTGTTGGCAGGTACCATCTCGGTATGTACCCAGCCTCCCAGGTCAACTCGGCTTGGTCCTCATTTGGTCGGTGGGAACAATGAGTACCAGTGAAAGCTGGGATGTCAGAATGCACAATGCATGATGCACTAGTCCCATATGCGTGGTCTTGCAGTGCACACTAGTGTTTGGCTAAGAAAACAGAGATCAGCACTGTCCTGTATCTCAGAAAGCATCTAACTTTTTGTTTACTACTTTGTCTGTTGTCACCATCATCGTCATTTGAGAGAGGTTTAATGTGATCTAAAAACAAACATTATTTCTAGAACCACAGCAGTAAGTTTTTAGATAATCAGTACTGTCTGTATTAGTAGGCAGCAGTAAGTTATTGTATTTAACCAAACATGAAGGGCAAGGCATTCGTCAACTGCCACTTAGCCCCCGCTACCAATCCAGAAAATTTATCATGTGTACGCCCTTGGACATATACATGTTTTTCAAATTTTTCTTAGCAAAGTGAATAAGGAATTGAATTAACTACGTAAATGGTCAAACAATTTTGTGACCACTGACCATAACCCTAATCAATACGTTCTTCTTTTCTTCTTCTTTATTTCCGATCATGCAATAATCCTCGGTACTGAGTAATGTCATAGGGGGCATAGTGGGTCTACGTTTTAATATGGGTTTACGATGTAAATATGCCGAGATTACTAACAACAAAAATGATTCGACACAGTAGGTCTATGCAAAAACAGACGTGCAGAAATGCAATTTCGAACAAAGGATTCGATGCTGAGTATTCCTACGACATTGTCTGGTGTGATTTGTTACTGGCCAGCTGCAGAACCCTTGGCAGATGCTTGTCTAACCCTTGGGTTCCGCGGAACCCTTGGGTTTTGCGGAACCCCGGTTGAAAATCACTGCTATATGCACTAAACTTAATAAGACATATAACTAAATAAAACATTATGTAGCACACCACTGCCAAGAAACTTGTTCTGTGACAGTTTAGTGAAGTCACACATATATCATTTTAGTTGCTGTTTTTGAGATGAGCCTCGGTTTGCCAGTTGCTTCTTGATTTTATTTTCTGTTTATTCCAAGACTGTGAATTTTCTTTTGACATGATGAAACTTTTTGTATTCTCTTTGTTGCCTTACTGTCGAGTCTGTTTCCTGCTCAATTAAAAAGAGATTGAACGATATCCACATCTTTTCATAGGAACCCGTCACAGAGCTATGTAGCCTCATAAGCCATATGGGGTCACACAATGTTACCTGCCAAACGTCCCACCTTAACCAGGGCAGTCAGGCAGGCCAGGACTCAAGTTGCATACATTGGAGGGATGGAAGGCTGAATTTTTTTGCTAGTTAGTTATATACTGAGAATGTTTACCTCTCTGCAGAGAGTCACCCATCTAAGTAGTGACCACTTAAAAGCGATCTGACTGGGAGTCGAACCCATGACACCTTTTCCTAAGTTTGACATTCTACCATTATGCCACGAAGCCACCATCCCTTCACTATCTGTGTTTATTTCAGAGCACTCATCAACAAGCATCAGCCTGCAGTGTAATGCAGCGAAGCATGGCAGAAGATCATGATAGAGCTGAACATAGCACAGGCGAGAAGACATCTAAGCATGCAGAGAAACATGCGAGAACCATCGAGATAACGCAGCACAGTGATACTGAGTGGACGCCTGACCACGACTCTGATGAAGAAGAATATGCGAGCTCAGGTGCAGACACAATTCTTATGTGGCAGTCGAATGCCATCGTTTTTTTTATCTCAACTAGTGTGCGTTTTTCAATGGAAAACTGGCCATATCTCCGAAACTGTGAGAAATACGGCATAGGTTACTATTAATCACTAATAGAAAGTGGGATACGCCCTGTCAGATGAAATGAAAATCATCGACCTTGGATTACCTCAAAGGTCACTGAAAACCAGTACAGTCGGCTATCCTAGCAACAGCTGGGCTTCTTGTTATTACTTTTTTTACTTTTTGTATGACTTTTTCCAGCTTGATATCCAGTCGATGGCTTCTTTGTTTTTAGTTAGTGAAGCTGTATCAAGCTGCCAGTGAACTGTGTGACTGACTGGGCACTTGTGCAGCAAATGTTTAACTGTCTATGGTTTGTCCACAGTGGCTGCAGGTTGGCTCCTTTCTTCATCCCCACTTGTGTAAGATGTGTGCCAATCTGCAATGGCCACTTCTGAGTTGTTTTTTTTATTCAGCTAGTGTGAAGAATATAAATATGCCATATGTGCTGATGTCTATGTAGATGATGAGACAGTTCCAAAGAAGAGATCAAGAAGATCAAAGTTCAAAGCTGATAAAGCCTATGACAGTGACCAAGATGGCTATGATCGCAAGAGTGGTGGGAAACATAGAGCATCACTGTTGAAAAGAGCATTTGTGATTGACGATGGTGACGAGGATTCCTACCAGTCCAGAATCAGGTACTTTTGGCACTTATCGTATTACATACATATGGTACTTGTAGTTGAAAATATGTTGACTAATACAAATACACATTGTTGTGTGATTGTCACATGAATACTGCTGAAGAAAACAAGGAAGTACTTATCAGCTTTTGGTATTTATTTTTTATTAGATGTTAATGCTGTGTTATTTTTTATTGTGCTGTATAATATGTGATGCATTGCTGATTGCATTTTGTCATGTTTCTGGTGCTGTTGGTTGGGCAATAAAAGAGCTTTCTGCCTGCGAAAAAAATTTGCTGCAACAGACCACGAAGATTCTACGTTGGGGACTCACCCTTATTGGACTCTGTGTAGAAAAATTTGCCATTGAATGGAAACCTGAAGTATCCATATCATTGCGTCAACAATTAACCACTGAGTGTACGTGTTACAGAAAACTGCACAAAGACGAAATACGTCAGCAGAAGCAGAAAGCGCTAAACAAAAGTGCTGATACTGATTCTGGCAGTGATATGGAGATTGACAGTGGCTTCTCTGTCCCTGGAAGAATATGGAATAAACTGTACCGGTGAGTAACACCACAGTGACAGTTGCTGTTTTTTTGTCGGACATATAATTCATTTCTAAATACACAAGAAATTTGAGCTAATGCTCACGAGATGCGCGAAAGCCTATAGCAGTTCTGGTTCAGTAGTTTAGCTGAAAATTGGGGTGTTCACGCTAAGTTAATATACAAATACCAAATTCTCTATGTGGATCGCATAATGATAGTTTTGTGGCGCCACCTTGTGAATGATATAGACTTGTGTCGCAGACCGAAATCACCAAAAAAATCCATAAAACCCCTTATTTTGGCGTTCAAGGTCATTGAATTCGGCGCCAATCAAGAGCCAGTGTACGACTTTCTATTAGTGATTAATAGTAACCTAGGCCCTATCTCGCACCATTACTGAGATACAGTGACTTATTGGCCAAAAATCACAAATTTTTTCCCAGCCCTTTCTCATTTAGCGCCTTCGTTTGGGGTAACCCCCTTCGAATTTATGGAAAAGCTTTACGGTTCCTGAAACTAGAGTCTTCCAGGCAGCCAATGGTGAAGATTTGGTAATCCTAGCTTAGACCGTTTTTGACTGATCCACCCATGTGACAGATGGATGGACAGACGGACAGAATTGTGATGGCTAAAACGCGCTGAAAGCAGTATCTGCTTTCCCGCGTAAAAATTGCAATAAATTTTTTTATACTTTTGTTCAGCATGTTCATGTTGGAATAATGCACTGAGGTGAAACTTTTGATCTGAAATGCACTTTTTTTGCATTAGAAAGTTTAAGAGCATGTATATATTTTTATGGGAAGCCATCTCAGAGCTAAATGAGCGTCACCTGCCATATGAAATCAGTGTTACTTGCCATCCATCTCAGGTGAACGTGCCTGCCTTAATTTCACCTGCAGGCCAGTATCCTGAATGATTTACCTACACAAAAGGTATGGAAGGCTGAGTTGACCAAGTTGGTTGGTTGGTTATACATTGAGATAGTTTATCCATCTATATACAGTGGTGATGACTTGTTAGCAACCCAACCAGGGGTCATATGCATCACCGTATGCTTATGATCGTAAATCTGTTACTTTATGCCATTACAACCAAGCCACCACGACAAGAAATGGCCTCTTTGTATGCTGATGTGCCATTAAGAAACCACTCGGCACAGTCTCACTCTGCCGCATCCGTCAGACGACTGTCAATTTGTCATGGAGGTGGGATGTCAGCATCTCAGGTCATCGGATGTCTGCACATGTACGCTGTTAAGCTGGAGGATAACAGGGAAGATTATTAGAACTACCATTATGTTAATTACATATGCATGCGTATAATGGAGTTCTTACAATTTTAGGTTAACTTCATTCTTGTGTTTTGTGTTTCTGTAAAGGTTAAACTTTCTGTTTATTGTAAAGTTTAAACTTATCTCTCCATTATTGTGTTTGTGTGCATTCTGCCAGAAAAGGCCGTCCTCGAAATGACCTATACTGTGTCGGGTCGGACGTTACACCCTACTCACTCACTCACTGTAGACACAGTCAAATATATCGGTGACAGAAGCTTCATGGCAGCTGTGCTGCTGCGGCTGTGGAACAACATGCCAGTCAAACTTGGACAGCGGAACATTACATTTAAACATATGTACTAAGAGACTACTAAAGAGGTCTTTGTTCTGTTAAGGCTGCAGCGCATTGTGGCTTTTTGTTTTAACTGTGCCATCTACACATATTCTTACCTAACTGTCTGCCTGTGTACTTAGTCAGTTATTTACTGGCTCGTTTGTTGCAGCTATCAGAAGACTGGAGTTCGTTGGCTGTGGGAGCTGCATTGGCAGCAAGCCGGGGGAATTCTTGGAGACGAGATGGGATTGGGAAAAACCATCCAGGTCATTGCATTCTTTGCCGGCCTGCGTCACAGCAAGCTAGCAGACAGAGCTCTGACAACCAAGTAAGTGATTTTCAGTTTTATAGATCTGTGGATATTTCAAATAGTTATTGTTTTTATTGTTTGTGAAGTGAAGTTTGGATTGCTATTTTGTAATTTTTATAGCATTGAAGTGCCTACTTGAGTGATTGTTTTTTTGCTTTTTTTTATATTCGTTATGTATTTTTTAGTCTCAGAAAGCTCACAGTTGAAAATTAAGTTCAATATATGTGTTACTGTCAAATTGTGCACAATTTTAGTGATGATAGACAGTTTGTGCAAATTAGGCAAGGAATGTTTAAATGCATAAATATCAAGTTTTCTTTCTTTTAGACAGAATTTTGAAACTTTTTTGTCATATCCATGCCTCTTTACCAATCACTAAATGTTGCTGCATTATCATTGCTCAAAAATAGTTCGTTTTTTGGCCCACTTGTATGACAGTGTGCCTGCATGTTGCAGTTACGTGGGTCTTGGTCCTGTGCTGATAATCTGTCCAGCAACAGTGATGCATCAGTGGGTTAAGGAGTTTCACCATTGGTTTCCTATCACACGAGCTTCCGTACTCCACTCTACAGGCTCATACAAATCTTCAGAGGTATGTCGCAAAGAATATGTCCAGAAACTTGCTGCTTGTACGGCTTGGTGGCATAATGGTAGAGCATCGGATTTACATCAAGCTGTCATGGGTTTTTTAACTTGCGTTTAACTTCCCGGATATATTACCTAACTGTTCTGATATATTGCCTTACCATTTGCACCTCAGTTCAACTTGCATCCTAGTGGATGTACTGGTCCACACGTTGATGCCGTCCTGCTTTATTTGCTGCCAGTTGTTTGGCTTTATTCCAGATAATGTCTAGTGCCCACAGTTTTTCTGCGGACCGTGGAATTTTGAACCAAGGCGCGAAATTCTCTCTGCTGCGGAATTCGGCTATTTTCACGGAATTTTGCAGAAGTTGAAAATTCACTGGCGAATTAGTACGATATTTATACATTTAAAGTGCTCAATGTCAGCCAGTTTTTGACTTGACATTTTTATCACGAAAAAAACATCAAACTGGACTGCCAAAAGCTGTGGGCCCTACTAAGAGCTTACAAATTTTTATATTAAATTAGTATTACGTTTTTATATTATTGTAAAACACAACGCAACTTGACAGATTGCACTTTTAAAATCGAAAAAGAAACGTAATTTTTTCTGTACATTGCTAGCATAACTCAGCACAATGTCACTATGCCAGCCAGCCCGTCAGAAGCTAAAGTTTTTGAACAGAATGGAGCTCAGTTTACTTACAAATGGAAGGCCACGGTGAGCTGCGAATTTGGATGATCTTGCCGCGGTAAGCCGCGGAATTTTGCAAACTGGTCCGTGGAATTTGGCAAAATTTTCTGTGGTAAACTGTGGGCCCTAGTAATGTCCATCGCTGAAGGTCTTGTCTGATAATGTCCATTTTGTTGTAGTGCCAAGTGTGAATTTTGCTAAGGCTGCGTTGACTCGTTAGGGATATGTGAATAAAGCACTTTTTAGGCAGAATTGCGCTAGATTGATTTCTGTTTTTATTTGTTTGTCTGGCACGTTTGTGCACATGCTTAAATGGTTCAGCACATTTAGATTCCATTTGACGGGTACATTTATGGGGTCCACTGACACATTGTGTTAAATGGGGGTCCCTGAACCCTGAGAGGAAGGGCAGGTTTGGGGTTGAACCCTTGGTCAAAACATGCAGTTGCAAATTGCTTCTGACATCTGTCGAATGAAACGAAAAACAATTCCATTTTAGCAAATTACTTTATGGTGCTTGTTATTGTATGCATCAAATTAGTAACCTAAGCTGTAGTGATGCACTTATTGTGAACTGTGACCATATGTTTCATTACAGTCGGCGTTGGTGGCAAGCATCATGCGTTCACGTGGTGTTCTAATCACTGCATACAGCACTGCGCTGATACATCAGGACTTGCTGCTTGCCAAAGACTGGCATTACATCGTTCTTGATGAAGGTCACAAGATTCGCAATCCAGATGCCCAGATAACTCTTGTCTGCAAACAGGTCCGCTTTGCAGTATTTCCTATGATCTCAGTGTATAATGTATGACGTATACTGTAGCTAATGTTTCATGCATACTCAGGTACAGATAGCCCCATTCTCAGAACAGATGTTGAGGCTGAAGCTTGTGCTAGTTTCTGGGCCATGCATTTTACTTAGTCTATTGCTTTACTTTCCTTTCTTGTCTAATGTGCTATTTGTGCATTCCTTCCTGACTGCATTCTTCGTTCGGTACGTAATGATGCTGTCATGTGACAGTGAAATGACCTGTAGAAAGAGAGAGAAGCTTATTCGGTATGCGAGTAAATTGAGAGTGAAAAATATATGGTAGAAAAGGTTAAGACTGTAAGTTAACAGTGGTGATGTTACAGATGATGAGTGGATCTAGATCAGCAGGAAGCCCATTTCAGCAATGGATGTATGATGTCAGAAATTAAATAGCATGAACAGTCTGGATACATCCTGTCACTGACAGTGTGACTTACTTGTGACAAAAGGATGTGAGGAGTAATAAGTAGGGACCAACTTAATTCGCGATTTCACGGCCGTGACATTTTCCGTGAAATTGACCTCCTTCCGTGAAAAAGACTGATTTCCGTGAAATCCGTGATTTTTCATGAATTTTAGCGCTTTTAGTGCAATTTATGACAATTCCAGAGTTTTACCAGCAGCTTTTGTATGGATGTTGCTGTTTGCCATGTGTCGCACTTTAGCACTAAGTAGTTGACATTGACTGTCTTGAGTCTTGACTTAGTGAAGTAAATATTCGTTGTTCTGAAATTGTTTCGTTTGCATTAGCG
>Ga0209671_1009088_pt1 | contig 10408 bp, 8 predicted proteins | sample WorMetHERISLAND2_2_FD_187401 | JGI IMG/M metagenome (GOLD analysis project Ga0209671, IMG submission 187401) | Marine gutless worms symbiont microbial communities from Max Planck institute for Marine Microbiology, Germany - Olavius geniculatus... | ecosystem: Host-associated > Annelida >... | reverse complement strand
ACACGGTAAAAGCTGTGTATAGTTCTTATTGAGAAACTCATCACAAAGCTACGGAGCGTCACCTGCCACATGGAATCACACAGTGTTAGCTGACACCCGACACAAGTAAACGCGCCCTGTTATAATTAACTCTAGCCAAAACTGTCAGACAGCTTGGCCAGTGCTTGACTTACCTACCCCGAAGGGATGGAAGGTTGAGTTAACTTATAGTGTTGGTTATATACCTAATGAGCAACTGTCACCCATCCGAACCGACTATTGGCCTAGTCCGACACCCTATCGTTACACCACCGAGCCATCATTTAAGACGGCACATCAAACTGATGACTGGTGGCAGAACGAAGATGATGTCTTGAGGCAGTCGCAGAGACTGCTAGGGTACGTAGTGTACCGCGAAATACCGGGAAGCAGGCGGCTTTTAGTCAGCGACGCGCAGTGGCGTCGTGCCTTAAAAAATTGCAGAAGGGCAAAAGTTGCAATTTTTTTCGACCGAGAGCTACGAATTTCCGACATAGGAAATTATGGATGCTCAAACATTTTATTTTTAGTCCTATATTTTTCAAAATAAAAAATAGTTCAAAATTTTGTATTTTCGGACAAAAATTCTCCAGCGAAAAAAAATCAGACAAGCTAAAATTTGGAAAAAGGCAACTGTACTCTCGTTCCCTTCCCTGCTACAACCCTATTGGCGTCGAGTGATGCTCGTGCTATATTCGACAATGTCTTTACTGGAGAGACTTCAAAGCACCAGACCATCGCATGACTTGAGGGAATGCAAATAATATAAGGCTCAGCTCTTCTGTGGAGATTGAATTATATTCCTAGTGGTCACTGTTTCTCCGTCTGTAAAACCTTATACATGCATGTGAAAAAAATCAATAAAATTACAAACTAGTTTTAAGGATATTTCACAAAAGGAATCTCGGTCCTATGTGTTGTGTGGACCCCAAAATCGACTAGCTTCTAAAGAGGATCCAAATTTTTTCTCGGATCCTATAATATTAAAGCCAAAGCAGTTATGTTGAATAACTACAATTTTGGCGTCTGAACTATAGGTTTCAGTTGCCCATGCATGCACCGTAGCAATGTATGATATGGAAATTCGCGTCCGGTCAAAAACACGTGGTAGACTGTGGCGACGACGACGCGAGAGGAGACAACCCCGGACGTGGCCCGACGATATCACCACATTACCATGCATTGAGTGCGGGTTGTGCCTTCCAATTAATCCATCGACGAACTGTGTAAACTACGTCGCTAAGCAAGCAACCGGGAATAAGCGTCTCAGCCACGCAACTCCGAGTGGAGGCTTCTTTCAGTGCAAATCTCTCAGTAGCTGTCTCTTGTTCTGGAATTTATACCCCGTTTGCACGATCGAGCAAACATCGAGAAACATCAAGCAGGCCTGGTGGAACCCCGCCCCCTGGCTCAAATGTAGGCCTAGGCTTAGCCCACAGCGGAGGACGTGTTATAACGACTTCCAATTACAACCCGCCCACCCTCCTAATTAGCATGCTAATTACCATAGCTCGTCGAGCTAGTTGGATGAATGATAGCAAACATCGAGCAAACATCGAGCAGACGTCGAGCAATTAGCACGTGCATTTTAAATACATTTGCTGGTCGTTTGCTGGACGTTTGTTCGATCGTGTAAACGGGGTACTAGTGGTGCGAACCGCCCGCGGCCGTATAATATTCGTTATTTTTTCATTCGTTGCACCACACACTGGCGACTTTCAACTTTTTTGCATGCATACAGTTTAACTTCAATGTTTTAAGACGCATACAGATCGACGTAACTGAACTGAACTAAAATGACATGGTTACATTTTGATGAACTGACCAATAAGCAAGCAGTCATGCATTACAGTAGGCACTGTTTAACGGCGTCGGTGGCCTACATGACTATGCTCACGTACGCGTCAACCAATGACCAGTGGGCTTGCCTTGCTTGTCTATTGGTCAGTTCGTCAAAAACTAAACCGTGTCAGTTCAGTTCAGTTCAGTTACGTCGCTCTGTACGCGCCCTTAGTGTTTTGCACATATTGCGATTTTTTTTTCTTCTCTACACTCTTTTCCGAATAAAGATTATGATTATTAGTATCGTTTGAGTTTAAAATACATAAAAAAGCACTACATGTAGCTAAGTTGACTACCGCACAATATGCCGGCACTGGACCCTCTGACATATTTTTTCTAGTTTATAGACTGGACTGTGTCTATGGTTCAATACAGTGTGGGAAGCAATTGCGTATTCTTGGTCGTATGTCGGCTTCGCACACGCTGGCCTGGCCGCTGCAAATCAAATCTCCTTCGAATGCAGCATATCCGTAATAGCATAGCACTCTACTACTGCTATACAGCGACCGTCCGTCCATCTGTCCATCCATGGGTTGACCGATCGACAGCTGACCATGACTGACCACGACTGCAGTGGACTTGATACAGACTCAAGTCCTTATTTTCGTAACTTGGACTCGAACTAGCTGTACTCCTGCTCACGATCACTTGAAAGTAAGTATTTTCTGTCGATTTTTGTTTTAATTTATTTGGTGAATTGTTGTTTATTTTATTTGTGTTTTTACTCGGAGCCTCATGACTTAAAAAGAGTCCACCATATTCATATTCATAATAACGTGAAAGTAAGTAGAACATTTTCTATCATTTTTGTTTATTGTGTTTTAATTTATTTGAGAACTTATTATATATTTAATCTGCGTTTTGTGTAAGCCTACTGTTTGCTCTGTGTCAGGACTAGGACCCAAACTCGGACCGTCATGTCTGGAACACGAACCTACTAGATTAGTAGGGCCTATTCATAATAACTTGAAAGTAGGAAAAAATTTTCTGTCATTTGTTTGTATTAATTTATTTGGGGTTTTATTGCATGATTTACCTGTATTTCATATACTAGACCCAGGCCCACTTGCGTTTGTTGCCTGCAGTCATAGGGCCTATAGTACCGGCAGTGAAATCGACTCGAATAATTTGAGTCCTTATTTTCGTGTCTCGGATTCGGATTCGATAATTCTTAATAAATCAGATTCAAACCTAGAGAACTCGACTACGTCACTGTTTGACTGACCATGACTAACCACAACTGACAGTGGATGGCCATTTCACATTATCCGCGACAGTCGACCGTCACTTCGCTTCGACATTTTGTCATCCGGCAGCGGTCACGTCCTCGCATCGGTTTTCTCCTGCATGGCACTCGTTTCTTAGCAACAACGATAATAATTGGATTTTTTGTGAAAACTTCGCATGTAAAATCGTTGCCAGCTTGTATACTTATTAGTCGATTCTGTCGAACATTTTGTATGAAAGTGAATTTGAACAATTTATATACGCAGCAACAACCGTTGTTACAGAATTGGCCATATCTCGGAAACGGTAAGAGATAGGGTCAAGGTTACTATTGAACACTAATAGGAAGTGGCATATCATCAGCTTTTAAATGACATAAAATCATTGACCTTGAATGACCTTAAAGGTCACTGACAATTATTACGGGCGACTATTCTAGCGACAGCTGGGCTTCTTGTTGTTTGTACGTATGGTACATAATAATTTTTTTCACATTTCTTGTCGCACTTTTTATTAAATGTTGCGTTAATATGCTCGATATGCACCACAAAATGCGGTGCTGAAAGACAATTTGCGACAGCTAAAATAAGAAGCGAAACAGCCGGTACCAGCAGGATTTTACTATGAGCTACGGCAGCCAATCAATCAATGTCATTCGTGTTAACGCATCGATTATTGATCGAATCAGAATATCGATATATTTGATTGTCGAAGCAATCGGCATTGCAGGCGGCAGTCGTAAAACGAAAAAACACATAATAATACCGACAAGATTGATCGAACACTCAGTCTGTACGCTGGTCCATCATTCTGTAAATCAGATTAAGTCGTCGTATGCAGTAAATAACGTCGCGCCCTGCGATTTATCACACTGATCGGAGTGATATCGTCGCGGAAAGGGGGAGCGTTTGCTCACTCCCCTAGCTTTTAGTCTGTCGGGATTTTTTTCTTGTCGAACACATTTTTTTAAAAATTGCGGGTTCATTTTTTTCTTATCTGGGAGAATTCACGAGCAAAAATTAAGATTTCGAGCAAAAGCATAATCATGTCTGTCAGAAAATCGAAACTTTCGGCTGCAACTTTTGTAACTCACGACCCCGCACCTGCATTTTATTTTTCAACCAATTTTTACATACAAGTATTTTATAAAAATTTCTTTATTTGTTTATAACATTTGAAAAACACGGATCCATATATTTGCTCGGGGTGTAGGCCTATTCAAATGATATTCAATAGAAAAACATAGTACTATGAGGCCTATATAATTGGTAATAGGCCTACGACGTACGATCATGCTAGGCCTTACGCTTGTATATTAAAGTCACACCCTATTTCATTCCATTTTATTTTAGTTTAGTTTGGTTCAGTTTGGTATTTTGGTCGTTCTGCATATGCGCCTTAAAAGAAGCACGATATTGTTTGTTCGCTGGACCATTGATTCGACGGCAACGGCACAAGATCGAAAAGCTATTGTCATTGCATCGAGCGCAAGCGTGCAGGCGCTTACGTCACGCCGGCGGGTGTCATAACTCCAGAGAGAGATAAGCACCCGGCGCGCCCGGCCCTTCAATATATACGGACGCGAACTGACGCCGTCACGGCTGGCTTGAAACGGCGACGTATAAATAAACTGGCCAGCACTGGCCACGGGACGACTATAATGGAACCAATAGGCCTATCGCAGCGAGGCGAAAGCTCATCGTCCTATATTCCGCTATCGTTGGCTTTTTGTATCGATTCCGTTCGCTCGCTACAGAAGACGAAAGTACCAATTTCCGATTTCCAATATTGCTTCTGCGTGAAATTGTCTTCGCGGTCCTAGGCCTATTTGGTATTCCACGACTTTCTCTGATGTGTTCGTATTTTTTTCGTTTTGGTCGGACCTCTGACAATTTTTAAATAACTTTAACAATACCGGCTTATTATCAAATTTTAGTAAAGAACATTGTCAGTGTCAGAATTTAATAGCATTTTCTTACTTTGTAAAATATTATGAACGGAGGAGGCCTACCGTTTTGACAAATTGTAGCGAATAAGACCTGATAGTTATTACACGAAGTAGAAATTGGCAAATGATTGTTTTACAATATTGAATCCGTATTGCCGCACAAACCATCGATTTGGTTTTCCTCTTAGTCTTTACAGTCTTTTTAGTCTTAGTCTTTGCGCCCTGATTCTTTCTGAGACTTTGGCGCTTTATAAATCATTTACTTACTTACTTACTTACTTACAACACAGAGTTGTAAGCGAAAACGAAAAGGGTAAAAACATACGTAGGTCCTACGTACCGAGAGCAGTTTTGATGATCGACAGCGGCATGATGAGTATCGCCGACAGCATGTCACTCAGCGCCAGAGACACCAAGAAGTAATTGAACATGTTTTGTAGCTTGCGCTTGTAGGCGACCGCCAGACAGACGAGAACGTTGCCGGCGATTGCAATGATGACAATCACGAACAGCAGAAAAACCGGCCAGTTGGGCGGATGTCTACTTTCTTCCGTGTCATCTGTGACGCTCGAACATTGACAGCCGGTGCTCGTGTCATTTTCCTGGCAAAAGTACTCAGAGCTGTTGTTCACGTTGCTCTGGTTGACACAGCTTGATGTGGTTGTCAGTGTCGGATGGTCGAAGGAGACGGTAAGTAGTTGATATGGCGGCTCAGTCACGCCGCTTTGCCAGCCGACTACCACCTCAACGCCGGCCATGATTTTACCACTCCAGACACAACACGTCTACTTTACAGCGAGTCGTAGCTTCGTTACGTCAGACGGGGTGCTGAAAATCGGAGAGCAGACGGTCAGTCATTTCACTGCAAAGCTGTGACGATAGTTTATTCGCTAATAGGCCTAATCGCCTGTCACTGCTAGAGCTCTTATAATTATGTTTGTCAAATATTCTTTTCAGTACTAATGCCGCAATTAGCTGGCTTCAGATCTCAGTACAGAATGGTCCTCTCAACAGCGAGACGCGATTGCTGGTGCTGTTTGTGATACGGCTTCCGATCTGCAGCTGCGACACGCTATATAGCCAGCGAATGACCAGCGAATGACCAGTGACTGAGCATATACAGAGTACGGCAAAAAGTAGCCCCCTAAAGTTTTTCGCCGTTTTCTCAGCAACCGTGTAAAATTTTAATTTCAAATTTTACGACTTTATTTAGTACAATATGCTACTTCTAACTGGCGAGTAAAATATGATTCTATTGAAATACGTCAAAATTATAGACTTTTTAACATGACCGCCTACTAAAGGGGCTACTTTTTTGCTGCACGCTGTATGCTGAACTGCGTTAAGTGGCTTGTTGCTGCGGCTGCAAAGGCCAAATTACTGCTTCACATTCTTTATACACGCTACGATATTCATATACCCGTCTTATATACTGTTCTTATTTCATATTGCTTTCATTTTTCTTCAAATTTTCTTTTTCATTCTTAGTTTTTAGTGCCAAGCTAATTAATGACTATAGCCTTCAATGAGCTAAGTTGAATCATTTGCTTCTCATCGCAGCGTTATATTCTGCTAGCCCGTTATGCACTCGTATTCATTTTACACATTTTTCTTATTTCGTATTTTTTTAAAATCTTTTTAATCGTTTTTTTCTTTTTCACACAATACGCTAGTCCAACTGTATATCGGTTGGTTCATGTTAATGTAATAAATGCTTGCTTATCTTACATCTTTTTCAATTTTATATTTGCCTCATTCTTGAACATATAGCGTGCCATTCACAGTATTCAGACCTTACAGCGATCGTCCATGAAACACTATAGCGAAGCCGTTGCACAAAAAACCTCGCCCAGTCTCTCTATAAACCGATATCTGTAATCTCGTCTATGTAGGCCTGTATACTTACGACAAACAGCCGGAGTATAATAGGAATGACGTTCAGTATACAGCATCAGGCGACATAAACATTACTCGTTTGCCGCATATTTTCCTCGCAGAAGAATAACGCCCGAGCTATAGCGAGCGATGAAAAAATTTAGTCAGCAGAAAAAATCAGATTTTAAGGCAAAATGGCACCCAAGGTCATTCAAGGTCACACATTTCTAGGCAGTTAGTTAGATTAGAATCACGAATAGCATTCGAGCGAGCGACAAAAAATCTAGTCAGTCAGGTGCATGCTGCAAACAGATTTTGACCCAAAATAGAATTTCGTAGTCATTGAAGGTCACACATAATTTCAGGGTCATTGGAAGAATGACGTCGGGGCGAACGCTAATAAGGTTTAGCCAGTCCGGCGCAAAATGAAAATTTAAATGGAAAATAGCACCTTAAGGTCATTCAAGGTCACACATTTCAATGCAATTAGTAAAATTAGAAGAATAGCGCCCGAGCAAGCGACTATCGTCCGAGAGAGAGATTAGTCTTTTGTGGCTCCGAGATGATTCCGACCGTTGCCGCTAACGCTGTTGCTGCTAGTTCTTTGCCGTCTGAGACTGTTCGGATTAGACGTCGTCAACGGTACGGCTCATCCCGCTGTGTCCACGCTGCAGATTAGCTGCTGCCGTTACTGCAAGACTGACTAGTGAATAGCGACTATAGTGACTAGGTCATACACGAGGCTATGCCGATAGACAGAATGACTGGCTGGCTGACTGCACGGTGAAGCAGCAGCACCACACACTCTGTAACATTGGCTACAAACTTACCCAGCTATACACAACAACGGCGACGTCAAATCTTCGGTAACGCGGCTGATTCGCCACTCGACATCGTGGCTTCTGATCCACTGCAACTGATCATTGTACGCGCGAGAGACCTTTCTGTCGTGAGACGAGACGTCACACCAAGCAGCAACAGCAGCAGCAGCGGCGGCGGCGGCTTTAGAAGCGAGTGACAAGCAAATTGTGCAGCACCAGTGCGTATTACGCTGCCATTAAATGTACGTAATAATAATGATCACGATGATAACTCTAAAAGACAAACTTCTTTTTCGAAGACTACGGTCATCTAGAAACTCTGTCATGCACTTTCTGTATGATACATTTGGTCACGAGAAAACTGTTAAGTAAAAGCTTTTGGTTGCAATTAGTTTGTAACTTTGTATATTTTTCTATTTTTTGTTTTCTTTCTTGTTTTCTTTTGTTTACTTCTACTTGATTTTATTTATTTCTTTATTACTGTTTGCATTTTGTGTATGTTTTGTTTTCTTGTGTTCTTTGTATTTGCTTTCACATGTGTGTTTTCGTGTTGCTGCCGCCGTGGCGAAATAAAGTTGTGTGTAAAGTGATAATCTTTATTCACACAAAAGCATCACAGAGTGAAACAGAGACAGACAGAAAGTAAGACAGACAATAAACCTAAGTTATATAAACATGAAAAGCATACCAAACACAAGCTTTAAAATAACGGTGAAAATGTTTGTATACAGAATAAACTGAACATAATTTGATAAAGTCAAAAAGACCAAACACATCGTAAAAAATATTGTGAACAGAAATAATATGAGTACTTTGTTTAAACAGAAAACATAGTCTGTGTAAATCAAACACAGGATATAAGCAAAATACCAAGACAATATTGCACATACAACAAATTAACCTCATCGTTCAATTTAAAGATTTTATACATGGCAGTTGCAATTTATGTTATCTGTTTTTATTTTTGCGACATGCTGTTGAAAAGCTAATAGCTAGTTGCATTACTTTATCGTTTAACTAATGACCAATTCACATCTATGACGCCGTCGCAACTCAACGGTCTCCGACAGTAGCGTTGCGTCGGCGTTGTAGATGTGAATTGGCCATAACTGTGCGTACTTGCGATAGAGGAAGACTATTTTTTTTTGTTTTTAGTCTATGTAATAAATGACCGTTGGCTGCAACAAATAATAAAGCTGTTTTCATTTTATTCGTTTTCATTTTTGTTCATTCGTATGAATACCTACAAGCTAACGGTTATAGCTTCGGATAGCCAATTAGTAAATGTAGCTTCTACTACACAGGCCTACAGCCAGAGAGATGTTCTGTTTAGTGCTTTACACACTCTTTACACACTAAGAACGGAAGACTTCTTGAGCTTACGTGGCAGAAACTCAGACGGTAAAAATCTATGTTTTATGCTAATAATTTCATATAAGCCCAAAATGTAATTTCGCTCCAGTAACTTCGGTGTAATTCACTGCAAAAATACGCGGAGCAGCTTAAAATCTCAAAAAGTGGCTAAAACCCCTTATTTTTAAGTTTAAGGTCGTTTAAGGTCATCGACGTCGATACCTCCGGAAAGCTCGTTAGAAGTGCTTGTTACGGTAAGTAGCAAGTCTGTGCGTATCTGCAACTATTTTCACGTTAGACACGTCAATAGCGCTGAAATAACGACTTTGACGCCTTCGATCGATAAAAATCTCATCACCCAGCAGCACAGACACAGTCTACATTAAATTATTACAAAATAAAATATTTTTGATGTAGTATGCAGATGCAGCGTCAGGTACTTTGCGGTATACGACGTATCCGCAATAACTTTTACGCTGACAGAGTCAGCCGTCGAATGGAGTGCAGCAGGTAATGATGAACGACACATAATGATTGTGAATATATTCTGTGAATTTTCGCCATTCGTGACGATCAGCGCTCTGGGTCCGCAGCATCAACGTATCTGTAACAGCAAAAACAGACGTCAAGTCGACATTTCGTTACTTAAGCCCAAATTCCATTACGCCGACTTTGCGACAAGACACAAATCATGAAAGTCCGAGACGCAAATCACGTCGCCGACTTTCATGATTTGTGACTTTGTCGCTGACTTTCCTCGTGCATAATGGACCAAATTCCATTAGAGACACAAACGGGTTTGTCGCTAACTTGTCACGGACTTTGTTGCAAACATCTCGATATGTCGAGATGGTTTGTGTCCACGACTTTCATTATATGTGTCTGCGGCTTTCCCCACGGAAAAGCTTCGGTGAAAGTCGACGTAATGGTATTTGGGCTTTAAGACGCATACAGAGCGACGTAACTGAACAGAACTGGTTTAGTATTTGACAAACTGTTGTGCTGCAGTATTCTTACGGGTACTATTCGATGTGTAACAGTTTGTTTCATGAGTTGTTCTGTCGGCCTAATATTACACAGCATGCGATAAAATAATAATCAAACTAAAATTGTAAGAAAATACTTTCCGTTTTTACGTTTTCGCCAGACTGCAACAGGAAGCAGGAAAATTGTTTTAGGCTTCACAGTAGCTTTAATGAAACAGAAAGTTAATATATCGCTTTGTTGATACCGCAGTAAAGCGTAATACCCCGTTTACACGATGAAGTTGGCTCGACGAGCTGGCTCGCCCAGCTAATATATATATATATATATATATATATAT
>Ga0209671_1009084_pt1 | contig 10411 bp, 10 predicted proteins | sample WorMetHERISLAND2_2_FD_187401 | JGI IMG/M metagenome (GOLD analysis project Ga0209671, IMG submission 187401) | Marine gutless worms symbiont microbial communities from Max Planck institute for Marine Microbiology, Germany - Olavius geniculatus... | ecosystem: Host-associated > Annelida >... | reverse complement strand
GATTTCCTGCGAATCAACTGACCAAATTTCGTGCAGTTTACACAGCAAAAAAGGTCAATCGGGGACCAAAAGTTTGTCATCAGTCGTTTACGCAAAACTCACTCAAGGAAAAAAATTAAAATAAAAATTTAAAATTCTTGGGGATCCGTAGACCCCAGATCCCCCTAAATGACGCCCTTGTTCCTAAACGGAACTACAGTGATAGTATCTGTTAGGATGAATGAAGACGATAATAATAATACTAATAATGATGTTGATGACGCTGAGTGATGAAGTAGCCGGCCTTGCGTGATGTTGCAGTGTACGTGATGCTAGCGATGGAGCACGAGTTCGAAGGGATGATGATCGCCATGCAGCACAAGAAGCTGCTAGACGACGGAGAATACTTTCTGATCGGCGTCGACTCGAAGCCTTACGATCCTTCAGACCCGCAGGTCTACATCGAAGGTCGACGATGCCGTTTATTTGCTGTTTTCGTGTCGCTGTCCTTCATCTCGCCAGTTTCAGACTATAGAGTACAGATATGTTGGACCTTGGCATTGGTCCTGTAGTTCGTGGCGTTGTTAACATCGCTGCTAGAATAGACTGCCACGTCTATGTACGTCGTTAATCTGTGTCAATATTGGTCGCATTAACAGACTGTTGTCATGAATGATTATTAACTTGTTGCAATCCGTCTGTCCCAGTCTATTCTTGTGTTTTGTGTGATTTTTAACTTGAAATAAAGGAATTGAGTGATTGACTAATTGATTAACGATGACGACGACGACTTTGCTTTTATTTTAAACTTTTGTTAGTTCGTATTGTTAGGAAAATCACTCTACTGTATGCTATTACTGCTGTAGTAGTTGACGTGTTGTTGTCGGTGATATACTGCGCGATTTCTGTAATTAATTGTAGGGCTGTTATCGGACGTACATTCACATGACTCAATCACAGCTGCTCAGAGTTTTTTGCTCGTCGCCCCGGCCGCAGCCAACCGACATCAGTTTGCTAACTTCACCCGTGTTGTCAACGACTACCTCGAACAACCGCCGTTCAACTTCAAAAACACACACAAACATCTCGGCGTCCTCAAGAAGGCGAGCAAAATTATTATTCGTAACATTCATTGGAGCGAAGAACATCTGGTGGCTGATCGATAAGCGCAATAGAGTTTTCTTCTGCCGTTGATGCGCTACGTAAATTCACGTTTAACTTTTACTCGCTTACTTACTTTTTGCCTTTTTTACATTGCTGCTTGCGTCTTTCTTATTACCGTAATGTATCGTGTTCCTGTGTTTACGAGGTAAATGAATCTGTTTCTTTTTCTTTTGTTCTTCACCTTTCACGTATCAAGTAGCAGAGTAGACTGTATTGTCCCAATTTGGAACTAGAAACTCTCCACAGATGAGCGTAGCATATTGAAAAAAATGCAACATTGGTTCGCTTGGAAAAATACGTCGTTCACTTCAACTGTTGGATGTCCAATTTTTACGCTTTTCCAACTAAAATTTTCAGTTCCCGGTGACGAACACCCAGTAGCCTAACTGTTTCATTCTGGTCGACGTGTGAGCCTGTAAGTAACGAGGAATAAGGAGTGACTGACCTTGAGTATGTGTCTTTGTCAGCTGCCGGTGGAAGCTGCGTATCTGTACGACGCTGTGTGGATATACGCGAGGGCCGCGCACGCACTTGTTGCTCGTGGGTATGATCCATCCGACGGACGACGAATCATTGACCGCATCAAGGGAATCACCTACAAAAGTTCGTAGAGAAACAAGCAGATTGGACGTTAATCTGTACTTAAAATTTAAATCGCTGGCAACAAAAATTATTGGTTTAGTAGGGCCAACAGAAAAACTACTCGTACTACCATTTTACTACTACTTTTGTCGTTTCTGTCTTATCTGTTTGTGAGTTATTATACGTCAGTTTAGATTGTCGCCACAACGTGAAAGCGTGTTTTATCACAAGTCGGCGGCCACTGTTCATGATTTAAATTTGTCTTCATTTCGCAGGGTCGACAGACTACTAGGCGACAAACCAACTAGGCGACAGACGACTGGACTACAGACCACCTGGGCGACAGACGTTTGGGCGACAGGTTGGGACGTGTGGGCGACAATAGTTAGGACGAATGGGCGACACAATGAGGGACCACTGGGCGACAAAAATATTTTAAACAAATTGTATTGTATTGTGTGCACAAATTGAACACCGATAACCATCACATAGAGCATGTTTAGTTAACCCAGGCGCTCGAGACCCAAGTTTATATGACCCTAAATACGACCGCTGTAAATCTAAATCAGGCCCAAAATAAACGTAGCTCATAAAATTGTGGTTCCTTGCAACTTCTTTGATTCAACCGACAGATCAAACGTTGCAGCACTGTCAAGCAATATAATTTGAACACAATCCGCCCGCTGAAATCGACTTGCTGTGAATACAAGTTGTAACAGAAACGTTTTACACAGCGAGCTGACCAATGAACCGAACAGTTCATTGAAGTCAGCTCGCTATACCTGAACGTCCGCATGCAGTCAAGTGACCGTGGAAGTATATAAGGCAACGTAATCCTAACAAAACCTTTACAGTCGCATATTTTTTTATCTCCGCCAAGGAGATTATGTTTTTGCCAGACTTTGTTTGTCTGTCTGTCTGTGTGTTAGCAAGATAACTCAAAAAGTTATGGACGGATCTTTCTGAAATTTTGAGGTTATGTCGCGAATGGCAAAAGCTACCAGTGATTTAATTTTGGGGGTGATCCGGAAGGAATCCTGGATTCTGGATCACTTTGAAATTTTCGTTGCCATTGCTTCCAATGGGGCATAAGGAATACCGCTGCAAAACCGAAGATGATGCTACCACCTAGCGAACAACATTGCCTTGGCGGAGGTGTGCGGGCTCTGATTGCTTTCTAGTTCGTCACTTTTATTTTCTACTTTCGCTAAATAAACGACATTGTCGCCCAGTCGTTTGTCGCCCACACGTCTCAAGTGCATTCATCGATGTCGCCCAAATGTCTGTGGCCCAGGTGGTCTGTCGCCCAGTCGTCTGTTGCCTAGTTGGTCTGTCGCCCAGTCCTCCGCACCCCTTTCGCAGTAGCCTACTGTTTTGTACCCTTTTTCTGACAAAAAAGTGTTGTGGTATTTAGTAAGTGAAAATAGGCCTAAAAGAAGAAGAAAGATTTTCGCTGTTGAAAAAATCGTTTGTTTAATGCGCGATACCTGCAGACGGCCAAGAATCTATGAAGCGCTTCTTTGGTCTTGCTGTAATTAGTTTCGTAGGTGATAGCTGCTACGTGTCTTCGATGACATCAATCATATCAGTCTTAGACGGGTTCCAATACCGTACGTGAAATTACATCGGCAGAAATATTGTTCGAAAACTCACATATGACTGATACGAGTTTCTATCAGTGTTTATTAATATTATTATATTTGTATTTTGTAATGTTTCCGACATACGCGTCACAATTTGACTTTGTACATCATCATTTGCGAAGTGCGCTTATCGCGTTGTTGTTTTAACTCACCGTCAGTTAGGGTAATTTTAGACTCCACCGCACTGAGGGTTATTAAATGTCAAACTAAGACAAATTATTCAATGCCTTGTTGGCAATAATTTCGTTGTAATTTCGCCACGATATTTAGTTTAAGAAAATCAAACAAAGACACTAACCGGTAATAATAAACTTTGATTACAAGATTATTCTAGCTTATTTGGCATAGGTTTACTATGATGCGACATACGTATAATTTCACGTGTGTCGGGCTAGAAGAGAACAAAGTAGCGAGTATAGAACCATTAAAATGGCGCCGGCGTAAAACCACCGAGGTGCCGAGGCTAATCAGCACACGACTGACTGTTAGGTCAATGAACTCTTGAGACAGCAAATAAACCGCTTCTTGTAGAGATATCATTATGTAAGGCGATGTTGCGGTCAGGTAGCCGATGTGTGTCGCTAGAGACAGTGTGCCGCTCGCGTTTACTTTCTGATAACGTGAGCAGGTGCGATGGGCTACACGGTGTACATTGATTCAAGCGGCGATCCTCAAGGTAACTTCACTTTGCTAGCTAGACGACTCGACCGCGACCAGGTCGGCTTCGGCATGTACCCCGTCGGATCGTTTCTGCTCGACCACGATGACACTAAACTGCCGGTCAGTTCTGAGCTCGTATGATCCACAATAAAACAGTTTATGATTTGCTGTCCAGTCGCTCATTGGTTTTCAAAATGTGAACTAGATATAAGTCAAAGATGTTGTACTATGTACGGTGTTGGTTTTCTTTATTTTACATTAACGTACAGATAAGCGTACACAATATTATAATCATTAACCGTAGTCTGTCAGCAAAGAGAGTATACAGTTTCAGCCGCTAATACCCAGTGCTCAACATAACAGTATATGCAGTTCTTATGTAGTGATAATGCTGTAGTTAAATATCTTGTAAGAATTGGACTGTGATGTGTATATGTTTTATTTTTGCTTTTCTTTTTACCACTTTTATTGCTTTTATTGCTTTTATTATTTTACCTGTGTTCTATGGACGTTTCTGTCTGAAATAACCTTGATTGATTGATTAATTGATTGATAGCGTAGGTGAATGTATAGGCCTATTGTGTTAAATAATTGGACTGCTTCAGGACCCAGGTGATTCGGCAAGCAGCTAACGTGGACACAAGCTTAGCTAAGTAACGACAAAAACGGATGATTGCTAACCTGCGGCGATGAGCATATATACAACGTGTTTTCTGACTGTTATTTTTGCTGTGCATCTACTGAATTGTGTTAGTCATGTGGTTCTGTAGAGATTTTCCTACCTTTTATTGACACTTTTAAATGCTATTTTAAAAAATGCCTCTGCGTTACATAAATTCCGTGTGTACTGTATTATAGTGCAGTCAATAGTAGGCCTAAGTACGTGCTAACCGAGGACTAGAATATAGTCGCGATTCAGGGCTGATCATTGTGCTGGTGTGCTGGTTTCGCTGCTGCGTAGAAGTTGTATATAAAAGACGGTGAAGATCGAGTCGTGCAATGGATCGGTGGTCGACCTCCACTCGCCGTGCCGCTTTGTGGTTTTCACGGTGAAATATGCCTACCAGTTTCAGGTATACACGCACCGAGCCTTCTTCATCATTACCGTGAACGTTAACACATTTCGACTTCTTTATCGCTATTTCAAGGTTTACTTCCTAGTTTAAAAAAGTAAATTGTGTGATTATTTATTGTCGACGGTAAATTATTATGCCTTTATTACTCCCATAGATTTTGTGTCTTGTTGTTGTCTTTGAATATAGTGATTTAGACTAAAAAGCGCGGAGAAACGAAAATTGATGTACACTGTGTCTCAAAAACATACTGAACATTTTCAATTGTAACTTTATGGATTATCAGATTTTTTTATTTTTGGTACAAATATTTTTGAGACAACTAACCATCAAATGACCATTCAATTTCCCACCTCACCCAACGTCTGTTCCTGCACTACCTGGGGATAACAAAACCAACGAAATATTACTTTTTTATCTAATGCGGTATGATTACTTAATCAACGTGACACATAAAAACACATTTTGTTTACATTTCTGACACTTTAATTGACATTTTATCCAGTTGTCCATTTTTCAACTGTTTGCAGTAAAATTGCTCGAAATGTCGGCCAATTATGCGAACACAAGCATGGAGTGGAGACCCTTTCTCTATTTCTTGACAGAAGTATCGATAATGTTTTGCTCCAGACCAATCCAAACCTTACCAATAGCTTGAATTTATGAACATTTCTGAATGTCGTTTGTAGCCACACTGCTGCATGACAATAAAACCTTGTAATAGACTGGCCGTTGGGGCCCATATGTTTAAATAGATGAAATTTATTGACGTTTTTTTCATTCATTTCAACACGCGTTATACTTGGTTTGCTTTTTCCAGATAGTGCAAAAACAGACGTCGGGTGAGGTGAAAATTTAAACAATGATTTAATAGTTAGTTTAGTTGGTTGTGTCAAAAATATTTTTGCTGAAATGTATTAAAATTTGCTAAGTTTTCTTCGAGAATCAATCGATAATGTCAAAGATGTTTTTTCAGGTATTTTGTTTATTTCAAGGTATATTTTGCATGATCCGATTTTTCTAGGTAGTGCAAAAGCATACAGTAGGTGGGGTGGGAAATTGAGTAGTCATTTGATGGCAAGTTGTGTCAGGAATATTTGGAACAAAAATTATCAAAATCTGTTGACTGTTTTTCAAGTGACAATCGAAAATGTCGGCTATGTTTTTTGTACATAGTGTAGAAACGTTTTTCAGGGCGGAAATAACCGAATTTTAGCTCATAAGTTAGACAGACGGCCGCACGACATGTTGGCACTTGTCCGACATATAGTTTTCCAGTTATTACGTTGATTATCGCACTGTTGTACAGATTATCGCGGTCAGATCGCCGGAGGCGTCATGTCAGCACTCGCTGTAGCATGCATCATCATTCTTGTCTTTGTCTATCGGTTAGTTGCCAATCTGTATTGCAGCAAAATTTGGCTTTTGAGCAAGTTTGCAGTGACAATATATACCTTTATTTGCAATAATAATTCTGGGGGCTTACAGCAAAAGTTATGAATACTACAAGCCAGAGTGGCGCTGGTCAAATTTCATAATGAATGCACAAAGGACCATAGAACTCCACCGTACGTTATATGCTTATTATTGTGATATTATTATTCTGTTGTAAGCTAAATATAATTATAGTTGTTATAATTATTGCCGTCGTTGTTAATGTCGCTTTGGTTGTGCAGAAGTTGGCGCTACGAGCAGGAGCTGTCGAGTCTGCTGTGGAAAGTGGACATTAAAGACGTGTCAGTATTTCGTACAACAACGACTGCAAATTCGCTGTACTGCAGTTCGCTCAATCTCAGCAGGGTCAGTTAGCTTTTGGGTAGCTTTCATAGCATTCAGTTTTCTTAATTTCTGCAACTTTTTGTCAACACATTTTAAGCTCGCAGCCAGTAACAGACTTACGATGACGACACGCAGTGTCTTGCACAGCTTGCACAATATTAAGGCCATTTCTGTCTGAAATTTAAACGCTTGAAGTAGTTTTTTGTAGAAGTATTTGAACTGCTTTTCTTTTGTACGAAGTTAAATGCGCCGAATAAAACACAGCTCTATACTTCATGCAAGAAACTGGTAGGTCTGATTGGTAGGTTGTGTTTGCTGTAAGCTTAAAACTTTCTCGTAAAAAAATTGCATCAAAATTGAAATTAGGATAAAATTTGTACAATAACTTGTGCAAATTTCACAGCAACTTATGGCCTACAAAAGCTAGCAGTTAGTCGTTCGAGATAAACCCGAATAATATACTCGCAGTGAAACGCTCTATAGGCCTAAACTCCGCTTGCTTTGATTTGCTGTGCGTATGTTGTACAACATGCTGTACAATAATCTGTACGACAGATCCATAACAAATTGAAAGTCTACGCCAAATCCACACGACAAGTTGTACGGCACATGTCCACATCAAACCGTAGGCCTACAACAAATCCACAGCATTCCGACATGTTAAGATGTCGTAGCCCATAGCTTGTTGTACGACTTGTTGTCTAGCGAAATCCACAACAAATGGAACTAGTGGAGTTTGTGTCACAACCTGTAGGTGGTGGAGACAAGTGCGAGCAATGAACAAGACGCTGCGGCTGAGACTACACACGGTGTTGGTGCGGCGGCGTCGAGGATGTGGTTGCAAGTGTCCGCGGTAGAACGCAGCAGCACGGCGTCACTCAGCTCCCAGCCTGACTTCATCGACGTGCGTCAACTCTACACACAGGTCGGCTCATATCGCGGCCAGCTAGTTGCCGTCAGACGCGTCAACCGAAAGTCAGTCGACCTCACGCGTGCCGTCCGCAAAGAACTCAAGCTGGTTAGTACGATTGTTACGCGTAACGCGTTGTACGTCACACTGTAAACGTCATCAAATATATCCCCTTCAAAAACATCACAAACAGGCGCACAGTTAGACTAGACAGTAAGACATCAAAAATGGTAAATATAAGCTTAAGCACAAAAAGGCGATTTTGCCGCCAAAATGTAACTGATTGTTTCAAAAAAAATTATCTAAATCTTTACATAACTATTTAAGTTGCCTACTTTTGTGTGTCTATCTCGCGGTTTGTCCACAAGAGACAGGGTTAAAATTCACTATATTTTTGGCAACTGTTTTAGGCAGTAAGCGACAATAATGATTAATAACCTTAGCGTTGTATCGAGCGGAAAACGATTAATTCAGTGCAGTTGACAGGACGTCTGCCGTGTTTCTATTGTCGATGTATTTGATCTGATGACGTCGCCAAACACGCACGCATTACGTCGCTTACAAACGAAATTATGACCGAAATTTCAGTTTATACGTTTATTTTTTTACAATCCTATAATAACGGTTTTGATAGATGCACGTTTTATTTTCTTACTTACTCACTTACTTACTTAATCGTACGCAGGTGCAGCCACATGAAACCGTTTATATCAAAGTACAGCCGTAAAAGAAAAAGCAGTTATTTTACACGATGTGGCCGTGATATCGTGATTGTTGTCGGACATGCAGATTCGTGAAGTTCGTCATGACAATCTGAACGCGTTTATAGGAGCATGCGTTGATCCCAGCTCCGTGTGTGTCCTGACAGAGTACTGCAGTCGAGGCAGTCTACTCGACATACTCAGCAACCAGTCACTCAAACTAGACAGCATGTTTGTCGCCTCACTCGTCTCTGATATTCTCAAGGTACAAACTGATGTTGTTTTGTCTAGGCAGCCGTAGTGGGCTTAAGTTTTAAAGTTATGTTGGGGCAGCTGAGTTTAGCTTAAGTCCTCGAGTTGTGTTGTTTAGTGGTAGAGTAGAATTAGCGTAGAGTAGAGGGATTTGGTAGGAGTTTGAAACGGCGAGTCGTGCGACTACTGTAAGCTGAGTGTTAGCCTATGTTGTGCGGACCTTAGTTGATTAGTCGTGTATTCGTTAGTTTTTTTCGTTCGTCCGTCTGTCCCTCTGTCTATCCTGTCTCTGGACCGTTCAAAATGTCGTTTGCTTCGTTAAGCTGGTTCGATAGTATTAATAAAGTTAATTTTTTGCTCTTAAAACCTCAATATCGTGTGTTGAGTTTTATTCATTTACTTAGGCATCCTGACAGCATTGTGGTCCACTCACGCCGAACGCCACATTGTATTTGTGGTGAATAATGATGATGATAATGATGATGATGTAACGTTATGTCAAAACATGGTTCGAATCGTAAACGTCCAGTGGATTAGGCCGATATGCATTTTTGGCAGATTTTTTCTTTATTTTTTGTATCTTCAACATGTGCTTAAAAAGGCTAAAATGTTTCGCAATTTTAAAAGTTGTGAGCAACAGCTGAGCTCTGACACGAAATTAACGGCGAATGTACACGAAATGTATTACAGTAAATTGTTATTAGTGCAGCTGATGGCTAACTGGTGCAGGGGATGATTTACCTTCACGACAGTCCGATCAACTGTCACGGACATCTCAAGTCATCCAACTGTGTCGTCGACAGTCGCTGGGTGCTTAAGATCACCGACTACGGACTGCGTGAGTTCACAAGCGCTTCCGACTCGCCCAAACTCAACTGCAAGACCGACGAACGCTCCTACTACGCCAGTCAGTATACACGAGGTTTCATAAAAAGGGCCGCTTTTTGTTTTTTTTCATAATTCACTCAAATGATAATCAATTTACACAAAATTTGTACCAGTTGTAGCTGAAGAAATACTAATTCAGAATATTGCAACATAATATGGCAGTTGATTAAATATTCTTTGACGTAATGCTGACGTCATAACGTGTCACGGGTACAAGCTAGATAGTCTCAACTGGTGCTGTCAGTTGCTACCCTGTTTCAATGGTGAACTTAATCTGGTTCGCTAATGAAAAATGTTCATCGCGTCAGCACTAAGGAACATGAGGGTATGAAATCAGGCGTCTTGCGATCCAAAAACGCAACCGTTTTGCAAGCTTGGTGTGCTAGTTCACTGTCTTGCTCGAACATGTAAAAGTCCAACTATCCCCACAGAAACGTAAATATGATTGTTTCGCATGTTTTTTTGTAGTTGTAACTGTAAAACTTTAAGAATTTGTCATGAGGGAACCAATTTTTTTCACCATCAAAACAGGGTAGCAACTGAGAGCACCAATTAAGACTAGCAAACTTGTACCCGTAACACATTATGACGTCAGCGTTACGTCACGACTAGCAACGAATATTTAATTAACTGCTATATTTTGGTGAAATATTTTGAATTAATATTTCTTCAGCTACAACTGATAAAAACTTCGTGCAAATTAATCATCATTTGAGTGAATTATAAGAGAAAGAAAAAGGGGTCCTTTTTATGAAACACCGTGTATACAGAGTATACAGC
>Ga0209671_1009082_pt1 | contig 10412 bp, 7 predicted proteins | sample WorMetHERISLAND2_2_FD_187401 | JGI IMG/M metagenome (GOLD analysis project Ga0209671, IMG submission 187401) | Marine gutless worms symbiont microbial communities from Max Planck institute for Marine Microbiology, Germany - Olavius geniculatus... | ecosystem: Host-associated > Annelida >... | reverse complement strand
TATCAGAACAAAAATCTATTTTATTTTAAAAAGTCTACTCATGAACCATCATCAATTAAACGTGCATTACTGAAAAATACTGTTAAGCCAAGCTTTAAGTAAAAGTCAAATGTCAGACAGTTGCATTTAAATTTAGGACGTGCAGATGATATAATGTTCAAATTATTACACATTCCAACTACTTTCATAAAAAGACAAATAATATAAAGTATACTAATAAAATGTGGAGAGCACTAACACAATAAATGCACAGTGAAAACGTATCAATAATGAGAAACAATATACTTCATGCATTTCATTACCTTATCCAGGTATAAAATTTTCTACGCTATACTGTTTTTCTTCAGCTAACAACAACAGCAAGGTGTAAACATCACTCAGTACACATAACATACACCAGCCAAAATATACTTTAAATACACATCTTGTGCGTTATTTACAGTGGCATCTTCTGGGAGAATTTTTAACAGTACAGAAATTGTTATTAGGCAAATTATTGTTACAAAAACTACTACATTTGATATTCTACTAGAGTTTGTTCACAGAAGACATGAGAAAATCATGGCACATTGCTGTTTAGTCCAGCTACAATGCTTGACGTTCATTTGCTCTGCTGCTCCAGATACGCAATCAGATCAGCACGGTCTGTTTCTTTCTTCAGACCGGCAAATATCATCTTCGTTCCTGGGATGTACTTCTTGGGATTTTCTAGATAGTCGAACAGCGTCTCCCTCGACCATACGATGTCTACAAACCGACAGTGTCCAACTGTACAACTGTCCAACTCGGCGGACACAGGTTTACAACATAATACGACACAGTCCCTGAAACTGCCGCTGCCATTAAGGCCTCGGAACACAACCAGCTGTTAACGATTCGGATCAGTTGTTAAGGCCTTAGCAGACGGTTCCAGTGACTAATACAATGGACAATGGGCAACTTCACTTTCTGCCTTAGACTTTCGCTGAGTCTAAAGCTAAAGCTAAAGCTAAACACTAAAGTCTGTACTTAGACCACAGTTCAACTAAACTTTGGTCTAAGTCTACTGACTTGGACCAAAACGATTAAAAATGGCGGAAAAACAGGCAAACCTAACAGGAAATAAATCAACCAGTTATGCTTGGACTTGCTTATTTAATTGTACCGCGCATGCAAATGATGTAATTACGTAACGTCTTATGTCATCGTGCATTCATTACGGCATTTATTTTTGGTACCAGACTGCTTTAATTTACTAAACTAACCATGTGTATAGGACTGTAAGTCGCCATGTTTTCGCTCAGCTAAAGTCAAAAGTTGAAGTGGATTCAGGCTCGGCAAAAGTTAAGCCCTAAAAGCTAAAACTATCTCTTCCATGCAAATCGAACCGACTTTAGCCAGGTTATTTCGGCTCAACTTTGGTCTAAGTAGCTAATTTTCGACTCAGCGAATCGCTGAGACTTTCACTGCACCTAAACTTTGGTCTAAGTACCTACGTAGACCGAAGTTCAGGCTCAGCGAAAGTCTCAGCGAAAGTCTAAGTCAAAAAGTGAAGTCACCCAATGTTTACAACCTCATAGTCAAAGCACAGCCATTGCAAAAGGTTACCCAGTTCAGATGTCAAAATGGACCAGACATGATATCACAGAACCTCAGACATAGCAATGACCCATGGTTGGATTTAATCCTTGGACCTCACATACCATACTCAAGCATTTACCATTGTATAACTGTACTGACCTTCAAGATCATCCAAGGTCAACGATTTCTATCTCATCTAAAAGAGTGTATGCCACTTTTTATTAGTGATTAATAGTAACCTTGGCCATATCTCACACCGTTTCCGACATATGGCCAGTTTTCCATCGAATTTCTTACCCCACCTTCGTTCAACACCAAATTGAAAATGTTCCTCTTGCATTAGATTGCTGAAATTTTGCAGGCCTGAGTTTAAGGCACATGGCTAATTATTCACGTAAAAAGTTTTTTCCTGCGACCTAATGCTTAATCACAATACAGTATATGGACAGACAGACAGACAAATGAACGACAACCATGTCAACAGCTCGACTGTTACTTAAGTACGGTCAGGCTGAAAATACATGACTGAAAACCTGGTAACATTAACTAGAAACCCCAAAAAGCCACAAAATAAAAAACAGCAGATTGAATATCTGTCATTTTTATAACATGAAATTAAGCTGGCAAATGTTGAGAAGAGGTTGATACATACTTCTGCTCTTATTTGCATCAGTGTAGGAAAAGCCTGGTACAGAGCCAGTTTTACGGCCAACAACGCCGTGTAAATTTGGTCCTTGCAGGTTTTTGCCACCAGCTTCAGCGGTGTGACACTGCGCACATCGCTGAACAAATATCTTCTTTCCTTTCTCTGCGTCACCAGCTGGTATACCCATTATGTTGACACCGTGAAACTGAGATGTTGCTCACAGGTTCAGCTCTCTGGCAGTTATCTAAAATTACAAACCAAAGAAGGAAATGTCAAATAGCTCTCAACAATGTCACACTAACCTTGTACCGGGTATACTACGGACGAAGCTTAATATGACTATTTGACAATGTTTTAATACAAGTAGTGTCACTAACAGAAGCCAGGTCTCTATTATAAAGTCAAGACTTCAAGGTCATTTGTTCTAAACAGAAGATGGGGGCTTATATGCTGTATGTCACATGTGGTCAATTCTCAAACCAGAACTGTCAACATCGGGGGATACTAAACATATCCTAGCTGCAAACTAACATTTTCCCCTATTATAGGGGAAAGTTATCCAGGCTGTTTCTGGCAGTCTCGTTTTAGGGACACCAGTGACAAATCATGTAAGACTGAAAAGATGCAACTGACACAAGTTACAATCAACAAGAATCAAACGAAACCAACCTTCGTGTCTTGATGAGCATGATATTATGTATTACATTTCTAAATCAAATGTTACATCAGCCATTAACATGCGAAAGATACCAACATTACATGTCCAGATACCGGCAAAACATCACACTGGACTGGAGGTTTGGCAATACCGACAACTTTACACAGTACCCTTTCTCCCACAGAAATTACCTCGTCGTTTGACAGTCACCAGTCGAAACTCAGCTACTAGGCGATTAATGCACGTCAGACGAAAGAATGAAGCAAATTACCGGTCACTCTAAACAGACGATCAAGGGCAAAACGACCTAACACAAGTTCACATTTGACATGACACAGTTCACGCCCATTTTGACCTTGACCTACGCCGCACATCCGCTTCCGTTTTGTTGTGATAGTAAGTAACACTGCAACATAACGTAACGTACGAACGCTCTGGTCTACCAGTCTGCAATTCGGTGTTGTACAAAGGTGGGCGTAGGAAAATGCGCGTTTTTCAACCCACAAGTCGCCTTATCTCAGAAACAGCGAGAGATAGGGCAAAGGTTGTTATTAATCACTAAGGGCCGGTTTCTGGATCTTAACCGGCCAGTCAAGTTAGTGTTAACTGACAGATTTGCATAACTCGCGTTTCCCGTTGCACTAACCAATGGTCAAAATGGCCAAAAATTTAACTGGCCAACATCGGGCAGTTAGCTAACTGTCGATCGTAGTTATCGTATTTAACGCAACTTTTGTACCATTTTGCAAGCAGTTAATTGAAGAATGTCATACTATAAAACGATTTTACCGTATATAGCCCGTACCGTAATTAGCCCGGTGGAACGGCTCTTCAAATTTCTCGCAAAATTTCGGCGATCAAGTGCAAAACAAACATTCTCAAATTTGGAGTTAAACAAAAGTGGGGTAAGCAAAATGTGCGTATTTCAACCGCTGAGTCGCCGTTACTCAGAAAATTTGTCCGAGCCTTCAACTTATTGTAGTTCGCACTCAACCTCGGTGAGAGATATGGCCAAAGTTGCTATTTATCACAATAAAAAGTCGTATAAAAACTTTCAAATGACATGAAAATCATTAGCCTTGGATGACGTTGAATGATAATTGACATTGTGACATGTTAATGTCTATTGCCCAGGCATGTACAGGGTGTTCCAAAAACGGATACCCAGTTTTATTTTTGGGATAACTTTGGTAGTTCAGCACCGATTTTAACCATTCTTTCACTGTTACAAGCAGAAATTTATGGCGCGTAAACGTGAAGTTCTTTCAACCACCGAACCTTTATTGTGTGACCACATTACCTAGCAAAACAGTTCTCAGTTCGTGAGCCCATGATCAGCGATCATCCTTTGTTATTCTACCCATATCAAACGATTTATTTTAAAAGTTATTACTGGTAAACAAAGTAAATAAACACAATATGACGTAACACTGACGTCACAAGACACTACTGCGAATAAGTAAGTAAGCTTAACTATTTTATGCTACGAAATTGATATCTTTATGAGTTGCCTGTTCTCCGAGACCACTGTAGCTTTGACAGTGTTTGTTTTGCTAGGTCATGTGGTCACACAATAAAAGTGCGGTGGGTGGAAGAACATTACGTTTACGCGCCATAAATTTCTGCTTGTAACAGTGAAAGAATGGTTAAAATCGGTGCTGAATTACCGAAGTTATCCCAAAAATAAAATTGGGTATCCGTTTTTTTGGAACACCCTGTAGTATACCCAAGTATGACCAACAATGGGAGATAATAATTATATCCTTCCCGTGACTTTTCAGTAATTAAACAGTAGCGGAGTGTACAAAAAAAGAAAGTACTGCATATAGCTATTACACGAGTTCGCGCCGCAATTAAAAAGTCACGACGTACGAAAAAAACATCAAGTTAATTAACGCGCGACGTCAAGCAGCAACAAGGCTACAGAATAGTTGAACTTTGACATGAAGATATGTTCCTGTTGACCAGATGTAGACCTAAGTAAATTCACGTGAGTTAAAAGCCAGACGTTTCATTTCTGTTTTTCAAGATATGCAATCACATTGGCACGGTCAGCTTCACTTTTCACGACGCCTGCGTGTTTTTTCACGTCCCTCGTACCGGGGATGAACTTTCTCGGATCTGCCATATATTCAAACAAAGTCTCCGCTGTCCAAACGACATCTGACAACACCAGTAAGACCAACTTTGTACACCATAATAAGCCTATAAAGCACAAGTTAAGCTATAGGCCTGCAATACAAAAGCAATAGGCCTACACCACTATATGGGCCTACACTACAGATAATTTAATGTTTTAGTGCTGTGTGTATTCTTATAGTTAATTTTTCTTATTTCATTAATTTGTTTCACTTTCAAAGGGCAAGGGCACCCAGAGCCGTCTTAATGCCGAACACGTTGAAAGGAAAAAAGTGTCCTCTCCCCCAGCGAATTATAGGTCTGTGGAGTGTCGAAAGCTAGCTTCCCCAGAGCCAAACGGTTTTGAACTTTTGGCACATTTTTAGTTTGAAAGAACTGCGTTTGATGGAAATAGGAACATGACATCCCCTGTCGCCTTCGCCTTTGCAGTGACGTCGCTGAACAACTGCCGGACCCTTTGATACTTTGGGCCTTCACCTTGTGTCCTGGCACATTAATGTTAGCTTGAACGCAAGACCTGAACGGCCGAGAGCAGTGGTATGGTGTTATTGTTATTAGAGAGAGGGCCTTTTGGTTCGGACTAAGTACTGCGATAGGAACAAGAAACCCAGCTGTCGTTATAGGATAGCCGACCGAACTGGTTGTCAGTGACCTTCAAGGTCATTCACTCTCACCATTTACGAGATACGGTACGGCCACTTATAGCTTGAAACTTTTTAATTAAAAATTGCGGCCAAACCGCAGTAGATGGAGACATGGTTACTATTGACAGCACATAGGAAGTAGTCGGCGCCCTATCCGATGGTACTATCGCCGACTCTCTAAGATTTACCGTTCAGTCACAATACCGCACGATTAGCATACCATAGTGCGTTATGACCCTTCAAGTTCATCGTAGGTCATCGATTTTCATATCATTTGAAAGCCAATATGCGACTTCCTATTAGTAATCAATAGCAACCTAGGTTTTATCTCGCACTGTTTAGCCACAATACATCCGTGACGGGCAGACGGGCGACAGACACACAAACGACAACAGTGCCAATAGCTCGACCGTTACTTGAGTACGGTCGGCTAAAACAGTGTTAGGGGGAGGCCTACTGCCATTACCCCCTAACACTTCTTCCCTGTTTGAAATGTATTATGTGGAAAATTAACACAGTATACAATCCCACCATTGGAATTTGCACCTTTTTTGTTTTTTACGAGTAAAAATAGACGTTGGTCGATCGGGGCCCCTAGACGACCTAAAGCTCAGTGGCATTGCAGTTGCACCCGTGCCTATCCTTATGGTACCCTAAAAGTATTATGCGCCCGAGGCATGTCTCCATGGCACGGCACAGCTTACTTCTGTTCTTGTTGGCCTCCGTGTATTTGTCATAGCCCGGTGCAGAGCCAGCTTTGCGGCCGATGATGCCATGCAGATTGGGACCGAACCACTGTTTGCCGCCTTCTTTGGTCGAGTGACAGGTAGCGCAGTGCATCTTAAAGATCCGCTTTCCTTTTTCAGGGTCACCTTCTTCCGGTAGCCCGTTACCCATCGCTTCTATACGCGTTACACAATTCAAAAAAACGTCGCTTAATCAGGAAAAATATGTTGAACCAGTAAACAGTGACAGATTTAATTAACTTCATAACACATAGGCTAAACCTGCATGAAACACGCATTTTCCAAGTTGGCGAACAACTTAACAAGTAGCGCGTAGTAATCAAAAACAGACTTTAAATGTTTTCGGAATGTCATCGCGTCGGTTGTCTGAGACTATCTAGTATCACACTTATGACTCGTACAATTCGCCTTGGAGCTCAAAATAATTATCTAAGCGTCTTCAACAAAGGCAAAACTTTGTAGTTAATCACCTGCACATCAGTTAAACCAGCGACGATCCTGTGTACATGTTACAAATGCAGGCTGTAGTTTTTGTTGCTAATTTTTCATGTTACATTAAAGCAGCCTACAGGCATAGACCTACTATGCGTCACGCTTCGGAATGATGCCCTGTCGCTAAGCTGTATGTGACGTCGTTGTTGTTGCTATAGTAACGTTCAGTTCAGTGACGTACGTTCCAGCGACATCGGGCGCGGCAACAGCTGAATCCGCATCACTGACAACATCGATCGCTATTACCATCACCATCAGCCGTTACAGCAACAGCAGCAGCAGCTGGGCAGCGTATTATATTGGCGAAAAGACGCAGAACACGATGCATTTCAGCTGCGCGGCAACAAGCGCCTGCAGCAGACGTTCCGATGACGACTTCGACGACGACGAAGACGACAACAAACGCAAGTCAACTGACAGAACTTGTCGCCTCTCTAAGTACCACCACGCCACCGATCCGACCAGTAGGTCTACCTACGTCTTTGTGTTTTGTTGTATTGCTGATGTCTTAGTTATCGTCATTCAGTGGCGTAGCGGTAGCCAAAGGACAGATGCGGATTTAGACAGTGGCTTCTATCCCTACACGGTACCGGGTACACCTGGTGGGCGCAGCTTGCGCCCAGTGACAAATAGGAGCAGAAGTTTTGTTAAAGAGTGTACACACTCAGTGTAGATCAAAACTTTTTCCCTATTTTTACTTTCCCCTATTTTTTAATGTACACCTTTAACAAAACTTTTACCTCTAGACAGCTAGAAAAGGAAAAAGCTTAAGGGGAGGAGTGACGGCGGAAAGGGGGGGTACTTGAGTCCAAAAGTGGGGGAAAGGGAACTTGAGCCCGAAATTTGGGGATAAGTTGCGCACGATTTCGATTTCAGATTTGAGGGGATAGAAGCCACTGGATTTTAAAATATTCAGCATGTTCGTACAAACGGGCCTCACACAGGTCAAAGAATGTCAGATAACAGCGCGACATTTTCTGGTCCGTAAGGTCTTTTATGGCGTGTACCGAAGCTTAGAAGTTAACCTAACCCAGCAAGACATTCCCTGGCGTAGTATTGTGGCTTAAAAATTCGGAAAGATGTATTTCAAACTAAGTAGGCCTAATAGCAGCAAAACTGCGTACTGTTGTAACGCTGAATTTTTCGGAAGTTTTTTTGTACATTAATGTCATAAAATTTATGTGAGAGTCCTCACATTTTACCAATCTGGCCCAGCAAGGAGGACATGGGAGCATGGCCCCTGTCGTAGAGAGAAAAAAACTGAGGCTCGGCCCTGGACGGTAGCCCTAGCTGGGAATTCCGTCCCCAGATACCATGTTTTGTCCCCTTATCATCGTCGTCATCATTATAACTGTGCGGTTAAACTGACTGAGCTATAGTTGGGCAATTAACTGAATAACTGACTTGGTGAGTGATTTTGAGTAACATTAACAGATTTTTCGTCAATCGTCACGCGTGTTGACCAATCAATCATTTAACTCGAGTACGGAAAATGCATAAAAAACAACAAAAGTGGACATATAATTAGGCTTAAATGACGTCGATTTTTACAGTCAACCTAAAATATAGGCTTACTGCACAAAGTAATGTAATGTTGCGTTTAAGATGTAGTGGGATATGCATTGCATGTCAATATTTGACGAAGTTGGAAATTTATGAAAAATTTGGCGGCTTTGTTTGCAAACCACCCGGGTACACGCTGACTGTGTGCTATCGTGAGCAGCCAAGTCGACAAGCAGAGGAAGAAGTACGACGTCGAAATCATCATCATCAGCAGCAGCAGCAGCAACAGCCCGTAAACGCCGTCACAGCTCATCATCTCTGACGTCATCAAAGCGTCGTCGCGTGACGTCATCATCCAGCAAGTCAATGACGTCACGAACTCGCAGCAGCGCCGCGTCGGCAGCTTGGCACCGATCTAACTCAATTTCGAGGTCAAGGTCAAGGACAAATGCCAGATCGAGGTCACGGGCTGCTGCGTCCAAGACAGGCTCAAAGCGCCAGTCGGCACGTGCTAGAACCGCCCCCGGCTCCAAGAAGACCAATACTCGCTCGTCCAGCGCACGACACCGATCTAAGTCAACTTCAAAGTCAAAGTCAATTGCAGTGTCAAGGGCAAGGTCACAGGCTACGTCCAAGGCGGGCTCTTGCAGCAAGCAGCGAGCGTTGTCGTTGTCACGAGCTCGAATCGGTACCGGTTCCAAGAAAACGACCAAAACACGCCAGCCCGTCACCGCATGTAGCTACAGCGCACTGGGTGCATCGAAGCCGAACGTCGTGACCAAGCGTCAGGCAGCTGCAGCATCATCGTTATCATCATTATCACTGGCAACTCGCAAACCTGTCACTAAGTCGGCTGCAGGTCGAACCACAGCATCAGCGAAGACCAAACATCGATCAACAACAGCGCGAGCTGTCACCGCCAGTCGAGCTGTAGCCAAGTCAACCGCAGCCGGCAAACGCATAGCCCAGAAACGAGCAAAGAAATAAAAGTCTAGCTGGTCGAGACATTTCATTGCAGCGAGCATGCGGTAGTCCTGCATGGCATGGGAGGGGTTATCTTAATATAGGTGCAATAAAAAACTAATCAAATTTTGATTTGTGTATATACTGCAACAAGCTACAGTTACGAAATCTAATCAACTGAAATGACTTTCAACAGTTTTTGTTGGATCTACGGCGCGGATTGCGGTTTCTGCGATTGTTATCTTGGTTTCTGTCGTCGAATAATGCACACACACATTATTGGAGAATAAAAGATTTTAAGCATAAGAAACCGTAAAACCAAATATACTAGATAAAAAGACAACTTTGGTAGAACTGAAACAGCTCCAGAGTTTTACTCACAAATCATTTAAGTCGTGATTATGCTGAGTTATTGATACTTAAAGTCGCACATACCGTTTAAACTGATCTGATTTCACATGCCTATAGGGCCTACAAACTTCATGGAGGAAGGACGTCAAGCCTTGTACATGTGTTTACTGTTTACACTTTGCATTTCAAGCTGATTGTTCTAATTATTATATTGTTAATGTGTTATTTTTTATCGGTTTGTAATGTCGACAACAGAGCATCCTACCCACACGTGATCCCTCAGTGTTTCCACACATAAGAATGACTTTTTAAAATTTTTTATAATGTAAAAACACCCAAACGTTACCTCGCTGGTTGGCCAAAGTGTGTTATGTTGTGTTAAAAGATGACGCAATTAAAATTGCACGCAATAAATTCGTGTTCACGCGTGTTGTAGCTATTAAGAAATCCTGAAGCAAAATAAGTTCATTTTCTGAAGAACAAAATTCTCTGAACGTGTTTGCCTCCGTTACTGTACATAAATGTACAAAATATTAGTTTATACACTTGTTAAGGGCAATATTTAAGGACTTGCACATCGAAAACAGCAAAAAATTACAAAAGGCGATATTGCCTGCATCACACTGACTGTGTGTCAATGTGCTGCTGAATAATATCACCTTTTGTAATTTTTGCTGTTTTCGATGTGCAAGTCCTTAAATGTTGCCGTT
>Ga0209671_1009080_pt1 | contig 10413 bp, 3 predicted proteins | sample WorMetHERISLAND2_2_FD_187401 | JGI IMG/M metagenome (GOLD analysis project Ga0209671, IMG submission 187401) | Marine gutless worms symbiont microbial communities from Max Planck institute for Marine Microbiology, Germany - Olavius geniculatus... | ecosystem: Host-associated > Annelida >... | reverse complement strand
GGTGTCGAGGGTAATACTGTTTTTGCATCGTTCAATTGCCAGCAGCAGTAACAAAGAATATTTAATTGCTGTATTTAAACACTGACTTCAGTCATGTAAAGAATTTCTTTCAGAACATTTTGCTGAAAACCGCATGACTCTGTGATGTACGGTTGCAAAATTATGGCGCCATAAACTTTGTGCCGCATGACTCTGTGATGTACGGTTGCAAAATTATGGCGCCATAAACTTTGTGCCGTTTTTTGGACCACCCTGTATATACTGTAGTATACAACTGACCCCCCCGTACATAATTGACAGTGTGTTGGGGGGTTGAGAAAACATTTGGGGGTTTAACCTCCGAGTCCCTTCCCGGCAAGTCAAACACTGGCTAAATGTCTCGTAATGTGTACTGATATGCACTAATGTCAACATATAGTCCTTGAAAATTAATGTTGGCAGTCCTCGAATTTTATTTCATAAATACATACACTGGGAACACTGTTTAAGGTTTGCTGTATTTGTGCTGGTTGTGTAGTGACCACTGAACTACGCTGGCGCAGTTGTCGTCCTAGCACTGTAGACCAGCCTGGTCACCAGTCGTCCACATAAGACCAGCCTGCTGCTGCTACTCTTGCTGCTGCTGATGGGTGTGACAGACATGATCTTCTTCTTCTTCTTCTTCTTCTTTGGAGTATGGTCAAACTTCAACAAGTTGAAGACTCCTGACCAGTAGTGGTTGTGGACATGCTGGCAGTGCTGAGTGCATAACGAAAAATCTTGAAGGATGTCCCAGTGCATAAGGTGCTAATTAAAATAGAAAAGTGTCTCTGGCTCCTCATGGAAGGGTCGCAACTCCCTTTCACCAAAATCGGTGGAGTACCGCAACACCTTGATCACCTTCAGCGGCGCTGTTGTCTGAGTGTCGTGCAGTGGCGGATCAGCTAAGCCAAGGATTTGAATTCGTTGTATGAGCGCGGGCAACTGGGGCAAGTCTGTACTCTGTAGTCAAGCCAGTGTTCCAGTATTTGATGTAATGGCTCAACTGACGGGTCCATGATGTTGTGTACGTCGCGAGATGTGACAGTGACCAGATCGAAGTTAAGCCAGAAGTACTTGTGATAGACTGAAGACTTTTGCTGCTGCTGATCTTACCTGATACTTGTTTGTTGAGGTTATAATACAGAGTTTTTGTATGAATTTTTGTAGTTTGTAAATATGTTTCTTGTTTGTTTGCCGTTCAGTGTGTTTTATTGTTGTTAGTTGGATTTTTTTGCAGACGTTCTGCTGCAATATTTTGTAGAACTTTTTTGTAACTTGTTCGCTTGCCGTTAAGTGGTTTTCATACTTGTTTGTTGAGGTATTGCAGACATGCGGCTGCAGTATTTTGTAGAACTGATTTGTAGTTTGTACGAACATGTTATCGGTGGCAGAATCGCAATCCATGAATGGCCAGACGTGCTGTGGTCGTTAATGCTTTGGCCATAGCCCTTATGACACTAAATATACATGCCCTGTTGGCGGATGTTTGAGGTTTAAAACGTATTTGAGCTCGCTGGTAGTTTGGATAGTGATTTAGCAGGAAAACATCAGTACTTTGACCATAGCACTTTTTGCACTAAATGTGCACTAGTAGTGGATGTTTGTGATTAAAACATAGGCCCCCTATTTTATCTCAGTACTTTGGATGATTTTTCCAAAAATTATTGCTATTGTAAAATAAGTGAAAAAAGACTCCAATCCTCGCTTGATGCTGGAACTGCTCAAAGTGTGCTGCGCCATTCTTGTATCTTATCACTGTGTTTACGGGTCCCCCGTCTGTCCATCATTTTCCCACTTGTGTAATAGCATTACTTCTGCATTCTTTCATCACTTTGCTTATCTTTGCCCCTTTGCCGTTTTTTTTCAGTTTAGCAAATGCCGTTGCTTCTTGAGTGGGGACTGGGGCGAAGCTCAGCCAACCACTGTCAATTTTGGGACATTCTGGGCTCAGAAAAGCGAATTTTGAGGCAAGCCAGAAAGCTAATGAAAGTTTGGTCTAAAGTAGTACCAATTTTCTATCGAATGACTGAAAAACCTTTCGCCTTTTTAAAAAATTCATATTGTGTCGACGCCGCTGAGCGTAGACTTGAGTATTGCACATAATCTAGTCAAAGCCGAGACAGGTGCACGTCTTTTGATTTGTGTAATAACATTATTTCTGCACAGATTTTGATCGAAGGTCACGAAACCAATAGACTGGGCAATTATGTGGTTTCCTATTTGTGATAAATGATGACCACGCGTCTATTTTGCACGGTTATAGAGATATGCGGCCGCAAAGATATTGGGGTCACAAGTTTGATCTTTCTGGTGTCACGTGACGTTATCGGTCACGTGACCGTTGGATCCTTCTACCCCAAATACCCTGCCCTAGAACCAAACACGGAGTGGATCCAGATGCTCGGTTGCTGAGATCTGTCCATCTCAAGATGTCGAACTTTGGACGCCCTACGCCCTACAACGCACACTGTGGCACACAGACGCACTAAGGCTTGCTAAGCTGATGCGTCACAAGCCAGTAGGTTAGTATTGTTAGTATTGTTCCATAGAACAGCTATGCTAATTGTTTATTCGGGTTACTTGTGCGTTTCAGTGAAAGTGCACATTTTTGATATAAGCAGTGTGAGCTTCATAGTTAGATGGCAGTATTTTTGTGAGCTTTAATTCCAGATTTGATATGAATTTTAGTGCGTATTGTTTGGTGCTTGGATATTTTGCTAAGTGATTTAGTTTTATTTTAGGTCTCTGCCTGCAGATTGTACTGCAAATTGTATGTTGTTTCATACACAGTAAATGTGTAATGACATTTACAGTAGATAAACCTAGGTTATTTAACGTTTATAGCAGTGTAAGTTAACAGTTAGATGGCAATGTTTCGGTCCATTTCCAGATTTGATATGAATTTTAGTGCGTATTGTTTGGTGCTTGGATATTTTGTTAAGCGATTTAGTCTTATTTTAAGTCTCTGCCTGCAGTTTGTACTGGCGTTGTATGCGTTTCATACACATAAGTTTATATCAGTAAATGTGTAATGACATTTACAGTAGATAAACCTAAGTTATTTAACGTTTATAGCAGTGTAAGCTTTATAGTTAGATAGCAATTTTTGTGGTAAGCTCCATGTCCAGATTTGATATAAATTCTATTGCGTACTGTTTGGTGCTTGGATATTGTGCTAAGTGATTTAGCCTTATAAGTTTATATCAGTGAATATGTAGCATTCACAATAGATAACCCTAGGTCTTTAACGTTTATACAGTAGCAGTCTAAGCTGCATAGTCAGATAGCAATATTTTAGTAAGTTTTGTGACAGATTTGAAATGGTTTTAGTGCGTACTGTTTATTTTTGTACAACACTTGAATATTTTGTTAACCGACTTGGTCTTAGTTTAAGTATTTGCCTGCATATTCACAGTTATAAGCCGACTGCAGATTTTGTATGTTTATTTTTTGTTACAAAATGCATTTTATGTAGGTATACTGTCAGCTCATATCAGGGCATATGATAAGTTGTTTGATGAAAGGAAGTTGTATGGCAAAAACTTGAAATAGGTCTACGTAATATGTAACGAGATATCCGCCCATCCCATCTCCCGTTTCTACCTCATATCCATTATGTCTTATTTTAGAGCTTTTATAGTTGAATTTTTTATATATCTGTTGTTCGTTTTCAGCAGCAGCGTCGCAGGAAATTTTAGCATGTTGGAAAATTTTTCATCTAAATTTTCCACCTAAATTTTAGCCTGTCGGAAAAATTTTTTTTGAAAATTTTCCACCAAAATTACAAACTTTCGGGCTGAAAATTGTTCTGTTTGGGCATATTTTTCTTGCAAAATTTAAATCTTGGGCAGCTATAATCTCTTCTGTCTGAAATTTTTCGCTGTCTGTCGAAAAATTGCAACTCCCTACCGCCCCTCTCAGCCGAGGACGCTGCAGAACTCCGGCCTGAAACTACCCATTTGGGTTAAGTATCGTTATTTCTGACATGACCATTAGTCTTGAAATATATAATGTCCTATTGGCAGGCTTGCCGTGGATATGAAATTTTCCATCTATATCCATATCCATATCCACGGATTTTCTGTGGATATCCATGGACAGAATCTACATCCACAGGCTGCGTGCAGTCGCTGAATTTCACAGTACAGCAGGGGTTTTGGGGGTAAATCTCCACACACGGTCACACGCAGGCACACTCACACACACAAACAGGACGCAGATATTCCCCGCCTGAAAGTGTTGAAAATAGACGAAAGTAAAGAAAACAAATTTGAATTGAGTTATGTGTTTCACTTTCGTGAAAATCTGCCTAATTTTAGTTTCCCTGTTTTTAGAACGCAGCCTGTATTCGTTGCACATAATCTGTAGGCCTATGCCGTGGAGTGGACGCCGTTGAAGCAGACTTCTGCTTCTATACTGGCACTGAAAATGTTGGAAAACAAAAAAAAAACGTTTGTAACTGTGTTATTATGTTACAAAAACTCCAACTTTGATTTGCAAAAATCAGTCGGTCATAACGAATCACTTCACTCAGCCAAGTTTCCGTCTAGTGGGGGATGTGAGTCGTTTCTTAACGCCACATCAGCACAAAATAGGCCATTCAATGCTATAAATGGTTAAAAGCAGTTAAAATGCAGTTAATATATGTCTTATAAGCAAGGTTTAAAACTTGCTAAGATCAAGGCTATTAAGCTAATGTAAAAGTAGGCGTGCTCCAGCTTCATAGCCATCACCTCCATATCCATTTCTTCAACTTATCCTCACTAACAGAAATCTCTGAACGTTTCAATGTAGGCCAGTTTTTTCTCTTCGTCTGCAGCCTGAAGGGAATTATCGAACAAGTCACGGAACCAGTGGTTTTGCACTATGTGGTCTGATATAAACGTGTATTTGTTTTCCCCGACGCAGTGCAATTGGCGAGTAAATTTTCCAGATAGTCCACCACTGTGCCGTGATCAGCTATGACTTGTGCGCTGTGATTAATTAGCAGGCGTGCCAGCATAATATGCATGGATAGGCCTATGTTCATGGATATTCATATCCACGGCAAGACTGCCTATTGGTTATTTTGTGTGACTACGGAGTTCACCATCGGTAATTTTAGCAGCGGCGTCTCTGCAGGGGGGGGGGCAATCCACCTAAATTTTAGCATGTCGGAAAATTTTTAACTTTCCCCAAAAATTTTGGCCTAAATTTTTCACCTAAATTTTGGCTGTTCGGAAAATTTTCTTTTTCTCCGAAAATTTTCCACAAAAATTACAAATTTTGGGGCTAAAAATCATTCATTGGGCAAATTTTTCGGGCAAAATTTGAATTTTGGGCAGCTATGATCTCCTCTGTCTGAAATTTTTCGCTGTCTGTCGAAAAATTGCAACTCTCTAGGGGCCTACTGCCCCGCATCTCAGCCAACGACGCCGCTGAACCTCAGCCTGAAACTTACCATTAGGGTTAAGTATCGTTATTTCTGACGTGACCATTGGTCTTGAAATATATGATTTCCTGTTTGTGTGATATGACTACGTAGTTCGCCATGGGTCAGTTATGCATGAGTCTATCAACTCAACCCAACCCCGACTCACACAAAAATATAAACTTATAACCCCAACCGACCCATCATAATACGTGATACTGCATTTCTGATACCTCGTTACAATCACACTTTGTACTTCGATAGGCCTACGGTGTTGTGTGACATAACACATTATTTTAATTTATTCAGCATTTGGTAAGAACAGCATTATTGCAATGTATACAATTTGTGCTGTTAAGTTCGACAAACAATAGGCCTATCATTAATCTTTTAATTTTAACTAATTTTTGTCAAGTTGCTTTAGTTGTTATTGTGTACGGTAAACATGTTTCTTGTAATTATTTTGCACCGAGTGTTCTGTGCATAGTAAGTTAGCGTTAAACCTGTTCCTCAGTTAATTGTTAATAAACCGTTCCGTTCGACGGTTGGTTAAACCGTTGTGACTGCCGTGTCTTTTGGCCCATCCTGTAGAACATGCACAGTTTGCATATTCGTGTCATTAAGTTGGCTCAGAAAAGTCAACGCAGCAATGATTTAACGAATATGATAAAATTTTGAAACAAAAAAAACGGTTTAAATAATTTTTTCCTCCGCAAGCAATAATGCACGAACTATTTGAACAACAACCAGGACGTTGTTAGGCTTAACTACCGCGGTCTGCCTTTAAGAGAAATTAGAACAACGCGTCCGCCCAGTAACATCCTAGAGCTCCACAAGACTAATGCTAAGTCTGAATTCAATATCGGAACACCGGTGACACTTCTCCTTTGGAACGTTCACATCATTTAAGTTTTCTACGCCTTTTAGTCTTCGAGTTAGGCGCAGCTACAGCAAAGACGGACGGACGTGCGGACAGGACGCGTATTGTGGCCGTGCTGAAAAAGGTTTTACATAATTTAACTAAATACTCACTGGGTGTAAGCTTTGTGAGGCAAATGACACGACGTAATAAGACAAATTGTACACATTGTGTCAGTGTCCCAAAAAACTGTGTTACTTTATATTGTCCATATCACTCACCATAACATCGACTTGTCCACTTGCCAATATTTTAAGGGATTTGCAAAAATAATTTACTGATGCATTCTTTAGGCAGTTAGCAATAAAGTGGTTATTGAATATCCCACCATACCTTAACTGCGTCGCTACACTACCTTGTGAAATACAAATATATGAAAATATAAATATAAAAAACTAACAACTAGAAATTTAGGGCAGAGCCGAACGTGAGGCCGCCCGGCGCCATAGTGCGAACGGGTCACGATACTGGCAAAATCTGCATTCATCTCAGACGTTTCCAACCTATTATCATGTGATCTTTTCATTGTCCAACTCTCACAACCGTAAGTAGCCACAAGCCACACTATAGTGTCAGGAGCCGTTTTTCTGGTGTCTGTAGTGATGTCATAATTTTTACGCGCAAAAGCAGCTACTGCTTTCAGCACGTCTTAGCCATCGCAATTCTGTCCGTCTGTCTGTCTGTCCGTCCGTCATACGGGTGAATCAGCCAAAAACGGTGCAAGCTAGGATCACCAAATCTTCACCGGCGGCTGCCTGGAAAACTCTAGTTTCAGGAACAGTAAAGCTTTTCCATAAATTCGAAGGGGTCACCCCGAACGAGAGCGCTAAATGGGAGGGGGTGGGCAAAATTTGCGTTTTTGGCCAAGAAGTCGCTGTATCTCAGTAACGGTGCAAGATAGGGCCTAGGTTACTATTAATCACTAATAGGAAGTCGTACACTGGCTCTCGATTGGCGCCAAATTCAATGACTTTGAATGACCTTGAACGCCAAAACAGAGGGTTTTATGGATTTTTTTGGCAATTTCGGGCTGCGACAGAAGTCTATATCATTCACAAGGTGGCGCCACGGACGGCGCCACGAAACTATCGTAAAGCGATCCAGATAGACAATTTGGTACTTGTATATTAACTTAGCGTGAACACCCCAATTTTCAGCTAAACTACTGAACCGGAAGTGCTATAGGCTGTCGCGCGTCTCGTGAGCATTAGCTCGAATTTCTTGTTCATTTTCCTCATAGGTGGCATACCCCAAAGTCGTTATTTTACCGCTACCGGGTGCGCAAGACTGATCATGCCCTTTGCGGCTACGTAACGTTTAAAGAATGAGCGCGCGTTTTCATTACTTTAATAGAATAAATAGAATAAGTCCAAAGTACGTAGCGGTTAGGACGTTGAACTTGAGGTTATGTGTTCGACTCCCTATCAAAACCGAGTTGACGATGGTACTGGTTATATGAATATAGCGAGATGGTTTACGCCTGTCCGGAAACAGTCATCCATCCAAGTAGTAACCAACTGATAGCGACCCGACCGGGTTCAACTCAGCCTTCCATACCTCCGTGGTAAGCAAATCGAGTATCGGTCTGTCTGGATGGGGTTATGGCGAGGCGCGTTCACCTGTGCTGTGTGGCAGGTAACACTCTGTGATCCCATACGGCAGGTGACGCTCCGTATTTCGCAGCTGAGATGGATTTCCTACCATTTAACCATTACCCGCAGACGGATGCGAACTGCTGATAAGGCAAGTGCCAACACCATTTCTAGTCGCAACGTTAACAGATACTGGCCAACTGGGTTAAGGTCGTAGATGCCCACTGTGAGAATAAATGATTATTACGTGAAGTATTTTACATTTCAGTGAGAAATTAGCTGTTAGCAACACACGACTGAAATACGTTTTATTTGATTTCAGCACATAAAACACAACAACACCTACATAAAATATCACGATCATATGAAAATACAGATACATTATCATACAAAACGCGACAAACAAGCCAACTGACGCATAACAAACAAGTGGTTTTTACGTGCGAAAGCAGCTACTGCTTTCAGCGCGTCATAGCCATCGCAATTCTGTCTGTCCGTCTGTCTGTCACACGGGTGGATCAGTTAAAAACGGTGCAAACTAGGATCATCAAATCTTCACCGTCGGCTGCCTGGAAGACTCTAGTTTCAAAAACCGTAAAGCTTTTTTCATATATGCGAAGGGGTCACCCCGAACGAGGGCGCTAAATGAGAGGGGGTGAAAAAAACTTGCGATTTTTAGCCAGTAAGTCGCTGTATCTCAGTAACGGTGCGAGATAGGGGCCTAGTTTACTATTAATCACTAATAGGAAGTCGTAAACTGGCTCTCGATTGCCACCGAATTCACTGACCTTGGATGAGCTTGAACACTAAAAATAGGGGGTTATGAATTTTTTTGGCGATTTCGGGCTGCGAGACGCATTTCAAGAGCGAATTGCGCCGAAACCAATTGAGATAGACATGGACAAGCTGCATATGAAATTTACAGAATTGAACGTAGATTTCGACGGTTCAAGTCTCGATTTTCAAGATTAAAGGAAACTTGCGCACGAGGGCATCAAAAAGCGGTACCCTCGTAAAAGTAGCGACGAAATGGCTGGATATAGACTGACAGTTTGCGAACAGGAACTGCTATAGGCTTTCGCGCGTCTCGTGAGCATTAGTTTAAATTTCTTGTTTCTCACAGTGACTGCATATTTATTTAGTAAGTTCAAATACGGCCGCTGTTAACATATTCAGTGGTTGAAAAGCAATAGCAGAGCAATAGCCGAAAATATCAAGTGAGTGAGTTATGAGAATGTGGAAATCGATCAACGTTTGATGCAGTTATAACTAGAAACATGTCGACCAAGAGTCGTCATAATATGCGGCTGTCCGCGCACAGTTACGCAACATTAACATTAACCCTACCATAAAACTTTTAAAGCGAAAAAATGTATACCGATTACACCTGTCGCAAAAAATGATCACACAAATTTCAGTTTTTCAAAGCATTTTGTTTTCGAGTTAGGAGAACGTACGAGGAAGACAGATAGATGATGGGTGAGCGAAACCCGAATGCAACCTATTAGAAGGTCTCATAATAATAATTTTGATTTTCTGTAATCTATGCGAGGTGAAGAAACAAGAATGCACACGCTAGAGCAATACTGATTAAATACCATTAGACAATGTTTATTAGGCATATTACACGACCGTAACTACAACTTCTATTGTACAAATGGAGTTAGCAGCTAAAACATAGCCACTTGTTAGCATTTACCACAGTGTGGCACGGTGGTGCATAACTGTTGTAAGGGCGACTATCAATGTCAATGGAAAACTCCAGATTTTGAGCACCCGTAGCCCCCAAACCCCTGAATCAATCGACTTGAAATTTGACTCCGATGATTACATCGGTGGTGCGACCCCACATGCCAAAAATGGTACAAATCGGCCCAGCAGGGCTGGTGCGGCAAAAGAGTGAAATATAATGTTCAAAAATGGGTTATTTTTTCTGCCTCTTTTTATACTTTTCTTGCTAAGCTCTTGAGAACACATTTTTGGAAGTATCGCCGTACTTTTTTGCATTGGATGACGTGTTTCGGTGGGGACTGATTTCCTACGAGGTCTCAACATTCATCTTTAATATTTTCCCCTTCAAAATCCCCCAAAACCACAAAATTTTTGGTCGATTTTCGACTTAGAAAAATTTCGACTGAAAATGCTTAATAATTGAGATGCTCATCTACAAACTATCCTTAATCGTCATTGTAGCCCCACAAAAGTGGCATAGTGAATAGGCAATGTGGCCTCGGGAATTCTAAATATGCGGTTATTTTTGACCCCCTGCCTACAGGTCACGTGACATGAAGCATGCGCAGTGAACTTTTGGCCTTTACATGGGTAAATGCAACTTTGGTTGGCTCAGTGGTTAGGGCGTTGGATACGAGACCGAAAGGTCCACGGTTCAGTGCCCAGCCAATGCACTACTAAGTAACAGCCTTAGGCAAGTTGTTCACACCTACCTGCCTGTGTAGGTGCAAGTGTCTAGT
>Ga0209671_1009078_pt1 | contig 10413 bp, 5 predicted proteins | sample WorMetHERISLAND2_2_FD_187401 | JGI IMG/M metagenome (GOLD analysis project Ga0209671, IMG submission 187401) | Marine gutless worms symbiont microbial communities from Max Planck institute for Marine Microbiology, Germany - Olavius geniculatus... | ecosystem: Host-associated > Annelida >... | reverse complement strand
GGTCAAATGCGCCATAGAGCAGATCTCAGTAACTGTAGGCAATATCAATCCGCTTTTTGTGCCAGATTGTTAGGTATGAACCATAAGGGTGAACGCGGGGGTCAAAATTTTAAAAATTAGGTAAATTTTCAAGAAATCGTCCCGGAAATGTAACCCAATTTTTTTGACAAATTTTGACAGTTTATTTAAAAAATCCTAATTAAGTCATCGGATGGCCCAGAAAGTTCTAAGTGCGTATGTGGGCCAAAGTTTACGGTCGCTGTCATACCCGACCGAAATGCCGACCCTGACCCCTCTCCCCTAAAAATTTTGGGGGGTCAAACTTTTTCGTCATTTTTTTCACTTTTGGTTTCACAAAGTTCAAACCAGTGCTCCTCAAAATAGAAACATTTTTGACGAGTCAAAATTTAACAAAAGATAGACTATTATTATTAGTTTGCAGCGAGGTACAAGAGTGTGGAGTGGTCAAAACTTTTCTGGGTATTGTAACCTCCCAAACTGACCCACCCAATTTTTTTGCCAATTTTGACCAAATTTTTCAAAAATTGTAATTGATTCAAGTGATGGCCCAGAAAGTTCTACGTGTGTATGTAGACCAAAGTTTAGTGTCCCTATCACATCCAACTGAGATACGTACCCTAGCTCCTTTTCCCCTTAAAAATTTTTGAGGTCAAAAATTTTTTTCATGTTTTTAACTTTTGCTCAACAATATTCAAACCCGTTTTTCTTGAGATAGGTGAAAGATCGACGAAACAATATTTTAACATATGAGAGAGTATTTATAGCCTTTTCCAATGACATAGATTTATGGGGTAATTAAAATACACTTGGGGTACTGAGCTCCTAAAGTGACCCAATGTAGGTGACATTTTGAATTTCGACAATTTGGCGCCATCTGGTGAACTCAGTTGTAAAATTAGGGCCCCGACGTCGATGCCAGACGATAGGCCAGGCCAAGATAAACAATGTTTGTCCCTGACACTTTTCCTAGGGGTCACCATTTAGGGGCTAGAGCCAAAAACCCTCTTTTTGACCGGTTTGTCACAAGAATAAACCAAGTCCAGTCATGTGACCTTAATAGCTACAAAAATTTTCAACAAACAATTATGTATCAAACGATTTGTTTTGATGTGTTATGTCTAGAAAATGTGCTGCTAATCCATGCATTTTCGGGACCCCAACCACCTGTCAGGGCGGCCGATTTTGGCACGAAATGTCTACTTTGGCACCACTTATATAGCGACCTCAGTTACAATGCCGTCGGGCCCATTTTCCGCATTTTTATACATAATGGCTCAGTGAAGAAAGCTGCCAAGTTTCAGCTTTGTACCTAATTCTGGTCAAATTTGGCGTGCGGTTCAAAATGGCGAAAAGCCCAATTTGCCCAGCCATTGCAGTCTTAAAACTTCGCCGGCATGCAACTGAAGTTTGACCGGACCGATCTTCATAAATTTTTTACACAATATTCTGTTGTCGATTTCCCCTCTTCAGTTTGGGTAACACCCTACCCCCACCCGAAAATTTTTGGGGGGTAAAATTCCAATTTTTTTGACTTTGCCATTTTTAGCTACCTCAGCACTGATGTCTTGTATCTGTTTTCTGTTTGAGGTCGGCATTACTCCCCCTCGACTCCAAACACGCTGAGTGTTTTTTCTTCTGAACATAGTGTATATATGAACACTTTTGATCAGCGCCAACTGCCTAGTTTGTCTTAGCTGTTAATCGTACGTCTTTTTAGTTGAAATTTGTTAAACCAATTTTGCCAAAGTTGACTGTATTTTAGACCTGCCACAGCTGGGGTTGAAATCTCGGATTATCTGCTGAAAAGGGAGCATATGCAAGAGAGTCTCAGCGTCACATTAATAAGTGGACAGTAGCTGCAGGCCCATAAAAAAAATTTAAAAAATAAAAAGCTCTGCAACTTGTTTGTGTTCTGCTCTTGCCATTCACAGCTCAGCAAGTAATTCCTAGCAATAGCTCGTTTTTTTTAGTTTTAAGTCATTTACAAACAGTAATAACAAACAAACATTTCGGTAGAATTGGAAAAAACACCCAGACCAACACAGTGAATGGTCTGTATGACACTTAGCTGTGTGGGTCTAACGCATTCTAGTGTCATACGGATCATTCATCGCAATGTTGGTCTGAAGTGTTTTTCTCATTTACCTAAATTTTTGTTATTATCATTAGTTTTGCTTACATTTTTATTTCACAAGGTAGTGTAGAGACACATTTACCGTGTGGTGGGATACATAACTATCACGTTATTGCAAATTGTCTGCAGAATGTGCCAGTGAAAGTATTTTGAAAATCGGTCAACGATGACCAATGTGGCATGTGCAAAAACTGAAACTGCGAGCGGAAATTTGTATTATTATTGTTACTAGAGAATAGCAAAATTTTGGTAAAGAAATTATCTTTTGTCACGGAGTGTCTGTGTCCGCGTTCGCAAAGTCATCAAAAATTGCGTGCACGACTGCATCCGCAGAATCTTTGCAGACGCACGTCCCGTCCGCCTCCGCATTCGTGCATCTCTGCAGTACACTGTACTGTGATTAACTGTACTGCAGTGGACCGCCACTCATGGCACTGTGAATATTGAGCTGTCCCTGATAACAGCTCCTTAAATTCGCACAGATCTTAACAGAAAGCATATTCTGTCAGTCTGTTGATGTGTGTATCCATCTGACTGGTCGGAAAGACTGAACGACTGACCCACCAGTGTGGCTAATGCCCCACACTTTAAACAATCGCAGTTTGGCATGCCTCCGAGCTGTTTGAACGCTTATGCCAAATAGGTCTACTAGGCCTATAGCTGCGATGACGTGTCTAGGTGCCTTGCTCTGTTTACCAACGTCTGTCATCTGTCTCCACTGTTATTATATCCAATCTGCAATCAGCAGACTGATAATATGATGCCAGGACTTCGACAGTAAGGGAGATAAATGGGTTGTGTTTGCCAAGTTTGTGTCTAAATACGATGTGTTCTTTGAGCTTAATCTGCAGTGGCGGCCACGACCAACAGATTGTCGTTTTTTGGGCAATAATGTGGTGATGCATATTAGTTCCTGGGTTGTGAATAAAACATTATTTTATTTTATTTATTTATTTATTTAATCATTTATTTCTAGTTTTTCTCAGTGACAGCTCTTCTATGCTTAAAGGCTTGTTTTGACAGTGCCTCTGTAGCTGTGCATATTGGCACTGTATAAATATGATTAGTATTAGTATTGTGTAATGAACTTATGTTAGTATTATGGTATTAAACAGCTGTTTGTCTGTCTGTCCGTGTAGCGTAAGCGTCGTCGCGTGTCATCCAATGTGACTATAGTGAGACGTGACATTTTGAGCGTCACTGAGCAAGACTTGAAGTGCGTTGCTGACAACGTCTGTGAGAAACGCTACAACTCTGGCAAGTTGGTGGGTTACTATCACTTTTGTTATGCGCGAAAGCAGCTACTGCTTTCAGCGCGTCTTAGCCATCGCATTTCTGTCCGTTCGTCCGTCTGTCTGTCACACGGGTGGATCAGGCAAAAACGGTCCAAGCTAGAATCAGCAAATCTTCACTGTCGGCTGCCTGGAAGACTCTAGTTTCAGGAACCGTAAAGTTTTTTCATAAATTCGAAAGGGGTCACCCTGAACGAGGGCGCTAAATGAGAGGGAATGGGCAAAATTTGCGACTTTGGCCAATAAGTCGCTGTATCTCGGTAACAGTGCGAGATAGGGCCTAGGTTACTATTAATCACTAATAGGAAGTCGTACACTGGCTCTCGATTGGCGCCCAATTCAATGACCTTGAACACCAAAATAAGGGGTTTTATGGATTTTTTGGCGATTTCGGACTGCGAGACACATTGCAAGAGCGAATTGTGCTGAAACCAATTGAGATAGACATGGACAAGCTGCATATGAAATTTTCAGCATTGAACATAGATTTAGACGGTCCAAGTCTCGATTTTCTAAGTTGAAGGAAACTAGCGCATATGAGGGCATCGAAGAGCGGTACCCCCGTAAAAGTCGCGACGAAATGGCTGGAGATAGACTGACAGTTTGCGAACAGGAACTGCTATAGGCTTTCGCGCGTCCTGTGAGCATTAGCTCAGATTTCTTGTTATCTCACTGCTTAACCAGTCACCCACCATGTTGACTTAACCTTTTATCCTCCATGGTACAGTAAAGTGAGTATCAGTGTACTGTTTGTGCCGAGTAGTAATAGTTGACGATGGTGAATGTAGAATTGTAGCTGCCTGTAGGAGAATCTGAGGCTTAGGCTGATTACAGTGGCAACTGACAAGTGACTAGTGATTTTTAAGCTAGGGGAAATACTTAAATTCATTTAGGCCGGATTGTTGATATTTGGCCTAGTTTTTGTGTCATGTGACTTTGAACTTCACTCGTATGCAACACCTCAAGACTGGTACAGAGGAGTTGTTCGCAGTCCAGTATCATCATCATCGTTTCTGGCAAGCACCACTAAGAGTGCGTAGTGCCGAACGTAGACATCAATCTCCAGAGTGGACGGTTCTGAGCCAAGTCAACTGCGTCGTCCATATTGAGGTCGCTGGATTTCAGATCCTGCTGAATGGTTTTCATTCATGTAATACGAGGACGTCCCGGTGGTCTCCTCCAGTTTCCTGCAGGGGAAGCTGTTAAGATCTGTTTTGCATCTGTTTCATCAGGCATTCGTGCAATGTGTCTGAACAGGGACAGGAGCAGTATGGGGCTAATTTATTTTGCATTGTAATTATTCGTCAGCACATTACTCTGACAGACCATGGCTACAGGGCTAGTTCATTGCAGCATTTTATTGCAGAAACTTACAGCTTAAAACATTGACCAATGCGCTAAATAAATGCACCAAATTGCAACTTCCATTTGTCATTTTTGACAGCTGCTGCCGCCGCCATTTATCCCACTAATAATTCAAACTGTTATCTTTGAATAAACACAGGTTAAACATGTTACAGTTATAAATGAAGTATATCACAATCTGTTTGCTGAACCAGTAATGTGTTTTCGCAGTCTTATCAGTACCGAAGGTAGATATTGGACTACTAGAAAAACCTTCGTGCAGTGAGACACTGAACACGCTTAGCATGGTTTGTTTGCAGTGCTGTTGTGACGTGATCGGTGACTGAAAGCTTGTTGAGAGAAAGTTCAGTTGGTTTGTGTGGTATGGTCGCTTGATGGCATAATGGTCTCCGGTCGGGTTAGGTTATTGCAATGATTTTCAACCGGGGTTCCACGGAACCCCAGGGTTCCGCGAGCATCTGCCAAGGGTTCCGCAGCCGGCCAGTAAAAAATGACCTAGCTTGCGAAATCACGCCAGAAAATGTCCTAGAAATACTCAGGATTTTTTTTTTGTTTTGATCCGTTTCTACGCATCTTTTTTTGCATAGACTTGTTGTGCTGAATCATTTTTGTTGTTAGTAAAATTTTGGCATATTTTCATTTTAGGCCTATATTATAACGTAAGCTTCCTATGCACGACGTTATTTAACTCCAAGGCATTATTGGAAATGAAGAAGAAGAAAAAAAGAAAGTATTGATTAGAGTTGTGGTTATGAAATCATTCGGCCATTTACTTAGTTAATTCAATTCTTTGAAGACTCAGCTAAGGAAAATTAAAAAGACACATAGGCCTGTCTTTTCCAAAAGTGTCCACGTGATAAATTTTCTGGGTTGGTGGTGTGGCTAAGCGGCTGACGACGACCGTCTCGCCCGTCGTGTTTGGTTACATACAGTAACATACTGCTGCCTACTAATGTGGTCAAATTTCATATTGGTCATCTTTGTCTGCTTTGTTGTCCTGATGACAGCTTTGCCGTCAGTGCCCTGCTTGGGAAATAAGTTCGTAGACACGCTGTAGCTTCATCCTCGCATTCATCGCTGGACTCACGGATCAATGCACAGGGTTTCGTGAGTGACCTTCATGTTTGTGTAGGGTTCCGCGGCAGATCAAGACTCAAGAGGTTGTGAGTTTGACTCGCACTTGGGTCATTATCATGTAGTTACTATGTGGATGCCATTGTCTCGTCAGCATATAAATGGGTATGCTATCAACACCAGCTTTCTGTCAAATGAAGTGCTGGCCTGCATGGTTGGGGTTAAGGCGGGGTGCATTCAGATGACTGTCAACTAACATTCTGTGATCCTATATGGCTGGTGACTCTCTCGTTGGTTTTGAGATGGGTTGCCATGAAGAGAGCCTATAACTTTGAGTATGAGCAGTAAGACTGTGTGTGGCTGTGAGTTGCAGGGTTCAACATGCCACCAGTGTCGACAGAAGACAGAAGACATGAAGACAATTTGTACGTCTTCTGAGTGCGTAGGAGTCCGTGGACAGGTACTACATGTTACTACAACATGCTACTACTACTACTACTATTACTACATACTTGGTTGGTGGCGTGGTGTAGTTGGTAACGCGTTTCGGTGGAAACGAAGTTACTCTACGCCGGGCCCGGTTAGTACTGCGATGGGTGACTGCCTGCGGGCAGGTAAACCATCTTGGTGCGAAGCCTGCCAGCTAGGTCGACTCAGTCTTCTACTCTCTGTGGGACGGTAAAATGAGCAGTAACTCATATGGGTTACGGAAGGTGGTTACACTGCTGACTGGGGCTGCCTAGCCGGCCGCTGCGTTAGCCTGTGTCTGCAGGCTGCACGTGGTGGTCGTGCGGCTGGCAAATTGACACCATTATTATACTACTGCACCTTTAAATTGCTGTCAGCTTCAATAACTAAACATTTGTGAATTTCCTGACTTGTGGGGTTGCCATTACGCAAAGAGACAGATCACGTGCATTGGGTTGAGTTAGTTGTAGACATAGCACGTTTGTACATTGAATGATGCAGAGACAGGGCTGGTTGTGACTGCTTGGGTGGTTGTCATCTGACTGATGCCTGTGTATGTACTGCTGTAGCTTACGGCAGACCACATGCTTTATTGATTGACTGATGGTCTGTCCAATAGTTGTGTGGTTGGTTGTAGTTCTGTGGTCCGTGTCTGCGCAATCGCTACGGCGAAGACGCAAGAGAAGCTCTGCGCAACCTCGTAAGTGCAACCTCCAGCCGGTCAGTTGTGTGTCCTCGAGGGCAAGGAACTAACTGGTTGCAAGAACTGGCAGTGTGTCCCCCTTGACTGTTGTTACTTCACTGTATGTTGAATGAAAATCGAGTTATGTCCGCGCATTACTGTCAAATTCAGCATGATTTTAGGGATGTTGAAATGTACACAAATTAGACAGATGATATTTAAATGCACTCGTGTGCAACTTCTATACTTTTCTAGACAAAATTCTGAAACTAGAAAGCAATCATAGCTCGCAGGTACCTCCGCCAAGGCAATGCTATTCGCCAGGTGGCGTCACCATCTTCGGTTTTGCAGCGGTTCCGCTTATGCTCCCTTTAACGCAATGGTAACGAAAATTTCGGTGATCCAGAATCCAGGATTCCTGCCGGATCACGCCAAAATTTAATCACTTTTAGCTTATGCCATGCCTGACGTTCCCTCAAAAGTTCGGAAAGATCCGTCCATAACTTTTTGAGTTATCTTGTACACACACACCCAGACAGATAGACAGACAGAGTCTGGCGAAAACATTACCTCTTTGTATCAACACTTGACAACAGTTTGGTTGTTTTTTTAGGCCAGTCTGCATATGTATAGCAGCTGTGTTGTGCTCATTGTGATCGACAGGTGGCAGGCTGCGCCATGGCTTAGCTGAGGCTTGTGCTGATGTATTAGTTATGGTGGCTATGGGGATTATTTAGCTTCAAGGTAGCGGGCCGTAGAGTGTTTGGAGATTAAGCTACTGCAAGACACATTCGACACTGTGTATAGCTCCGATTAAATCCCTCTTTATTCTACATAATTGCGAAGCGACGTGCTAGCTTCAACACCACGGCAGCGACTGACGTATAGGGAACTAATGTCGAGTTGCTGCCTGAGTTAATTAGCTGGGTCTGCTCAATGTTAAACTACGTTATCTCCCACCAATAACATAACGTAGTCCTGTCAGATGTGCTGGTTACTGTCTTTATGTTCACCAGGTGGCAGACTGTCTTTGGTTTGTGATGATGTGCTAGTTCACACGGTGAAGCCCGCCAGTTGGATGAGCGCATTGTTCACATGAGCATGCTTGATCGTAAAACAGTACGAGGGTCATCCCAAAAGTTTCCGGCCTCAACATATTAGACAACAGTATTTTCCACAATCTATCCATCAGTGAAACATACATCCTTTATGAACTCTAATGAGTCTGTTGTGGATATGACGTCATTGTAACTTATGACGTCACAGAGCATTAAATAGAACCGATTTCCAGCATCGACGAAAGAGGCTCGAGTCATTCATCATCATGGATAGCGGACACCATCATTATCAGATTTCAGATTTGAAAACAGATAATAGTCACTGGGGGTAAGGTCGTTGCTGTATGCAGGGTGGTCTTGGTGTAAAAGTCTCTAGTCATGAACAGCCAGCTGGGTAACTGTAGACATTGGACTGGACTGCAGTGCTGAAATTTGGGGAAATTGCACAGGGCTTGCTCTGGGGCCCCTCCCAGTCCCCCTGCCCACCAGGGGCCCATGTAACTAGTCACAAATTCTGATTGGCCTTTCATTAACACAACTGATATAATTAACAGTTAAATTCTTATATTATAAAATTTTTCTGATACCATCAGTTATTGGCATTGCATCATATTTTGGCTAAAGTGCTTTGATTTGCGGCTACCACAAATTAGGCTATAGTATATTCACAGACCCAAATGAGAAATTCATAAACGTAGATGTCAGGGCTTTTGTAAAATCAGATGCCAAGGAGCCCAGGTTTGGTAAATCTAGCTACAGACTGACAAAGTTTCACGCAACAGTCAGCCTGATTCAAATACTGCTGGCGTTAGCGCATCAAATTGTTTCAGCTTAATGCCCTATGACGTCGTAAATTACAATGACGTCACTTCCACAATCTGCTTACATGAACACGCAAGGTAGGTACCTTTAACTGATGTATAGACGATAGAAAATTTTTTATCCAATATATTGAAGCTTAAAACTTTTTGAATGCCCCTTGTATTTGCATGAAGTCATAATTGACTCAAATGCTTTTATTTGCGGCTAACGCAAATGTAGGCTATTGTGTATTCACATATGCAAATGAGAAATTCACAAACGTATTTGTTAAGGCTTTCACAAAATCAGATGCCATGGAGCTCCACTTTGGTAAACCTAGCTACAGACTGGAAAATTGTCATGCATCGGTGAGGCTGATTCTATGCTGTTTGCGTTAGCGCGCCAAATCGTTTCGGTTTAGAGCTGTATGACATCATTATTACAACGACTTCATATCCGCTACCAACTCATTAGAGTTTGTAAAGGATGTACGTTTCAGTGATGTATAGATTGTAGATTTAATATTACTGTTTTGTATGTCGAGGCCGGAAACTTTTGGGATGACCCTCGTATGTTGAGACATCATTGCTATCTGTAGACTTCAACCATTGTGACATGCTTTCTCTACAAACCGGCTCATCAAGCACTTATCCGTCTGGCTTGATGAGTGCTGGTTGATTTGGTTTGATCAACGTGTAAACAGGATATTACTGTGATCATGGGCATGGTCATGTCGTGGCATCGCAACTATAGTTTCTTCTGTCATCATCGTGGTGATGTCTTTGTGTTGGCCAGCCAGGCGGCAGCAGTGATGGCTGGTTGTGTTACTTGCAGGAGTGGCTGTGTCCGCCGTGTCGTGGTATCTGCAACTGCAGTTTCTGTCGTCGTGACGCCGGCAAAGCTTCGACTGGAATCCTGATTCATCTTGCCCGATATGCTGGGTTCAATGATGTCAACTCATATCTGCACAGGCTAGTCACTGCAGTCACTGATTGATTGAATAATTCATTGATTGCCAACGATTGGTCACGAGAGCCGGCAGCAAGGGCAGCAGGAAAGTTCCAAGATAAATAAGTAAGTAAGTAGGTGCATATTTAAAGTGTACAATGTCAGCCGGTGGCCGAATCTGAGGCACTTGGCTGAGCTGCTAGGGGGAGCAGTAGGCCTGCTGGAAGCAGTGAGTTTTAAGGAGGCGACGGAAAGTGTCTGCAGAGGTAGAACTGCGGATGCTAGAGGGTAGTGAGTTCCAGACTGTGGGGGCTGCAATGCTAAAACTGCGGGAGGCAAAGGTTGTGCGGACAGGTGGAACGGACAGCAGATTGGTGTTGGCAGAACGCAGAGAACGTGTGGGAGTGTGATAATTGAGCAGAGAACGTAGATAAGCAGGTTGGGAGGAGTTGAGAATGTTGTACGTCAATGTGGCAAGTTTGAATTCAATGCGTTGATCAATTGGGAGCCAATGCAGATCCTGGAGAATATCAGATGAGCGAGTACCACGAGGGAGAGCGTGACTGGCAA
>Ga0209671_1009077_pt1 | contig 10415 bp, 8 predicted proteins | sample WorMetHERISLAND2_2_FD_187401 | JGI IMG/M metagenome (GOLD analysis project Ga0209671, IMG submission 187401) | Marine gutless worms symbiont microbial communities from Max Planck institute for Marine Microbiology, Germany - Olavius geniculatus... | ecosystem: Host-associated > Annelida >... | reverse complement strand
TCTCTCATTTCATTTTTCTTTTAAACAATTCAGTTCTTTTTAGTTTATGTGCTAGATTAAACTGACAGTGTGTTTGTCAGTTTTTGAGTGCAAATTTTTCATTGTATTGTATTGTATTGTATTGTATTGTTGCTGCAGATAGAGACAAGATCAGGCCGTCTGCCAGCCTATACAGAAACAAACATCGCCGGCCCCTACGACGTACGGTTTAGCCACAATACATGTGTTACAAACAGACAGACAGACACATCGTACACAAGCTCAAACTGACGATCGGCCAAAAAGCTATGCCCTCTTACTTACTAATATGCGAAGGCCCTACTATATTTCTGGCGCAGATGGTGACAATGGACGTCACATGCAGTATAGGCCGTCACAATGACAATGTTCAACAGGTCGTGCAAATAATATACGAACACGAGTGATCGCCTTTATAGTAGCGCATCAGGCATAGGCCAAGCGTCGTCGTTTGTCGAATGTCAACACGCCAATCAAACGCTGAGTGCGGAGTCATTGTGTAAAGGCGACATCAACTGAATGGTTATAGCAAATAGATAGACCACGACAATAACGCATGTAGCCTATGCACGTGCTGGATTTATCCTATGAACTGACTCGCACTCTTGCATTGTGCAGCTGCCCATAATAGGCCACGTTACGGATCTTGCCCGTCCGTCCGTCCGTCCGTCTGTCTCAACCCGGAAGCAAGAAGCAAAGTCAAAGTTAAATGATTGTGAAAGTCAAATATCACAGTCTATAACTATCTGCGCTGTAGGCTACAAAATGGCATATACATCTTGCGAACTTCTGGAAAGCGTGCGCGCACAAATTTTGCCGCGGCAAACGTGAACACTCTGAGATGCTATTATGTCTCCGTTTTGTTTGCGCAAAGGCGTCATTTGAAGAAAAGAAAACTGGAGGGGTCTACAGACCCCCCAAGGATTTATGCTTTTAAGTTTTTCCTTGTAAATCGTGCCCCTGAAACACTGTTACTGCTACAAATGCAATATATTACATAGACTGCGACACAAAGGATTTACTGAAACGACGTCACTGCGTTTGCAACATGTGGTGATATACAAATGTCAAGGTCTTGGCTGATTGGCTGACAGATAACTTGATCGTGTACTCAGAACACGAAACAAGAAAAATTTTATGTCTGCTTTATTTCGTGTAATAATTAGCCGTGTTCAATCAGTACTGCATCCCGCTGTACATAGTCTTGTGGACTTAAATTTACTGTATGTTAGGCCTAAATTGTGCACATGCTTGCGTTCTGTCAAGTTAATGTATTAAACGAATATGATGATGATGCTGATGATGATCTACGGCGGCAAGCGATCTGACCACGTCACACCACTATTGGGCGATCGTCTGCTCTGGCTACGAGTGCCAGAACGTATACAGTTTAAGCTATGTCTTATGGTATTTAAAACACTGAACCATCTTGCACCAGAGTATATCAGGAGCTGCTACGTCCCGGTGTCTAACGTAGCTCGTCGTTGAGCTGGTCTCAGGTCGTCATCTCGCCGTCTGGCGGACATTCCGCGAACACGTTCCAAGTTCGGCGAACGTTCTTTCTTTCACAGTTGCTGGATCTTTTTCGTGGAACTCGTTACCTGTGAACATTAGATCTGCTGCATTTGTTGACTCGTTTAAGTGGCTACTAAAGACTCACTTGTTTGAAATATTGTTCCGTTAATCTGACGTTAGGTTTTAGCATTTTAGACATCGATGTTAATCTTATTGTTTTCATTTTGCATGTTTTGTCAGGGGCCCTTGTTTTTATCTTAGGATATTTTACGGCGCCATGCAAATTGTCGTAGGAATACCCCCGTTAGTAAAGGTTTTCGGGGATTAAAAACAAAAGTTATTATTATTTACGGCTCCTCCTGACGCGACAGCAACTGACATGTAGTTCTTTCATTCAGTCAAGTTAAGTTCATCCAAGCGTTCACAAATACAGTTCAATCACCTATTGCTTTATTAAACACCGCAGGTGAGGTAACTTAATACCAGCTGGGCAGGTGTGTATATTGTTACGGGAATCGCCCTGGTCCCACCTGGTGTTTAGGCGTCGCACAATGTTTACGCTGCAGAGTGGACGAGTCTACTGCTGCATAGCAGGGGGTGGGCAGTAGTGTAAGTCGTATGTTTTGGAAAAAGAAACGCTGTAAGTTGTATTTTTTCTCTGTTTAGAGGTTTGTGTACCTCTTTGTGCTTATGCATGTGGTTCATCGGTGCTATACTCATGGCGATGATGAGTGTGACATGTTGGACGGGTGTCTTGGGGTAGTGTCCCCGCCTGTTGTGTCGAGTAATGGACTCGGCCTCTTAGATCCAGCCCGGGAAGAAAATGGCGTGTTTAGTAGAATGTAGGGTGAAATAACTGCTTATTTGTTTGAAACGGCTACGAGTGGAGTCGTCTGGACACTGTCGATGTGTGTGTTAGCTGTTCAAGCTACATACGGTAAATTCCTTTTGGCTGTACAAGCCGCAGAACTGCAGTTTTTTAAGTTAAGTGTGACAATCGCTTATAATTGGGTGATGCTGAAACTGTGCGGTGATGAATATAATTGGAGTTTGTTTTGCATTGGATCGTTTTCAGCCATTCAGACCACAGTTTTTGCCCTGCTGTTAGCTGTATTCAAGCTACCACAACTGGAAATATAGCTGTGCAGGCCGTGGCAGCACCTTTCGTTGCTTTGGCCGTACAAGTTACTACTTACTAGCTGCTCAACCTGCTAGCTGTGCTCAAGCTGCACATTAAAATAAAACAAACTGATTACTGGCTGTACAAACTGTAAAAAAAGGGTGAACTATAAAATGAGTGGGCAAGGTGGGACAGATGTTATCGCCGTCCACACCATTCCGTGAAGAAGTTTTGGTCGACGTTGAGCAGGATCGTCAAACTGAAGATGCAGCTGCGACGTTGGCTAGTCTGTATGCTAGTGCACAGGTGTTGCAAGGTGATCTAACGGTCGCTCGTACCCCCAGTGGGGCTGTGTCAGACAGCTTAGCGATGGCGGACAGAACCACCAAGCAGCCAGTTGCAGCTTTCTGGGAGATTGCTGACGAATTGCATCTTCGTCGAGGAACTATGCGTCGTCAGTCAGGGATTGATCAGTCACAAGTTTCACATTCGGCCACTACACTGTTTCCAACTTCTGATCACAGTGTTCGTGACAATGTGAACCCGTTTACTTACACAAGCAGTGGGACTGTTTTGTATGGAGGTGGTGGCATGGTTTCTCATTCTAGTGACAAGCGCAGCTCTGTTTCGGACCGTCCTGTCCAGACGCAGTCGGTTGTCAATTCTGCAAGACCACAAGTGCAGGCAGTTGTTTCGGATGGAATCAGTGTGGCATCGAAGAGAGATACAGAGAAATTGGCGCAAGTGATGGGTCAGCTATCTGAAAGCCTGAATAAATTCGGGCAGATTTTAAATCCATCACCCGCAACCGTCCGACAGTCAGAAGTTACGTCGAGTGCTAGTGTCGGCGGTCGTTCTGAGAATGTAGTACCTGTGCAGAGCATGGCCAGTAGTGGGCCACACGTGACCGAGTCAGTTGTGAGCAGCAACTCTTATTCACGTAATGTCATGGAGGACGGAAATAAGAAAAGTCATAACAATATGAAACCCCAGACATTTGATGGAAAAGAACCGGTGCACTCGTCCTAGCACATTTCCAAGTCTGTGCAGATTTCAATTGATGGGATGAAGCAGATCGCAAGCACTGGTTACAGTGGTGTTTGAAGGGAAGAGCACAACAGATGCTGTGGGACTTGTCACCGGATCAGACTTCAACATATGCCGGCATGGTTGTAACCCTGAGTGAGCGCTTTGGGTCTGATCAGCAAGCCGAAGTGTACAGAATCCAACTCCACACTAGACGCCGAAGGGCTAACGAGAGTCTAAGTGAGCTTATGCAAGATATCAGGAGGTTGATGGTGCTAGCCTACTCATCCACAACATCTTCAATGTGGCAGGCTGTCGCCATAAATGCATTCTTGGAAGCTTTGGACGACCCAATGCTGGCACTGGAAGTGCGGAAGCGTGGAGCTTCCACGTTGGATGATGCATATAGAGACGCCTTGCTGCTGGAAGGCTTTCTTCGTGCAACTACGTCGAATACTGCTAGCTCTGGGAAAAACAACTACAAGACTAGTGCAAGAGCAGCCACTGCTGCTAACCAGAGTGGTCCAGAAACTTCCAAGGCAAACGATGAATTACGCCGAGAAATGAATACAATGCAGCAGAAGTTGCAGGAGCAGATTGCACGGCAGGGTGAACAGATTCAGCAGCTCTTAAATTGTATGACACCGTCACCGCAGAACATCGGATGTGCTCCCAGTCTTGCAGCTGGATTTAACACCGCTGCCAGACCAGATGAGTATTCAGGTCAGAGCCGAACTTACACAGGCAGGAGATGTTATAATTGTGATAATGTGGGGCATTTTATCCGTGACTGTCCTTATCCAATTGTCAACCAGACGCAGAATGCTTCAACCCCAGTCGCTTCACCAAACCAGGCTGCTTCAGCGACAAGACAGACTTCAACGCGAAATCGATTAGTGTCTTGTTCTAACACAGCTTACCTTCCGGCAGTTATCGACGGCAAGGAGAGATGGTGCCTGTTGGATAGTGGAAGCCAGGCTACAATTGTCCCAACACGGGTGGCGAAAGGTTATTCACTGACCCCATCACAGAAAGTCTTGACCGCAGCAAATGGAACAGAGATCAGAGTATTGGGTGAGACAACTCTGCTACTCATGCTGGGAAAGCTTGAATTGCCGACCCCTTGTTTGGTCTCCGACTTTGTCGATGAGATCATGCTAGGCCTCCATTGGCTGGAAGACAATGATTGTGTGTGGAATTTTAGCCAACGCTGTATTACAGTCAAGGATACTACCTTCCAGCTGTTCCCTCATAGCCCAACCTGGGGCGTTCGCTGGGTTCTGTGCAGTGAGCCAGTTACTTCGCATCCGAAATCTCAACATGACATCAGAGCTGATGTTGTGTTTGCCAATCTTGCTCCTTCTGTTTGTGATTGGGCAACACAGACTAGCGAGCCTATGGCTGGAGTCAGAGTGGCCAGGACCTTGGTTGATAACCGAGCAAACCAGGTCATTCTTCGAGTGGTTAACATGAATGCACAGGAGGTCCAGATGCCGCAGGGCACGCCATTCTGCCGGCTTGAAGAGGTTGTGATGGTCCCAGAACAGGCACAGAACAGCAGTGAAGCATTGTCAGGTGATTTTAGTCACCTGGAAGAGATGGTTGCAGCCGTCAATCCCGCTGTACCGAATGAGGATGTGCAAAAGCTGAGAAAACTTCTCCAAGAGAATTCTGCCGCTTTTTCTGCAGGAGAATGGGATCTTGGTTGTACGTCGCAGGTTATGCACCGAATTGACACTGGTTCTAATAAACCAGTACGTCAAGCACTTCGTCGTCAGCCCTTGAGTGTTCTGGAGACAATTGACGAACAGCTAGAGAGCATGCAGCAGGCTGGAATTATTGAACCAGTGCAGTCAGACTGGGCTTCGAATATTGTGATCGTAAGGAAGAAGGATGGAAGCACTCGCTTTTGTGTGGACTATCGTGGGTTGAATGATCGTACCACCAAGGATTCCTATCCTCTTCCCAGGATTGATGATTGCTTGGACACATTGTCTGGTGCTTCGTGGTTCTCCACATTTGATCTTCGCAGTGGCTACCACCAAGTAGCCATGGATCCTGCTGATGTACATAAGACAGCTTTCACTACGAGATGGGGAACCTTTGCATTTCGAGTGATGCCATTCGGACTCTGTAATGCCCCAGCGACGTTTCAGTGGCTAATGGATTGTGTGATGAAGGGACTGAACTATGAGATGTGCTTAGTGTACTTAGACGATATTATCCTGTTCTCGGCTTCCATCGACGATCATTTGGAACGACTGGCTATGTTGTTGGACTGACTGCGCAAGGGTAACCTGAAGCTGAAGTCGAGTAAATGCCATTTACTGAGACGTTCCGTTGAGTTCCTGGGTTATGTTGTCTCAGGAGACGGAGTATCGACTGATCCAAGTAAGACAGATGCTGTGTGCGCCAATGGCCAATCCCTCGAACTATTTGAGAAGTACGTGGATTCATCGGTCTTTGTAGCTATTACCGGAAGTTTGTTCCGGACTTTGCTACAATCGCTGCACCCCTGCACCACTTGACCAAAAAAATCAGCGATTCTATTGGACAAAAGATTGCCAGTCTGCTTTTGAGATGTTGAAGGAAAAATTGAGTGAATCGCCTATACTTGGTCTTCCAAGAGACGAAGGGATGTTCATTGTCGATACAGACACATCCGACTGTGGCATCGGTGCCGTTCTGTCTCAAATCCAAGATGGAGAAGAGCGGGTGCTGCTGTACGCAAGCCGTCTGTACTCGAAAGCTGAGCAGAATTACTGTGTTACCAGGAAAGAGTTGCTGGCGGTGGTTTACTTTTTGAAGCAGTTCAGACAGTATCTGCTTGGCCGGAAATTTCTTGTACGAACAGATCATGCTGCACTTCAATGGCTGAGAAGAACTCCCGAGCCCATAGGCCAGCGGGGCCGATGGTTGGAATTGATGGAAGAGTTTCAGTTTGACGTTCACCATCGACCAGGTCGTCAGCATGGCAATGCAGATGCTTTGTCTCGTAAACCCTGCCGACAATGTGGACTTTGTGACTCTGAAGCAGCTCTTCTTGTTGGTCAGGCTGCTAGGGAGCTACAGACCCGGTCAATTGGTAATGCATCAACTCAGCCTGCCGATGCATCAGTGAGCCACTTGCGTCTTGCCCAACTCCAGCATGATGACCAGGATATCCGATTGATATATCAGGCACTGAGAGATTCCACAGGCAGGCCGGAATGGGAAAGCATGCTGCCGGAAAGTCAGATCACTAAGACATACTGGACTAAGTGGCAAGACTTGGAGATGCATGATGGGGTGATGTATGTAAAACAGGACTCCCGATGAAGGTGGCACACCAAGTCTACGTTTTGTGGCTCCTAAAGTGTTACACGCTGAGATAATCCGAGAAGCACATGCAGGATTTACTGGTGGCCACCTTGGACGTCGGCGAACAATGGAGCAGGTTTGTCGCCAGGCTTATTGGGTTGGCTGGTCAGCTGACGTGAGGCGTGGTGTCCAAGGCTGTACAGAGTGTGCTCGCTACAAGAGGGGCCAGGCACCTCGTCAAGGGCTTTTGCAATGCTTGCAGACTGGTGAACCATGGGAAAGGATAGGTGTCGATATCACTGGTCCGCACCCGCGGTCCAAGGATGGTTACATCTATATTCTTACCTTCGTGGATTACTTTACAAAATTTGCCGATGCATTCCCATTACGGAATCAAGAAGCAGCTACAGTTGCTAAAGTGCTGATTGATCATGTGTTCGCTTACTTTGGCACCCCTCTGCAAATCCTGACAGACAGAGGCCGGAATTTTGAAAGTGACCTATTTGCCGAGCTTTGTTGTCGCTTTGAGATTGATCATGTCACAACGACCGCATACAAGCCATCAACGAATGGGTTGGTTGAACGATTTCATTGTACAGTCAATTCCATCTTGGCGAAGGTTGTGAATGAAAAGCAGAGAGATTGGGATGAGCATTTGCCGTACGCCGTGGCTGCGTACCGTGCTACTCCACATGAAAGTACTGGTTACACACCAAACGTGCTGTTCTTGTCGAGGTAGAACACAGCACCCATTGATTTGATCTATGGCACGCCATCGCAGGATTCCCAGTCCTTTGAAAGTCCCAGTGACTTCAGTGCAGCATGCCAAGAACGGATGAGAACTCGATATGCCGATGTTCGAACACAGTTGGGGAGAGCAGCGGTGTGGCAGAAGAAACGTTATGATCTTTGTGTACATAAGAAGGTGTTTGCACCAGGCGAGTGGGTGTGGTACTTCCACCCGAGACGGCGTGTTGGTCTCTCGCCAAAATGGCAGAAGTGGTATACGGGACCATTTCTCATTGTGAAACAGTTGGGCCCGGTTAACTACCAGCTGCAGCGGTCGAAACGTTCTGTGCCATTTACCGCTCATGTAGACAAGCTTAAAGCTTGTCTACACAACTGCCCACAGTCATGGCTTCCAGAAGGTGCAGGGCACGAGCCCTCAGAACAGCCTGACCCAGTGGAGCAGGTCCAAATGCGGCCTGAAATTCAAATTGTCTCTGGCACTGGAAATAAAACTCTTCCCAGGGAAGGTCCTGAACCAGGCCCACTGGCGTCGTCACGCCCACGGCGAGTTATTAGACCACCCATCCAATTTCGGAGTGTTTATACCAATGACTGCACTTCTGTGTATATGGTGACAGGTATGGAATGAGATGGAGACAAGGTGTGTCGCATGTGCGGGAGGAGGTATTGGAAGATAAAAGCACTCAGCTCACATCTACGTTTAGCCCATCGACCGTCACGTGGTTCAGTTGAGCAGCATACAGTGGAGATATCTGATCACCCAGCGTCTAGTTGTACAGAGTCAGAAACAGCTGCTCCCCAAGTGCCTGGTCCTGTGGAGCCGAACGTTTGTAGCCAGCCACGTCGAGCTTTGGATCGGGTGGTGGTGACAGTGAAGAGTTGGCTGCAGAACCACCCGACTGTTATCTGGCAGCCCAGTGCGTCAGTGATACCACAGCTGCGCCGTGTGCCGGGGGCGGAGGAACTGCCGGAGGATGCACTGCTAGCGGTTATACTGACAACGAGAGCGTTTAACCCAGCGAAGAGGTCTGTCAGTGTTGGCACTGAGATCGATGACACAGTTGACAGTTGCGGAGGCGTGCCAGGGTTTGCGGTGCCGCCACCCCATCCTGAGGGTCGTCGTAATGACTGTAGACTCTGTATCCAAAAGGAGGAACCGCGTCCTCCACCGAAGAGTACTGGTCGAGTGCACCGGAGGCGACGTCATCATGTTTCGTCTTCCATGCCAGCGTCTTCGGAGCTGACGTCTCCACCTCCGACGAGGGTGAGATCCGTTGTTCATGTTGTGAGCACCGCAGCCGACCTGCAGGATGCACCGGATATCGAACTGGACTTCGAGTGACTTTGTAACAGTGCCGTATTGACATTGCTATTATGTGCATTTTTTTTTGCTATTTTTCTTGTAAATCATTTTTTTTGTTTGTACGGAGTAAGTTAGTGACGTTTAATTGATGATGGTAGTTGTTGTGTAGGTCTTGTGTTGGTCTTGTGATAATGTGGTACTAGTTGGAGTACTTGTCTGATGTTTAATCGACGGTAGTCGATTAGAGTGAAGGGAGGAGAGTGTTACGGGAATCGCCCTGGTCCCACCTGGTGTTTAGGCATCGCACAATGTTTACGCTGCAGAGTGGACGAGTCTACTGCTGCATAGCAAGGGGTGGGCAGTAGTGTAAGTCGTATGTTTTGGAAAAAGAAACGCTGTAAGTTGTATTTTTCCTGTGTTTAGAGGTTTGTGTACCTCTTTGTGCTTATGCATGTGGTTCATCGGTGCTGTACTCATGGCGATGATGAGTGTGACATGTTGGACGGGTGTTTTGGCGTAGTGTCCCCGCCTGTTGTGTCGAGTAATGGACTCGGCCTCTTAGATCCAGCCCGGGAAGAAAATGGCGTGTTTAATAGAATGTAGGGTGAAATAACTGCTTATTTGTTTGAAACGGCTACGAGTGGAGTCGTCTGGACACTGTCGATGTGTGTGTTAGCTGTTCAAGCTACATACGGAAATCCCTTTTGGCTGTACAAGCCGCAGAACTACAGTTTTTTTAGTTAAGTGTGACAATCGCTGGTAATTGGGTGATGCTGAAACTGTGCGGTGATGAATATAATTGGAGTTTGTTTTGCATTGGATCGTTTTCAGCCATTCAGACCACAGTTTTTGCCCTGCTGTTAGCTGTATTCAAGCTACCACAACTGGAAATATAGCTGTGCAGGCCGTGGCAGCACCTTTCGTTGCTTTGGCCGTACAAGTTACTACTTACTAGCTGCTCAACCTGCTAGCTGTGCTCAAGTTGCACATTAAAATAAAACAAACTGATTACTGGCTGTACAAACTGTAAAAAAAGGGTGAACTATAAAATGAGTGGGCAAGAACGAACCCGACCGCTGCAAGGAAGCGAGCGGTTCACCCCGGACTGGGGCTTGACGCCCGATGGCCATTCCCGACAATCAGAGGTGGTCGCCGCTGCCCGCGAAAAATTGGTGTCAGAAGCAGCAGCAGAGGTGGCCTGCAACAATTCAACAACTCATTGCACACGCTGTACGATGCTGCATCACTGTCATCCGCTATTAAATTAATGTTCGTGGGCAATCCGGTTATCGCGAATCCATTCATTTTAAGATCGCCTCGCATTTCATCTCCGTTTCTATCGAGTTTAGATCTTAGCTGACCGCTAATATCAACAGATGTAGA
>Ga0209671_1009075_pt1 | contig 10417 bp, 7 predicted proteins | sample WorMetHERISLAND2_2_FD_187401 | JGI IMG/M metagenome (GOLD analysis project Ga0209671, IMG submission 187401) | Marine gutless worms symbiont microbial communities from Max Planck institute for Marine Microbiology, Germany - Olavius geniculatus... | ecosystem: Host-associated > Annelida >... | reverse complement strand
ATATTATACTGAGCTAAATCAAATTCTCCATCAATTCCATTCTAACCTCTGCACAAGCTAAAATCAACGAAACTAGAAATCTAGGGAAGGTTGTACTTAATCACTTGCTATTCCAACTTTTGACATCTCGATCCATTGCAGAGATATGGGTGGTCAAAGTCTAACATTGTCCGAAATCGTGCACAGTGTTGACTTTGAGTGGGTTGGAATAAGACAACAAAACTTTTTTGCTAGTAGACCGAATTTCACAAATTTTTTTGTCCAACAGGCTGTAGTTGATCACTTGCTATTCTGATTTTTGACATTATGCTGTGTTTGAGAGACATTCGGGGTCAAACTCAAAAGTTGTCTGAAATTGCACCTAATTTTGAACGTTTTTTTGCTTTCCTAAATTTTAAGCAGGGTGGTGCCTCCAAAAGTTGCACCTGCATTATCACCCCCACTTAGAGACACATCACTTGGTAAAGTTTTGTAAAACATCAAACAGAAACCCTCAACTTCCAGTAGTATAAGTTGCCTCAAATGACTCCTGACCTGTATCTGGAACCTGGCATTCATCTGGGACACGGCTTCAACTCATTACGGTACACATGTATAGCATGTCACTAAATGCCATCTAACATATTACAATAAATGACTATTCAAAAAAGCATACATTAAACTTGCATCAATTGCACTAAAAATTTTACATTCAGTGATGTGAACAGTCACCTTGCCATCGTGGGTCTGTCTCTCTAGGCACAATGCTGTAGTGAGTTGTGATACGCTGACTGGAATACTGGCGAATAAAATACCTGCCTGCAGACAAGATACAGATAATTTAGAGCAAATCTAAACCAAAAATATTTTTATCAGCATTTGTAAACAACATTTGGTAGGAATAGGGTTGAGGCATGATAGTTAGTGCTGGCACTAACATTCATAGCCAGTAAACATTATTATCAGCCCGGGCTGGACTGACACCAAATTTTATTTTCAGTCCAGATTCATACTGGTGGCAAATTTTATTTTCAGTGTGAATTAAAATCAGTACCAATGGCAGATTATGTCATCATTTCAAGCACTACTTGTTGGCAAATTTGATCAGCAGTCCACTTAAGACTCCAGGCTAAATTGATCGTGCCAATCAGGCACTTGACAGCTTTGCTTACCTTTGACACTGCCACTTAAGCAAATCCAGTTATTGTCCACTGCATTTACGGTAATCCTTTGAATGACTGCCACGTTTCATGAATAGCTTTTGCATATACCTGGTAGCTGCTGCTCGTTTAGTTGTCCTAAAATACCGGGACTACTGGCGGCAGTAGGTGTGATGCTACAGTGCAGGTATAGTGATAGAGCCAGCTGATGCGCTGTTGTCTCGGTTGGTCAAAATGATGTCGTTTTCATTGCCATCTTGTTAATTGTCACCTTGACTTCCAGTTCTTGTTTGTAACTTAATATTAAACTTGCATTCAGGCAGGTCTGCTGCTGGTTCATAGCATTGCACCGGCGTACTCAAACTTTGTGCAGTTAGCCTGAATACTAGCCTATAGCTACCGCAACTGATAATAAAATCTGGTGTCAGTGCAGCTCGAACTGATAATAACTTTTTCGCTCATAGCCTAACCATAACACTTTACTCAAACCATAGAACTATAGACCGCTGACATCAGGCCAAGCGCGATTTGGTAACATGTATAAAGCTTATAATTTTATTACTAAAAACTGCAGCATTACCAAACAAATAACACACAAAAGACAAAATAGTTAAATGATCCGAAAATGACAACAAGGGGCGTGGTCCGCGTAATGTGGACCAGGGTGCAACAACAGATCATCGAAAAACAGATAAAAACACAACATTTCTTGCCATTTCTGCCAAATATATATTTCCCACACGTATTTGCCATCTAGAATTATTACAATTCTGCCACCAATAATTCTGTATAACGTTAAATAAACACGTCAAACATTTTCGCACTAGTACAGTAACTTTGTAATGTTTGTAAACAAACTAGTTTCTGGGTCATGGTCTGGGTCATAAGTCATCTGCCGAGATGTTTCTTTTCGGTCCTGTGTCACTTCGTCCCCGATGGTTTGCTTGTCCATGATTGTGGCAGATGACAATGACAAACACGCTGCTCAACTGAAGTTGCGCGGCGTAAAAATAAATATAAACAGCTTGAGAATATGAACAGTTAATCGAGTTGATTGATTTTTCAGTCGAGTTGAGCGATTGATGAGCTGGGACGATCGACGTACCGGATAGTAGGCTAGTATAGCAGTACCAGAGGTCAACTGTGGGAGCACATACCCGGTAGCCCGGGCGACCGCTGTTCGAAACTGTACTGACTGTCACTCATCAGTCATAATCCTTCAAACTGATAAGCTGATAAGTTGATAACGCCCAAAATCTTTTCCTGACTATTAAATTTTCCTCGAATATAGGCTATTGTGTTTCTCCAGTAAGCCTAGACATGGCAGTAGTTTCAAGTTTGCATTAGTTTGGCTGGCCGTTCAAAAACCCCTGATTGATTGATTGAGTTTTATAGTGAACTGAAATTGTCAAGACACAATTTTAATTCACACAAATAGGCCCAGTGGCGGATCCAAAGGGGAGGGGACGGACGTGCGCCCCGAGCCCTTATCCATAAGTAAACAGCTCTGCTGAACTGCTAATTAAAAAGTTCGTGTATCAGGAAAATTATTAAAATTATTGCCACCAGATGATATTTTAAGGCTAAAATGTACCAAATTCGATTTCGGCTGGGTCTCCGGCCCAGACCCCGCTGGGGAAGCTCACAGGGCTCCCCAAAACCCCCTAGTTGAATTCAAGGGGTCCTACTTCTAAGGGAAGGGAGAAGGGAAAAGAAAAAGGGGGAAAGAGAGAAAAGGGAACAAGGAAAAAGGAGGGGAAAGAAAAAAGGGAGAACGATCGAGGAGGCAGGGGGATATTCCCCCTCCTCCTTGGCTGAAGCCTAGATCCGCCTCTGAATAGGTTTATTAAATAAAAAGAACAGTCCACTTCCATGTCAATATACGACGTACGATTTACAGCCTATAGGCCTACTCTCACGTTGTCGAATGTACGCCTAATTTTTTCAATATTTTTGCAGCACAAACCGTGCAGCTTTGGCGCTGAAAAAAGGCCGAAATCCTGTATCAATAGCTTAGGACTTAGGCTACTATACTCTGCTGGTGAGGACGTGTTTGCGGGAAGGCTACACGAATACACGTGGGCCTGAGCACGGCCTCTGCGCTAGTCTCAATGCCTGCCGAATGCTCGGATGCTGCGTGCAATGATGAGAACTGGCATCCACACCGTGGCAGAAGCCCAGCAGTGCAGCGGCTTCAGCGGCCAGCAAATAACAAGTAGTAGCCTACCAGCCAGCTACCAGGGCCGCAACGAGGTCTGCTACTCAGCGCAGAAGTATAGGCCGATAATGGACCGTACCCCGAACTAATCTCTCCCTTTCTACCTATCCCTCTCATCTCCTTCTCCCAGCATCAGCAGCAGCAGTAGCGTGCAACCAACTAGTAGCGTACAGTACTACCGCAGGCGAGCAAGCGCGGTTGACGTAGAATGATATAGGCCTACAGTAGCTATATCGATAAAGCTGTGACTGCGCTGCATTGAAGACGATAGAGTAGTGCATCCGATTAGGTGATCGACGTATAATAGTCGCTGTTAGCAGCTGAGTAAACGTTTGCAACAATCTACGACTGGCTGTTGTAACTGCGAGAACTATGCTCGTAGAAAAACTCTAGCGAACGAGTGAGCTCCGGCTATTCGTAATTCGAATACATTGTCTCGATTTCACAGACCTACACGTACGTGTTGGGTGCGCTACACGCTAAGAAGGCCGCGTAGCGCAAACATGCGGCTGGAACTTTAAAGGACGAAGTTAGCGGCTGCACGGTCTTTAAAATCCAACAAACTGTATCAAACGTCGCTGTCGCACTGCTAACTTAGCTGACCGGAAGACAAACTTTTGAGAACCGACAAACTGAAAGATGGCTGAAGGTTCAAGTCCAGTCTATTTTCTTGTCTTCTTTGGCGTATAGGCCTACAGTATGGCTATAATACGTCAGTGTCGTTGAACCTTGGTTTTGTTGCTTAAAGTTATAGATTCGGCCTGAGAGTGTGCCTACATGTGCGACAAAAACTCGCAAGCGACAATAACAGTATAGCTGCGTGTCAATCAACTCGGTTTTGGCATGAGACGCCACTGGTGGCATTGTATTGCAATTTGACATGTGCATCAAGTCATCCAAGTAATACTAATCACGAAGCGCTTTTTAGCTAAAATGCACCAAAATACATCTGGCGTCCGGCCTTCACCCCAAACCGCCAGGGAAGCTAAAGGGTTGGGCCCTTCAGGGAAGGAAATAATAAGTGATGGAAAAGGTGAGGGAGGAAAGTGGCAGAGAGGGAAAAGTAGGAAGAAAAGCCAGAAAAGGCTAGTAGAGAAAGAAGGAAAGTAAGAGGAAATACGGGAGAGAGGGGAAGATATAGAAAAAAAATCCGATCGGATCGGCGTTTATCTAACGACGTTGACCTCTGGATGTGCGCGCTCGCTTGATTGATCACGACGTTGGAAATAGAAAGGAAATGGAATGGAAAGGGGAATGGGAAAGGGAAGGGATCGACCGTAATGAAAAATTCGTATTTCAGGGCCTGTTAATAGCTGCATCTGTCTGTGGATGAAACACGATGAGTAGCTTATTCTGTGTGGGAATGAATGTGGTGCAGGATCTGCAGGTTGCATGGGATCTGTATGTCGCTGTCTGGCCGGCATTCCGTGCGGCGCTCTCTGCATCTTTCTGACGTTCATGTTTGCAGTCATTGCCAGCGCCAGTTCACTGATCGTCGCCATTCAGCGCACCCGTACAGTCCTCGACCTGCATGACCAGTGAGCTTACTTACTTAGATACTTACTTAGAAATTTGTCATGAAAATAATTACTAACGTTTACCAGAAAAGGTTTAGTTTAAACCCCTAATTGAATAGCAATAGACTTTATTTTTGTAGCAAAATTATAATGCTTTAACTGTGCTACCAGCTTTGATTGTGCTAAAACTTAATTAGTTTGCATACAAGTTTAGACTTTGTTCTGGTTAGTTAATTTTCGTTTTGTTTTTATTCTGTATGCTTCTGTTATATTACGATGATTAAATTTATGTTGTTATACCTCAGTGCTAAATACTTGCATGCGATTGGTCCAAATCGCGTCATTGTCATTCACCAATACGCAATGATGCCCGCAAGGGCAACATTGAAGTTAAATGTTGCCCGTGCGGGCAACATTGAGCGGCCAACATTGAAAACGTCACTGCTTTTTTGTTCATATAATTGTGTTTAATGTTTTTGATCTTGGTTTGAGGAAACATTTTACGAACCTCTGGCAAAAAATTTCAGTGATGACCCCGACGCCGGTCGCTATTTGTATAATGGTAAAGTGTGGAATTACGAATTAGCCAAGCAACCATTAGCAACCATTGTTGCGTGTTGGCAACGGTGTTGCCACTAATCGCTCAGACGAGACGAGCTGCAGCTAAGTGCCAGCTAAACTGCAGGGAACCTGAGGTCCCCTGCGGCGAGTGTGACTACAACTGACTAACTTGTGTCATTTTGCTGACGAGTTTGGCAGATGCACTGCCGAAGTGCCGATCATCCAATGTGGTGGCTCAGCTCAAAGGTTTTCGTTTGGTCCGTCTGTTTGTGTTTGCCCGCTGCAGATGGCCGTGGCTAATGTACGCCTGTATCGGTGTGGCGGTTGGGCTACTTTTGGTCGCAGTTCTGTTTCTGATCGTAGCAACCGTTTCGGCGAAGTTTACTGCCAGCCGACCGTTCGTGTCAAGTCGTCAGCTGCGCTGCCTCCGAGCCACTAACTGCATGGTACGTTCCTGCTGCGTACACGCACGCATTCCACACCAAATAACGGGACTTGTAACAAGCACTCATCGTACAGCAACCTGTACTAGTACATGTAGGCCTACAAAAATTTAAAGAAATATTAAGTACGAGAATTTTGAGAAACCCATCGCAGAGGTATGTAGTGTCACATGCCATATGGATCACGCAGTGTTATCTGCCTCCGGACACAGGTGAACGCTCCCTGCCGTAACCGGGGCCAGAAATCGATTTACCTACCCCGGAGGGATAGAAGGCTGAGTTGACCAATTTTTATCTCTGTACAGTCGCCGGTGTTTCACTTTAAACTGCAACAGGGGCCAAAGTCATTTGACATCAGGCCAGGCCGCATATCTGCCGCACGCGCGTCTGTATATCTACAACTTGCAAAGCCAATTTTGACTGGGAGTTACTGTTCTCAAATTGTCCCTTCCCGTGCGCGGAGCCGCGTTCCGGGTCCCTCTATGCAATAAAATGCTACGAGCTTCTGGGCCAATTTTTGCCACATAGAATGAAACGGTATCTCACTAACGAACTGCAGTTAACAATCCCCCAGCAGTGTTATTTATTGTAGGATTTTAATTTACGTTAGAGTCACTAACCGGTAACCACCGCGATGTATATAGGCAACACGAAACTGTTAGAACGTCGGAGACGCTATACAATAGGGGCCTACGTTCGGGGGATTAGATAAACATGTTTTACGGGAGCCTTATACACCGGCTGGCGGCGATAGATTGAGTGCCGTCCGTGGCGGAGAACTACTATAGCCAGTTAACCGGGGCTGCTGCCAAGAAGCTAAATACTTCCATGTCGATCACCAAGAAACAACAAAGCTGTGCGAATAGCGAAAGCCGGATTTCGTTTGACAGTTCCTTTAAGAATCAGCAGATGGATTCTTTCCTCCGCATGGCTTCCATGTACAAAACCGGCCAAGAATCCATTGCTGACCCTCCCTTTCCCCACCAAACGGGAACTGACCCCTTTCCGAAATACTCGCTAGCCCCCTCTCCAAGAACCCCCTTTTCGTTCTCAGCCTTCGGCCTCGAATATCGGCTCTTCGGGTTTCAGGATTGCACATCCAAGACAAACTTCTGGCTAAGCCATTGTTCATGCTCGGCTGCGTGTTTTGGCGTGCCTGATGAGACCGATTTCGTGCCGCGATTATACAGAGCTCGGCTGCGTGAAATCAGTTGTGTTCGATTAGTTCAAGGTGACGTAACAAATTGGAACGGTATGTTCGGTAAACTAAAGGTGTGGTCACACTAGCGGCCGGAGGGCCACCCAAACGGTTGGAGTTTTTAACGACCGTTCGAACGGCCGTCAAAAACACCAACCGTTCGTAATACGGCTGTCCGGACGGTCAGATCGAACCGCTAGTGTGACCGCACCTTAAGGGTTCAGCTGGACTGAATGACTGCAAGCAGTTGTCTATCTCAGTCAGCATATGCACGGGCTTGTCGCGTGCAGCAGGCAGACCGAACATCAGATACAAATCTCATACCGGTAGAGCCTACACCAAGTTCACCCGTTTTAAGGAAGCTTCAGGGGACACCTGCTTTACTTAGGTTTAAAATCACCGCCATGACCGTGAGACCAGAAATTTGTATATACAACTAGAAAGCAGTCATAGCCCGCAGATACCTCCGCCAAGGCAATGTTATTCGCCATGTGGCGTCACCATCTTCGGTTTTGCAGCGGTTCCCTTATGCCCCCTTTAACGCAATGGTAACGAAAATTTTAAAGTGATCCAGAATCCAGGATTCTTGCCGGATCACCCCCAAAATTGAATCACGGGTAGTTTGTGCCATTCCCGACATACCCTCAAAATTTCAGAAAGATCCGTCCATAACTTTTCGAGTTATCTTGCTGACTCACAGACAGACAAACAAACAAACAAACAAACAAAAACCGGCAAAAACATTACTTTCTTGGCGGAGGTAAAAATCGTTTCATGCACCGTGACCTTAATTTTTGTGCTTTCTGGAGTACTATTTTTGATATTTTTGTATGAATCCAAGCCTCCAATGTACCCTATCCTGTTGAATGCTGATGAATGCTTGAATTGTCAAACACGTTTGATATTTCAAGCATTCGTCGACTTGCTTCGACATAAACCCAGATCGAACGAGTGCTTGACGCACGTTTGATGTGTACTAGACATGGGCTTGATGAATGCTTGATGAGCGCTCGCCGAGCGCTTGTCGAGCCAGTTGAACGAGCTGCATGGCTTTTCGAGCCAATTTAATTGTGTAAATGGGGTATTACTGGCATGTGACAGACTGTCGTTTTCAAGTGCGAACAATACAAGAGAGCCCAGCTGTCACTAGGGTAGATGCGCTGCAGCATGTACAGTTTCTGTTGCAGTACTGACCCTCAGGGTCATGCAGATCGACAGGTTTTATCTCAATTTAAAGAGCGTATGCCACTTTTATTAGTGATAGTAATTTTGGCCCAATATCCCACTGTTTCCGAGATATGGCCAGTTTTCCGTTGAAAACGCATATTTTTCCTACCCCCATCTGCATTCAACCCCAAATTTGAAAATGTTTCCCTTGCACTGGATCGCTGAAATTTTGCTTGCCTATGTTTAAGACACAGGGCTAATTACTCGTGTAAAAGTTATTCTATAAGCCACAATACATCCGTTACAGACGGACAGACAGTCGGACGGACGACAAACGTGCCATAGACGCGTATAGCATAACCAAACTTCGCGGGGCCCAGGAAAACTGTCCTCTTCTCCCTCTCTTGGTCTAGTCTTGTTTGGGTCTAGGCTGAATCTGTCTCATGCACATGCGTGGAGTCAGACTGATGGCGTGGTTGGCGTTGCAGGTGATGGTGTTTGCAGTACTGCTGCAGTTGGTGTGGGTCGTCGTCACAATCGTCCTGTCCGTGGCCGTTCTCTATCTGCTTCTTATTCACAGACTCATTGAAAGTGGCGCCTCTTGCATCAATCTCAACCACTTTGGTGAGCCGATTCATAATTTTAACGACTAATGCTAATACTTTTTAATAAGTAATAATAATTATTATTATGATTATTATTAGGCCTGTAACAATAATTTTCATATTTTGTACCTATTCTCTTATTCTATCAGTGGTCTTACGGCGCTGATGATGAAGATGCATTTGTCTGGTGAAGCAAAGTGTAGTCTAATAGTATGAGCGTTTTCACTGAAAACAGTAGGGTCTAAAAAATTATGTGCTTCCGGGTTCCGTCCGACCTCAAAGAGATCTGCGTTTTAATTTTTTGGACCCATAAATTATTGGCGCAAAGTTTTACTGAAAAACTGCTTGCTTTTGAATCGATCATGGAAAATACGCTTCAGATAATTTGTTAGTGCTGTGTTTCAAATTATGTTCATATTTCGCCTGTTCTTTTGTTGATGTTGTGGTGATGTGTTGCGCATTCCGTAGCCGTTCCAAAACGGCCGAGGCAGCTTCTGTGCACCGATGACGTGACCAAACAGGACAATTTGACCCCATTTAAGAACGATATTGAGGTATGCTGTTTTTCTTTGACCTACAGGAACTTATTTGAAGAGTTGTACATGTATTTTTCTTATTCTTTACAAGAAAAAATATACTAAATACACGGGACTGAAGAATTTTTGTGCTGGAATAAGAATAAGCCTGCTTCTACAGACGTTTTGTGCATGACTATAGTTTACGAGACGTAACTACGCCCCCTCCTCAATGTACAGGGTGGGCCAAAAAATGGCACCATTTTTTGTACACCTCATAACTTCACCAAATATTAACCGATTTTCAAAATTCTTTTACTGTCAGAATCAGGAGACAGTTTGCAATAAAACTGTTACTACAGATCCCACCACACCCAAAGTGTGTCACTACATTATCTTGTGAAATTTCAGTATCTTAAGAATAACAATTAAAAACAAGACGACTTTTGTAACAACACATTTTAAGAAATTAACAACAGAAACAACGTGTTTTTGTCTCAGTTATTGTCTAAAAATTACATCTTTACAGTTTTCACATCAAATTTTCAATGTGTCCGCCTTGCTGCTGGACGATGCATGGAAACCGGCGACACCTAGTGGTGTTCCGAATTAACCTAGTGGTTAATTCTCAATAGTGAGATTAACCAAACGCTGTGGCACTTTGTCCAACTCAGCGACAATGGCTTTCTTTTGCTGGTTGACTGTCGTGAATCGTCAACATTGATACGCCATTTGTTGAAGGGCATCCCAAACAGCATAATCGACTGGATTTAAGTTTGGGTTGTTTGGGGGCCACATGCCAGGCTCGATCAACGTTGATCACGCAACTCGTCAGTGGCGTCGCCGGCTTGAGTGCATCATCTGACATTTCACAAGGTAGCGTAGTGACACACTTTGGGTGTGGTGAGATCTGTAGGTAGGGATCAACTAAATTCACGATTTCACGGCCGTGACATTTTCCGTGAAATTGGCCTTCTTCCATGAAAAACGCCGATTTCCGTGAAATCCGTGATTTTTCGTGAATTTTAGCGCTTTTAGTTTAATTTACGACAAT
>Ga0209671_1009074_pt1 | contig 10417 bp, 5 predicted proteins | sample WorMetHERISLAND2_2_FD_187401 | JGI IMG/M metagenome (GOLD analysis project Ga0209671, IMG submission 187401) | Marine gutless worms symbiont microbial communities from Max Planck institute for Marine Microbiology, Germany - Olavius geniculatus... | ecosystem: Host-associated > Annelida >... | reverse complement strand
CTTCTAGGAAATTCAGTTCAGAGCTACGGAGTGTCGCCTGCAACATGCGATCACACACTGGTACTTGACAGTGACACCCGACAAAATTAAAAAAGTAAACGTGCTCTGCAATTAACCCCCCCCCCCTGCAGCCAAACAGGCTGCGATTCGATTTATCTTTTATCGCTGAGGGTGGAAATTGTTTTAGCTTACACGTCTGCTAGTGTGCAATATTACTGGGAAAAACAGTAAAAAAGTATCAAATGCCGCTTAACCTATCTAAGCAGGTATAAACAAGTAATAAATGAAAAAGTAAAATATTGCGTTAAAATTCCAAGCGATTGCTGAAAACATAGCAATCGGCTTTAGAAGATGTTTTCCGCACTCTGTAAAGTACAGCAGTATAGGATAGAGAATAGAAGTAAAGCTGACGTACAAGACAGATAAGTGACGTGTCGTCGTGTCTCGACTGTTGTTGTCGTTGTTGGCGTTGTCGTTGTCGTACAACGACAAACGATTTGTCGTAGTTGTTCCACGACGTCACACATTCGTAGACGTCACCTGTACGTCGTAAGTTAATTTCGTTACCGTTTGCAAGACGGTGTCAGCAAAGCAAACAATCATGGCTCCCTAGCCTTTCAAAGATTATTCAAAGTCGTCACAAATACAGGGTGCGCCAAAAAATTTTACCCCCTGAGGTTTTCTGATAATTTTTTCAAAACGGCTGAGAATTTTTAAACAAAATTTTACACGCCTATTATCCATTCAGATTTACGCTAACCTACAATTTTTTTTTCAATTAACTTCAACTTTGACAAAGTTATGCCGTATTAAGCGCGACCTCCCACCGAATTTTTACATTTCACAACACGTCCATCATGAGTTTTACTTACTGATGATAAACAACAGATTTAAAACCGAAATAATTGACATTTTATGAACCAGCACACAGTTCAGTTAACATATTTCAGTACGAAGTTCACAACGTATGGTCAAAATGTCGGCCACCGGCCAAAACGCATGAGTTCAGACGTTTGCGAAAGTCGCTGATAGCTTTATTGACCGTTGTCTGTGGCAAGTCGTCCCAGATCTGCTGCAATGCACTTTTTAGCTCTGGAATGGTCTTTGGCTTTGGTTGAATGCGGCATATTACGCCGGAAGTCTGCTGCCAATGCTCGTTGAGGACTGCAAACGGTTGCTTCCATTTGGATTCGTATTTCAGCAAGACGGCGCTCCTGCGCACACGGCCCGTCAGACGCAGGACTGGTTGACGGCAAACTGTGCCGACTTCATCGCAAAGGACCAATGGCCACCAAATTCACCCGACCTCAACCCACTTGACTACCATGTGTGGGGCGCAATGCTTCAGGCATTTTACGGATTCATAAAATGTCAATTATTTCTGTTTTAAACCTGTTGTTTATCGTCAATTAGTAAAACTCGTGATTGACGTGTTGTGAAATGTAAAAATTCGGTGGGTGGTCGCGCTTAATACAGAATAACTTTGTTAAAGTTGGAGATAGTTGAATAAAATTTTGCAGGTTAGCATAAATCTGAATAAATAATAAACGTGTAAAATTTTGTTTAAAAATTTTAGCCGTTTCGGAAAAATTATCAGAAAACCTCAGGGGGTAAAATTTTTTGGCGCACCCTGTAGTGCCTTTTGATAGAACAGTCATCTGGTTTGAAGGAATAGACTTCCCACCGATAATATCCTTGCTAAGAACCTTGCTGTTATGAAAAACAAAAATAGGCCCAGTATGATTTTCTGAAGAAATAGTTTTTTTTTCTCGACAGAATCGTCAGAATGACTAAGACGACAGACAGCACGTGACCGGCGCCTAAACATGACCCAAACGGGGTGTTTACACGATCCAGCAAACGTCCGGCAAACGTCCAGCATTAGCACGTGTATTTTGAATACATTTGCTGGAAGTTTGCTGGACGTTTGCTGGATCGTGTAAACACCCCCATAAGATTTCGTGTTGCTCCCTTACCTCAAATTTCACGTGGGGCTTACGGTAGATATTTGGCGATTAAAAATACCGCATTCTACAATGACACTGAAGCGCCAGTGGTGTTGTCCTTGGTCATTTTATTTCTTCAAAAAACAACATTTGTTTACCTTGCATTGTTTCTGGTGTTCAGCACTCAGCTACTGTTAATGCAAAAAATCAGTCTTTTCAATAACTAGCCTAAGCGAACCAACAAGTGACTAACTAGAAAGCAGTCAGAGCCAACAGACCTCCGCCAAGACCATGTTGTTCGCCAGGTGGCAGCACCACATTAGGTTTGGCAGCGGTTTCCCTTATGCCCCATTAAAAGCAATGTCAAAGAAAAATTCAAAGTGATCCAGAATCCAGGATTCCTTCCGGATCACCCCCAAAATTGAACCACAGGTAGTCTTGGCCATTCCCGACATTCCCAGAAAATTTCAGATTCGTGCATAACTTTTTGAGTTATCTTGCTGACACACAGACAGACAGACAGACAAACAAACAAAGTCTGGCAAAAACATAACCTCCTTGGCGGAGGTAATTAGTAGACTGTAAACACTTACGCTGATGGGTGCAGCTGTTGTCGACTAGGACGGCTGTAGTCGTGTTACAGGCGACATTGAGTCTGTGTAGACATCCGTCGGATGTCGTAGTGCTGTGATGTATACCGGGATTAGGACACGCAGTCGCGCTCGCGTTATCGACTGTACAGACACCGCACAGCATGGGACATAGGATAAACTTCGTCAAATATTAACCGATTTTCAAAATTCTTTCACTGTCTGAATCAGGAAAAAAATTGCAATAACAGTATCAGACCTAACCGCATTTCAGATGTGTCGCTACACTACATTGTGTCTTGCAAAAGCACCACAACGCGGCGTTTCGTTGATCGCGCCATTGCTCAGTGGCGTCGCCGGATTGAGTGCGTCGTCTAGCAGCAAGGCGGACACATTGAAATTATTTTGATGTAAAAACCGCATAACGTGACAGTTACTTTAGACATAACTGAGACGAAAAAGTTTTTTTGTTGTTGTCATTTTTTCAAAATGTGTTGTTACATTTTTTGTTTAAGCCTACAGACGTCGCTTTTACGACACCGTAACCATGTATAGCACTGAACGGTCTATTTTGTGCTGATGTGCCGTTAAGAAACTACTCACTCACTTTTACGACACCGACATTGTCACAAGGTAGTGTAGCGACAAAACATGTGCTAGTTTGTGCCCACCCTGTAGTTGTCACCCAACGCATCGGACGCAGAGGATGCAACCGCCAAAACGTAAGGATAGCAGCGGTGTTTATTCGCCTGTTGCTTGCGTTGCGTTTAGCGATACCAGGCTTACTAGTGTAAGGATGGAGGCCAAATATGCCCTATGAAGTAGAAACTACTTAAATACAACATACTTGGATAGTGAAATACCTGCGAACAAGTAAACCATGCATAATCAACAACCAAGGTCAACTCAGCCTTCCGTCCCTCTAGGGTAAGTAAAATAAGCACTGATCTGCTTGGCTGGGTTAACGTGGAGCAAGTTCATCTGCGTCGGATAACATTGTAATCTCATACGACAGGTGACGCTCCGTAGTCGCTATTTTAAATTATGGCTGTGAGATCCCATAACGAAATACACCCGCTTTTCACTTTTTCAACCTTTTACAACCTATATAGAAGACTCACCGATAAACAGTTGCCTATGTGAATAGTTGTCAGTGAAACAGCTTTGACTGTTGTCGGCGTCTGTCAGTCGGCCTGCATAAACGTGCACACGTTAATACAACGCACTTCGATATAACGCAAGGTGTTCAGATATAAGCCGCTGCAGATTTCATAGCTATAACAACTTAAACATTATCCAGTAAGGCCAAAAACTTATCGGTTATTTTAGATATTCATAAAAATATAAAAAAAATTCTGCTAAACAACATTACTCAGTAGCCAAAACAGATTGGTTGATCGTGTGTAATGCTAAATAAACAATTGTTGTTTTTTTCTTATTTTTTTTCTTTTGCACATCTTATACACACTAAAAGTTTTTCTAGCGTTATGCGGCATTATAAATTTACGTGTAATTGGTTAATTACTTATCTGTAATATGCCCGCTAACCAAAACCTGAAAGTGCGATAATCTGCGACGTTAAACGACATTGCATCAATGGACATTACTAGAATATTTCTACACTTTAACACAGCTAATAAAGTTTTTTTTACAATATCTTAGCAGGTTAGTTAGGCTACCTGTCATCAATTGCACAGCACCGGTTGACAGTCGACGTAGTTTGATGCATTGTCGATGAACGCTGCTGTAAAGGACATAATTATACAAACGCCGTTTAGTACTTATTTAAATAAATTATCAGTATAATTAAACAATATTTACCTCCGCCAAGGAGATAATGTTTTTGCCAGACTTTGTTTGTCTGTTTGTCTGTCTGTCTGTTAGCAAGATAACTCAAAAAGTTATGGACGGATCTTTCTGAAATTTTGAGGGTATGTCCATTTGGCAGGCACGCTCTTGTGCAGTCTAGTGGATTCTTGTGTTAGATGACGTGCCATGTGCATCTGTTGAACGGTTTTTAGCAGGGCGAACGAATGTGTCAGACGACAGACAAACAGACAGACAGACAGACAGACCACGCTATAGCCTACAATACGATACGAAAGAGATTTGTGCTAAAATCTATCAAGAAAGCTGCCAGTTTAATCTAGTACCATTAAAACATGTGTCGAAAATAGAAATAGGCGGAGGCAAAAACGATTTAGGCTGTGGAAACTAACCAGTTGTGATGGGCTAAGGTGAGCATAGCAACATGTTCGGCTGCTGCTGCTGCTGGTGATGATGATGATGATGATGATGATGACGTATCTTCTAGATTCCACACAGCCAAACAGCGATACTCGGCCACCAGTGATTGGCTGCGGCGTCGACCACGTGACCGTGACGTCACCGATGACGTCAGCACTTCGCCGTCAGCCGTCAGACGGTATTGGCCGGACAGGTCGCGCCACGTGACCCCGTTTAGCCAATCAGGAAACTTGCACGTCGGCGACGGCCAGCTGGCTAAATCTGTATAGACAAAGGATCAAACTCTTCAATGAACAAATTTGACGAATTGTTTAAAAACCGGCCAATAATCTGTTGTACAGGGTGGTCCAAAAAACGGCACAAAGTTAATGACATCATAGTTTTGCAACCGCAAACCATAAAGTCATGTGGTTTTCAGCAAAATGTTCTGAAAGTAATTCTGTACATGATCAAAGTCAGTATTTGAATACAGCAATTAAATATTCTTTGTTATTGCCGCTGGCAGTTGAACTATGCAAAACACTATTACCATCGACACAGCGGTCCATAAAAACGTGCCACTTTTATTTTTTTAATAGCTCCGTGAAACATTGGCCGATTTTAATAATTTTTGGCATGCGACATTAAAAATACTTTACATAAATGTTTGCAGTTTTGGCCAACTCGCCCCAAGGTAGTCGCTACACTACCTTGTGAAATGCGAAAGTCGTAGTTTGACCATTGACAACAATGAATTCATACTGGGCAGTGCATGCGTCAGCTCACAAAATTACTGAGACCACAAAATCATTGAAAATCTGTTGCTTTGTCTTCATTTTAAAATTCTAAGTCGACAAACTGAAATCATACATCAACAGCGAGTGCGCCGCTTGAGTCATGCAGTTACTGAACGTGCTGTTGGCAAATGGTGTCAACGTCTATCGCTTGCGTTTGTGCTGCAGGAGGACATTTTGAGCACATGCTAAAATGAAAATAATGTGATGTGACACATGTGAGTGATAATAATTGCTAATTGCGTTTGTCGCTATTCATTGTATAATTTCTGAGCCGACGCATACACTACCCGATAGGAATTCATTGTTGTTAATGACTAAACAGCGACTTCTGCATTTCACACGATAGTGTAGCGACAACGTTAAGGTGAGGTGGTCAAAACTAAAGACCTTTGCGTCAAGTTTCTTCCTAATGTTGCATGCCAAAAATTATTAAAATCGGCCAATGTTTCACGAAGCTATTGCAAAAAATAGTGGCACGTTTTTATGGACCAAGGTACATTGAAGGTAATTCTGTTTTTCAATAGTTTACTTGCCAGCGGCAAAACACGTATCTAAGGTTCAAAGACTTAAAAGCCGCGGTCAGGGTCCATGACCATGCAACACAGACGACGCCAGAAAAGTATGACAGACAGACAAACATACAGACAGAAAGACAAACTATCAGCTCATTAAAGTAGAACAATTATCGTGCCAAATACTTGCGTTGAATGTTCAAGAAAACATTTTGCCAGTATCAAATATCAACAACAAAGCAAGTTCTATTATACGGCATAATAACGGTTGTTTTCCGGTGTAGGCTCTACAAGACATCCAAATATTTGGGCCCCGGGGCTCCAGTGGTGTAGACAAGGAAAGCCCCAAATCTCCCAGATCAGACATAAGCACACGCTTAAACTGCATTAAATTTTAAATATTATTGCTTAATTGATCCTCAGGAAAATAATTTAAAATGTTGCCATAACGCAATAATGCACCAAATTTGATTTCGGTTGGGACTCCGCGCAGACCCCGCTGCGGGAGCTTTTCTAGACCCTCTAGCTAGATTTTAAAATTTATACTTACAAGGAAAGCGAAAAAAAATAGATAGGTAAAAAAAAATAAAAAAGAAAGGAAAGGGGAAAGGGGGAATCCCCTGATTCACAGTTTTGGCTACGCCAAAGTGGACTCCGTCTCCAGGATTGACGTCTGCGGGATATCCCTTACTTCTCATTTAACGACTACATCCCTGGTTGTCAAAACATCTAAAATCTAGGTCTCAGTGAAGGCGAAGAGTCCGACAGACAGACCTCTATGAAACTGTACAAGGAATGGTCCGTCGGTGGCGGTTCGAAGTCCACGGCAGGTAGCGTCAGCGCTCATCGCCAGTGACACACGCTGACCGTACTGCTGCTCGTGCTTCTGTACACGTCGCATATATATATTCGTTTCAGTCGCATCTCGGCAAATGGGAAACACAGGAAAAGACATTTGTGTTTCCTGCGATTGGCCCTCCTGCCGTTGCAATCGCCTTTTTCCCAATTTTAGCCTGTGGGAAAATATTCTTCAAAAATGCAACATTCGGGATCGAAAAAAGACCGTTTGAAGAAATTCAGAGACAGAATTAAAATTGTAAACATCCATAATCTTATTCGTCGGAAAATTACAACTTTCTGTCTCCTACAAACTTTCTGACACACGACGCCGCCAATTTACTCGATCGTAGTTCGCACAGTTTAGCGAAGCCCTCGGTGCAATTTCATGGTAGGCGATTAACGGTGCTAAAACAAAGTGACATCAGTAATGCAGGTCCGATCTCGTGGCTGAGCGCAAAACGGCGAAGAGACATGACAGAGACATGGCAAAAACCGATTGTAACAAAGATGACACGTGGATGAATAAAAAGTAATAAAGACAAAAATTCCAGCTGTCGCTAGAATAGCCGACCGTACTCGTTGTCGTCCGAGGTCAATATCTTCATCTTATCTCAAACAGCGTATGCGATTTCCTTTTAGTGATCAATAGCAAACTTGGCTTTATCTCGCACTGTTTAGCCACAATGGCGCGTACCGACCTTCAAGGTCATCCAAGATCAATGATTTTCATGTAATCTGAAAGGGCTATGCCAATTCCTATTAATGATTAAAAATAAAAATGGCCCTATTTCTCACCGATTCCGAGATATGGACACTTATAGCTTGGAACTTTTCATTGAAAATTGCGGCCAAACCGCTTCAGATGGAGACATGGTTATTACTGACAGCCAATAGAAAGTCGCCAGCGCCCTATCCCATGGTATCATTGCCAATCTTCTACGGTTTACCGTTTAGCCACAATACCGCACGATTGGCATACCATACTGTTCAAGGTCATCCAAGGCGATTTACATGTCACTTGAAAGTCAGTATGCACCTTCCTATTAGTAATCAATAGCAACCTAAACCCAGTCGACCGTTAGGCCTACTTATTGTGCGGTCGGCTAAAAGTGACGTGCAGTAACTTACAAAGCAGCGGAAGCGCTCGTCCCTGCTGCGGAGATGGACTCCCGTCAACCTGGCGTAGAGGTAGGTCTCCGAGCCGTCTTTCCATGTCGCTAGACACTCCAGCTCTATCTCTGACAACATTTCACACGGTCACGCTTAACTTGTGACACGGCGGCGGATTGCGGTAGAAAACACCTAATAGAACAGCGTTAACTGTACTTCTCAGCTTATTTCTGGGTGTCTGCCGACAGATAAACCATTTAAGTTTATTTATATAAAAAAAATGTTCAGTTTATGTACGGTATAAGGGTGACATCGTGGTTGTAGATATAAAACAGCACAAATCACAATTCAAAAATTCAAGCTTTACCATCATACAGTTAGCAAAGTTCTTCTGACATCTGTGCAAATGTTGGTGTGGAAAAAAATAAGGGGTTTGAAAAATACGAGGGGTCAAATTTTGGGCTCTCCCATTAAAATGACTGGTAACCCTTACAACGGTGCTGTGCTACCGCGCAGTCTGTGATAACCAACACCAAGGTCAGCTCAGCCGTCCATCCCTCCGGGACAGGTAAATTGAGTATCGAAGAGTTCGTTAACTTGTGTCGGGTGACGGGTGTGGTCCCATATGTCAGAAGACGCTTTGTAGCTCTGCGACGGGTTTTTATGAAAAGCTATAACACTAGTCTTTTTATCAAGTGATTGATTAATTATTTGATCAATTTATTGACTGATTGATTACCTCAACCAAGGAGGTTATGTTTTTGCCAGACTTTGTTTGTCTGTCTGTTTGTCTGTCTGTGTGTTAGCAAGATAACTCAAAAAGTTACGGACGGATCTTACTGAAATTTTGAGAGTATGTCGGGAATGGCAAAAACTACCAGTGGTTCAATTTTGGGGGTGATCCGAAAGGAATCCTGGATTCTGGATCATTTTGAAATTTTCGCTACCATTGCTTTCAATGTGGCATAAGGGAAACCGCTGCAAAACCGAAGATGGTGCTGCCACCTGGCGAACAACATTGCCTTGGCGGAGGTGTGCGGGCTCTGACTGCTTTCTAGTTGACATACTGTGTCGGTTGAAGACGGCGGAGTCTACACAGTGGTTGAAGGAGAGCTGGTATCGCGAGTGGCCGACACACGGCTGTGCATATGACACAGTGCCGTCACAGAATCCGCTTAACAAGTCGTCGTAACGGAACCGAAACGCGCCGTAGAACGGACAGCGCACCGGTCGAGATCCATCTATGACCATAGCACACACACACACATACACAAACCATCAATCACACTAACATCACGGCCTGGGGAAGAAAAGGGGCGAGACAGAAAAAATGCAATCGATTTTTGCCTCTTGAAAAAGTTTAGGCTACTCTTGTCCGAAAAATGTCCAAAAATGCGAAATTTGGGACTAAAGTTATACATTTTGGAGCAAAACTGTAATCTTGAGCAAAGTGCTCAGTAAATTTTCAGCAGTCTGTTAAAATATTGCAACTTTGTGCTGCATAGGCCTAAAATTTGTCTTGCTGCTGATTGCTATCATCTAGCGTACATAATAACGTGAGGCAAAATGTAAAAGGCAATTTTTTTTCAAAAAACAGCTTCATTATTTGTTAACTTCAATAGTGTGAAAGCATGTTTAACTCTATTAGTTCTATAGCCTGGAAAATGTTCGCACCAATTCTGGTTTTGTATACGCCCTTTAATCTTCGAGTTAGAAACTTGTAAACTATCACTGGACAGATAGAGAAAAGGACCGTCGTGCGACCCATTAGGACGCCTGCATAAAAATGTCAAATAAAATGCGCTATGCGTGATTACTGGCATACGACAAATCCGAAATTGATTGAGAATTTCAATGGATATCCGACGACTACGACGAACATTGTACAGTAATACGGTAAGCAGGTGAAAATCGCTAATTAATCGTGCACAGGTGTTGCTGACTGTCTGCTGTAGTGGTTAGCAGCATCGCTGCAATGCATCAGTGCCACCCACATTGACCGGTTGCCGGATCGCGCATATGTTGCAGCCGCAGGCGGCGTCTACACCTTTAACATTGGAGAAAATACGACAAAAGTAACAGAAGTTTTTTTTCAGAAGTTTTTATAAGGAGAAGTCGGTAGCTCATTAATAATAGACTAAAGTTCACAAAAAATAGCAACCGTCATCAAAGTATATTTTTGACAAAACGTGATTGCGTAGGCCTATTACTCAGTACATTACGGACATCGTGTGTTTGTAATTGAAAGTATTTTACCTCCGCCAAGGAGGTTATGTTTTTGCCACAGTTTGTCTGTTTGTCTGTCTGTCTGTGTGTTAGCAAGATAACTCAAAAAGTTAGGGAAAGATCTTTCTGAAATTTTCAGGGAATGTCGGGAATGGCAAAAACTACAAGTC
>Ga0209671_1009071_pt1 | contig 10418 bp, 8 predicted proteins | sample WorMetHERISLAND2_2_FD_187401 | JGI IMG/M metagenome (GOLD analysis project Ga0209671, IMG submission 187401) | Marine gutless worms symbiont microbial communities from Max Planck institute for Marine Microbiology, Germany - Olavius geniculatus... | ecosystem: Host-associated > Annelida >... | reverse complement strand
GGTTTGAGTGTGAGAATCAAAAGAGGAAAGCAGCTTGTAAACTGATAGGTGTTTCAACAAAGACTAGAGATTATTATACCTCGTTACGCTAGCATAGTACACTCTGTAGTCTGTATTAGTTACAGGGCTCCCAGGAGCAAGAAGTGAAATTTCAGGACCCAATGTTTACAAAATTTCAGGACAATTTCAGGACATTTTTGTCAGTTTCACGAGGCTCAAGACACAGAAAGTGCACGTTTTTTCCGTCCTCATTACGTTATTCATTGATGCAGATCAGTATTGCAGTCTTAAAAATGTTACTAAGACACTGTTATGAACATACTAAGGCAAAACTGTAGTAAGTAAGTAAGTAAGCCAAAAGTACTGATAGAGTCCTGTTAACTAAGTAAAGTACAAAACGAATGCAATGCCGTAACGACAGCATAACAAAGGTCCATATCAGGACATTCTGACCAAATGAGTAAAATTTCAGAACACTTGCTGATTTCAGGACAATTTCAGGACATCTGTTAAATTTCAGGAATTTCAGGACACCTGGGAGCCCTGTAGTTACAGGTCTGCTAGAGTGCTAGAGTGGGTAGGCGACTACACAATGCGAGCTTATACCACACCAGACAGTGGTGTCACAAACTGAAACCACGATCAGATCCCACAAACTACACCGTCGTTTGGGTTTATGACGCACGAATGCGGCCGAAAGTTGTGAAAACGGTACCGGCGCCAGATGAGAGTATAGTCTAAAGACCCGTGACCGATGAAACGTATACAAGTCATGACATTAAGGCGTTCAGTGCTAAGTGCTAACCGACAAAGAGGAACGGCAGAATCTGGGAGATCTGCGCTTCGTCGATGCGTCCATCAGAGGTGGGCGATCGACAGCAGGAGACGGGTCGAGCCAGCGACAAACCCGGCTGAGAACACAACTTGCTGTAGTCCTTGTGAAACGCCTTCAGACCGCCTGTAGACACAACACAATGTCTCCAAAAAAACCACATTTTCGATCGTTACTTGAAGACGGATTATCAGATTTTAATAATTTTTGGCATCAATATTCCTGACATAACTGACCATCAGATGACCATTCAATTCCCCCACAATCCACATTAATCGACACATCTTTCTACACTACCTGGGGAAAACGAAACACACGACAGTGGCACAAAATACCGTAGGCATTGAAGTGAACGAAAAACGTCAAAATATTCCTGACATTATCAGCTGAACTTGGAGAAATATCATCAGATTTGTATAGTTTTTGGAGCAAACAGTCCTGACACAACTGGCCATCAAACGGCTATTCAAGCTCCCACCTCACCGCAATATGCGGCCATCCACTGCCAATCAGCAAACCAACTGAACTCATGGAGCATCCAGCAGACACACCATAGCCCCAATCAGCCACACTAGGCCCTCTAAAAATTCTAAAAAAAGTTATCCTCAACTGACGTTGAACCCTACTCGGTAGTCCACAACCTCCGACCGTGTAACGCCCATAGCAGGAGCTCACATGTCGTCGTGATGAATTGATCGTCAAAATGCAGCAGCTCTTCTTGGCATATGAGTGACGGCGGATATACAGATTCCTACGATGTTCAGCACGCAAAAAAGACGCGCGTGCCGGGGTGCCATGCGTGTTATTGATCGGTTCCTGTACAGCAGCGGCTCAAGTCTGACATGCACGTGGGTGGTCTGTTCTAGGCAATGACCTATGGCACGATCCTCCGCAATCTATTTATAGCCTGGCCGACCACCGCCGAGCTACTATGGCCAACCACTGCAATGACGTAACCGGCTATGAATAGAGCCAACTCGAGCTACGTAAAAACCCGGCATGCGTGTTTAAGAAACAGTATTTCTGACAACGATAAGTTTACTGTTTTTCGCCACAAGAAAATACATACCCGGTACAGTACTCATAAAATGCAACAAAAAAACGCTCGATGACTCTGCGTACAGTATCATACAGAGTTAGACCTATAGAGGCTACAGCTGAAAGTCTGAAGTCAATCCAATTCTGCAAAGAATACTACGAACTACTAAGAGCCAAACTGTAGCATTTCAAGTTGAATAGTTTAATAGCAGGTGGCGTACAAAAATAAATTAGGCCTAGTCAAACATCGGACAACAAAAAACAACAGAAAGTGAGAAACGCTAAACAAATGCATGTACAACTAGAAAGCAGTCAGAGCCCGCACACCTCTGCCAAGGCAATGTTGTTCGCTAGGTGGCAGCACCATCTTCGGTTTTGCACCGGTTTCCCTTATGCCCCATTGAAAGCAATGGTAATGAAAATTTCAGAGTGATCCAGAATCCAGGATTCCTTCTGGATCACCCCCAAAATTGAATCACTGGTAGTTTGTGCCATTACCGACATACCCTCAAAATTTCAGAAAGATCCGTCCATAACTTTTTGAGTTATCTTGGTGACACAGACAGACAGACAAAGTCTGGCAAAAACATTACCTCCTTGGCGGAGGTAATGACCTGAGACGGTAGAAAAAGCCTAAACCAAAGCTGGCAGCAATTAGGCCTACTGCTTTGTTTCGCTGACTGCATGCATCACTGCAGACTGGTCACGCATATCAAGAAGTCGACGGTGACGTGACTACGCACGTGCTGCGAGTCACATAACGAACAGCACTGAGTGCGAATGAGGTCATTCATGAGGTCAAAAGCTAGCATCACGTGACCTGCTTTATTATACAGCCAGTAAACAGTAAACACTGGACACTGCTAGGTCCGTATCATACACTTAGCAAGCAACACATTTGCACGCGTATAATGGAGTTCTTACAATTTTAGGTTTTGTGTTTAGTGCTTCTGTAATGGATAAACTTTCTGTTTCTTTATCGTAAAGGTTAAATCTACCGTTCCGTTATTGTGTGTTTGTGTGCATTCTGCCTGAAAAGGCCGTCCACGAAATGACCTATACTGTGTCGGGCGGGACGTTAAACCCTACTACTCACTCACTCACGTCAGCCAATGCTTCAGGCCTACAGCCACACAGGCTGTTATAGCAAACAACAGCTGCCTATGCCTAATACCCCGTTTACACGAGGAAGCATGTACATGAAGAACACTTACAGCAAACTTAGAGCACACGTCGTGCACTCTTACAACTGGCGTGTACGATTCAGCCACTAAAAACAAAAGCAAAACAGAGCCATTTGGTTCGCTGATGAAAAGACTAAAAAACATTCAAGAATGATCGACTGCATAAACATCCCACTTGGCAAAAAACATGACACTTCTCATAACGCTATTTCTGCACTAGAACAACCGCCAGCCAGTCCCCGAAAGAAAGAGTGGGGTCGTAGATGATCAAAAAAACTGGACTGCACCTGTTTTCAGTGTCCATCCATGGAGCCGGGTATAATGACTTGGCTTCGTCACAACAGCTGCTGCCTGCTTGCAGTTGGTTCATTGGCTCACGAGTGCTATATGCAACCCTTATAGTCAGGCAGCGTGTCTGTGGCTGCCTGCGTCTCTGCCTATGTCTGCTGTCGGTCGGCTAGACAGAGCAGTCTCAGCAAAGGCTTGGATAAGGCGCCTACAGGCTTGTCATACGGAAAGTGTCCCAGCGTACACGGTACCACAGTTTTCTGGTATTAATATCTCATATGTTTGCGGTTGGTTTGTAACTCGGTAGCAATTTTTAAAGACGACTTCATTACAAAGGCCAATTTCTTGCTGTAGCACACTGGCTAAGCACTGTCATTGAAAGAATGTAATTGGGTGTTCACCAGGCTTGCCGTGGATATGAAATTTCCCATCCATATCCATATCCATATCCACAGATTTTCCGTGGATATCCATGGATATATCCATGGACATCCACTGATATATCCATATCCACAGACGCCTAACCTGCGTGCATGCAACAGCAGTGCAAGAGCGTTTATTCTCCCGTAAAACATGACACCCCACTTTAAATTGTTTAAAAAATAAATAACAGTAAAATAACAACCACACATTAGCATTATCTTAAGTTTAATATTGCCAAAGTTTCGTGAAAATCTACATAATTTTATTGCCCCTGTTTCTGCGGTACGATATGTCGTGTGTCTGTCGTCTGTCTGCGTAACGCATGTACTGTGGCTAAACGGTACGTCGTAGGGGGTCGGCGATAATATTATTGGATAGGGCGACGGCGACTTTAGATAGGCTGTCAAAAGTAACCACGTTTATATCTGCAGCGGTTGGGCTGCAATTTTGAATGCAACATTGCTGCCTGCAGCCGTCATCCACTGAGTCGTATCCCTATGTTGATCCTAGCGTTCACTAAAACAGTGTCACCATGGCGTGAATAAGACTGCAGTCACTCTGGAAAATTGCTTTCTTTCCGAGACCTGACGTCGGACGCTGGCTTTCGGATATAAGGGAGAGCCTACGGTCGCCACACCTCAGCAACAGCTGAGATTCATGTTTTCCAAGACGCAGGTTGCATCTATGTACGACTACAAATATAGGGTGGAGTGGACGATTTTGAAGCGCTCTTTGTTTGTACTTCCCACTAGCATTAAATATGTTAGTAAGCAGAAAAACGTTTGATAAAAATTATAAATAAACTCTGAAATAAATAAGCCACTAAATCATCGAAAATTAAGATCTGTTGCTGTTATAGTACTGATAAATTAATTTAGGCTGATTAAATAATATCGTGCTGATGTCAATGATTATTCATTTGACTCAGTAACGTAAATAAAGAGGAAAATGCAGAGTAAAAACGACAGACAAGAAAATATTATAGAAATGCAAAGCATATAAATATTCAGCTTCATTAGCAGGTGCGCCAGCATAATATCCACGGATATATCCACAGGATGGCCTTAATCTAATATCCACACATGGATATATCCATGGATTAATCCATGGATATCCATATCCACGGCAAGCCTGGTGTTCACACGATCCAGCAAACGTCCAGCATTAGCACGTGTATTTTGAATACATTTGCTGGAAGTTTGCTGGATCGTGTGAACACCTCATAACTTACAATCGGTTAATACCTTCATTGTAAACATGCACAGACTCTACCTGTTTACAGTAAATACGTCGACCCAATTTCAAACATGTAGATGCAGCATAACGTGTCAGTTTTTTAGCCCACAGACACTTAGCCCCAGTAGGCAAGGAGTAGCAGCTTGAAGGCAGCCGAGTCACGTGATCACAACACCCATACAATACTGTACATGACTAGCGGCCTATCACAATCACCGCACGTAGACCAGCTAGCTCGGTGTAACCATGGCCGACACCGGCACAGTACACTAAAGATAAAATGTAAACACGATCGCCGGTCTAAATTTGTCTCTAGACAAATGCACAGAAGCGGTGTTCACTGTTTAGGAATTTTACTGCTACTAGTAGTTACATATACAAGAAGCTTCAGCAAACTATCTGACATCATCAGCGCCTTTATATTTTATAAGCACGACTAACTATCAGTCAGACAAAACCAGGTCAATTAGTCATGCTAAACATTACTCATCTAATTTCACTCGACATGCATTAATTAACTACAACTATATGATGTGACAGTGTCACTATAATCTGTTCCTCATTAGTAATAATAATAATAATAATAATAATACCAGTAAAAATAAACAACAGCATTAAAGTACATGCCAGAAAGAAAACCAAAAATCAGCAGATTGTACACTGAAGAAAATACAATACAGTTTCTCCACCTTGCACAAAGTGAAATGCAACCGCTAACAGGAGAAACAACATAGCACAAATTACATATACAGTAGGACGAGAGGCTATGTATAACTCAGTCAAAACATAAAAAAACGTAAGTCTTAAATGCCCATTGCTGAAAAAAAATTGGAAACACACTACAGCAGTGAACTCTGCAAACTTGGTCAAAAGCTTTGTCAGTGTCAAACTGTAAACACAATAAAAGCCAGGTAGACTGACTAACTGAAGAGTTTACACGACCAGTAGGGCCTAATCTTACAGTCGTCATATGACATAATTCTACTAACGCCACAGATCAGCTGCTTGATCCACGCTCTTGGGAGTTGCTTTTAGCTGGCTATCACTAGGTGTTAGTATAAATCTAGGCACCTGACTAGTTTTACAAGTCAACCGTTTTCAACCTGGATATGCTTCTACAAGGTCATTGGAGGCGACCAAGTATTAATGCAAATCATGATGCATGCAAAGCATGTTCATGCACCCAAGATCGACACTGCGCATGCTGCTTAGACTAATGCGATTGCCTTCGGGCCACGCGATGTTGCTAGAAGTAAAAATTTCAAATTATCTCTCCAGTCAGAGTTATGGCCCCTGACAGCCTCAAATAACCCAAATTTCCAGTTCTGACTATTTCCTAGGCTGGACTCTCTAGTGGAAATGGCAGCAGCATCAGTAGTCTGCATTATGCATCCACTTCAAAAATCCCGGACTGACTGACTGATCATGAAAAAGTGAAAGCTCACCGAACATGTAGTAGACGTCAAAGCCAGTCTTGACGAGGCACGAGACAACGAGTCGCAGTGGACTGTTGGCCGGCAGCTCATCGAAGTTGACCGTCTCCTGGTCGTAAACAATCACCTGGAGGGCGTTCTTGTTGCCTGTCTGGACGGCCTCGGCCGCACGCTGGTAGCGCTCCTTGGCGTCTTCAGAGCCGCTCACCAGGTCCGCGATCGTGATGCGACCTGAGCCAGCACAGCCGCAAGATGTATATAGCTCATAGCCGAATTTGCCGCCAATTTTTTGTGTGCCAAAAATCCGACAAAAAATAACGATATTATTCAATTCTTTTCTTTAATTTACCTTTTTAGCAGAATTACTGTCCTACGATAATTTCTCTAATCCAAGTATCAGCCAAAATGCTGGCACTCAGCCAAGTGTTAGCTCTGTATAAATTTTAACTTCTTTTCGCCGCAATAATCCATCCAAATATTTACCAAAAATTCCTCCGGATTTTTCAGAATAAAAATTCGGAGTGGAGTGTACCTGTGAGGAGACGCTTTCGACTGATGCAGTCGGCGCAGCTGATGTTGAGGGCGCCGCGCACGTGGTTGGAGTTATAGGCGACGAAACTTCGACAGTCAATCACCAGCAGGTGATCCACCACGGAACACTCGTTCATCAGTCCCGCAACCAGTTCACACCTGACGCTGGGCGGAATAGCCGCCGCGCATCCTGCGTCGTCGGAGTCCTGTGTGATGCCGCCGCCGGCACCGACGCCAACCACTACGGTGGCGGTGGCGCCCTTGACCGGCGCGCTGAACGAGCAGGAGGCGACGGGAGTGGTGTCAGCGGGCTGTCGGCGCTCCTGCAGCACGGGTTCTTGCGCCGGTGCCACGGGGGCTGTCTGGACCATTGTCTGGACCTGCCTGTTACTGCTGGTCAGAGCTTCACTGGACTGAGACAAAAGGCGACTGCGTGGGTCAGCGCGAAGACAGTTCGGCACTGCCGAGCTGGGAACCACGGTCACCTGCAGTGATGACCAGCGAAAGTGAACGGAAAGCAAAAAGTTGTTAACAATTTTTATTATTCGTTTACTTTAGGTTGATCAATAGTTTAACTAAAATAAAATGGTTTAGTTTCAGTTAAAACTGTGGCTTCGTTATTAATTTTTGGTCAGCAACTAAACAGTTGGATTTAAACAGAAAAATACAATTTTTGATATCATCAGACTGACGGCGGTGAACTGCAGGTAGCAACTGTCACAAGAATGGAGAGATTGTAGAAGTAGACTCATACATTAAGATAGAGGATTTTTTATACACATATTTTACTTTTCAAGTGTTCACAACGTATAGTTTCTACCTGAAATAACAGGTTTACAGGTAGACAATATCAACAGTGCTTAACAACAATGTTGCACCAACTTGCCCCGAAATAGCTGCAAATTAGTTGTGGAAAAAATTTAATTAAAAATTATCAACTTAGTTCACCGTAATGCCCAGGTAGTTTCTAACTAATTATTTAACTAATTTTTTGGTTTAAGTTTACTTACAGTTTAATTAATTTTTACATGTGACAGCAGCTAGTGCTAAGCACACAGGCCTACTAGCTCTCATAATTCTGTCTGTCCATTCATCCGTCTGCCTGTCTGTCACAAACCAATACCAATTCAAGCTCAGATGAGACAAAAATTCCAAGTTTTCACCACATGATACATAGTGTAGAGTTTCACTTTCTTGTGACATTTCGTGCTGCAACGAGGATGTCAAAATCTTTATACTGCTATCAACCCATCTAGAGTGCAAATGGTTGCAGATAGGCAGACTTTGCTGCTTATCATACAAGCACTGCTGACGAGCTTTCTCAGTGTACCAACACTGCTGCCCTTGAGCGACCCTGAAATACAACATTAGCGCGTTTTAGTAATTTTTTGGCGATCTCAGACTGTGGTGCATTTCAGGAGTGAATTGCACCAAATTAATTTTAGCCGATGCTGTCGCGCGTCTCATAAGCTGAGCTCAGATTTATCGTGTAGTTAGTTGCGCATCAGTGTCAGTGTTGACCTGCAGCTGGTGACAGAAGCGGTTGAACTGTGACGACAGTCCGTTGCGACGTCGAACCCTAGGACTGGCCGACGGACTACACCCGACTCCGTTCACCATGATACCTCCGCCGCCGCCGCGGCCGTCACACTGCAATACGCCGTCCAGCAGTCCTCCAACACCAGGGACTTCAGACGCACACAGTCGAGATCCTGCGGCACCGGACTTGGCCACCAGCTGGTCGAACTGAGTCGACTGCGAGCGAAACAGGCCGTTGGTAACGAACTGTTCAGCGGACTTGCGCCACGGCAACGGCGATTCTATGCTGGCCGACATTTTACACGTCTGCTAGCTACAAGTACAGAACATATTCCACGCACAAACGCAGAGGTTCAGTCACAAAACACGTTCTGAGAGAGATATTCGCAACAGTTCCGTGTTCCGCATACATCACCATTCGGCAAGCGGTTTCAAACTACTAATACTGCGTGCACAGCCCAGCAGCGTACAGGCTAACACAGCAGCCATACAAACACTGCGCAGTTGTACACATCAATTAAGCTGCGCCAAGTACTCGATTATTGAATTACCGAAATACACAAGAGCAGTTTTACGAAGTTGCTAGAAGTACGCTGCGACCGTCTTAGTCTAGCCTAACTATTTTAAACAACATAAAAAAATTGACGGCAAAATAAACAAAAAAGAACTAATGCGAAATAAGAAAGGGCGATGAAAGTAATTTGACAGCTCAAGTTTAACTATCCTGTGCATGTACTTTGTATAATGTACGAAAATTTTCTCGGACACATAAAATATTTTTATGTAAAAGACTAAACTTTGTATTTAAATACAGCACACAAAACTATGCAATCTGAAACTTTTCCTTGAAATGTTCAAATTATAGCTGTGATTTACCGTTGCTAATGTAAAATCCTAACCGTGTACACTTCACGTGTTTTGACTCCAATTGACAGTGATCAGAAAACGTTTAGTATTTATTATTCTGCTTCGTTTATCCCATTCCCATCTAGTGAGCACTGAGTGGTGATATAACATCAGACCAGTAGCGGAATCGTCAGTGTTCGACTGTTTGCACAGCCCTACGTAACTGCGGCCACGACTAGCCATCAGCAATACTGCGCTCAGGCTTTATAAAACGAAGGATAGGAAACGACAAAGTTCCTGATTGTATTGCATAACCCATTTCGTTAGACCTACCGTGTCTGCAATTCGTTTCAGACAGGTTTACAATCTAAGCAAAATAGACTCCTGGCCGCCTAGGCCGTGCACACGTCTTTTATAAACCATCGGGTGTTTTCGTTGTTACAAAGCTCAATTAATCAGTCATTGTTTTACGGTACCTACGTACGGTGGTCACCACCCCCAACTTTTGCAAAACTAACGAAATATGTTATACCCGCGACATGCATTTTCAGGGCTCGATACTTGTCCGTTAATTCACCCGCACCCGAATTAACTGCTAGGGTTAGGCATGGGGTAAGGTTAAGGTTAGGAATAGGGTTAGGGTTGAGGTTAGGGCTAGGGTTAGTGCTAGCATAAGCGTTAACAAGAATAATTCGGGTGCGGGTGAATTAACGAACAAGTACCCAGGGCTCTTTGTTTCGTGCCCAAAATACGTTTGCGCGGTTTACAGCGCTGCGCAGACTGCAAACTCCCCCTAGCTGATATGGAGAGTGGTCGCTGCCTCTCCCAAGCACCCCACTTTCGCTCTCGGCCTTTTATCTCTATGTTCGGCCTTTCTGGCCTCGGGAACCGTTTCACCCGAACTCCAGATTTTAGTCACATTTATGATAATTTTATTCACACAAAACTGTGTAGAACATGACACAGATAGACCTGCGAGTCGGGTCGATCAAGTCGACTCAAGTCGACTTGGGCCTTCCAAGTCGGGTCAAGTCGGTCTGTAGCAGCGTCACCGTCAAAATTTTCTGG
>Ga0209671_1009070_pt1 | contig 10419 bp, 7 predicted proteins | sample WorMetHERISLAND2_2_FD_187401 | JGI IMG/M metagenome (GOLD analysis project Ga0209671, IMG submission 187401) | Marine gutless worms symbiont microbial communities from Max Planck institute for Marine Microbiology, Germany - Olavius geniculatus... | ecosystem: Host-associated > Annelida >... | reverse complement strand
TCAATAGAATCAAATTTTACTTGGCACTTAAATGTAGAAGATTTTAGTAAATAAATGTGTAAAATTTCAAATTAAAATTCGAAACGGTTGCTAAGAAAACAGCGAAAAACTTTAAGGGTCTACTTTTTTTGCCGCACCCTGTGTATATACAGGTGTATATACAAGACAGATTCGTATTAGTTATAGCATACATGATACCAGTAGCTACTTTGTGTTAAGGTCATTCGTGCAAATTTGTAAAAACATCGGTTTTGATAGATAGCTTAATTTGTTTTATATCTGCTGCACTTCGCTGCACATAAACGCGATAGCCTTTAGACGTGGCCACCCCGACAGCACTTTCTACTGACGACTTAGCAATAATTAGTTAATATTTGATATGTTATCGTTGTAAATCAGTTGATCGGCGCGCGAGGCCTACAGCGGTGTCTGTGACCGATCTGGTTCAACTGCTCAATAACCTTCAGTCACTCCGCACTTATACGGACAGGATCAGCGTCAACCGAGTCGTCAGCATTTTGTAGGCTAGGCTTATTAGTATTTAGCAGCACTGAAACTTACACGTTTCGTTTTTATGACTCACGCGGTGTATTATCTTTGAACACATATTGTCGTCGGTTAGATGCTAGAGAGGAAGGGATCGAAGAAGTCTAAAGTTGTCTTAGGTCGTTCAGCGTCAACCGAGCTGTGAGCGGCGGCACTGGCGGTGTCTATCCACCGCTGCAGAGTCTGCGCTTCGGACGATAGCTCATAGAGCTCTGTACGTCGACGCTTGGCCCAAACTACACTCGCTGTCGTTTCTCGTCGATTTGTCGTGCAAAGAGCCAAGACCGGATTCAAACCTGATCGGGCCCTGTTCGGTATAAATGTGGGGCCCCACATAAATTTTATTTTGACGTTAATGTACAATAATTTACCTCGAATTTAGCGTCAGAGTTGTGTATTCAATTTTGCTGATACTTGATTTAAGATACATGTACGGCTTTCTGAATTCGGAAGCCGATTATCGTGCTGCACCGAGTGGTGAACTTTTAAATGTCGCAACACGCCGTTACCCCCGCAGTGACATATGGTGGACAATGTCGCACTGTGTTCGACATTTTCTGGCCTACAAGGATCCCTTTTTGTGGGCCCCTGTTCGGCCGAACATGCTGAACACGTTTAAATCCGCCTCTGCAATGAGCTGTCGTAGAACAAATCCACAGCGAATCGAAAGTCTATACAGCATATCCACACAAGTTCCATATCAAATCGAAAACCAGGTGCACCACAGATCCAAGTACCGGCGATGGCGGAGTTTGGGCTTTATACCACGCCCAGTGAACAGCTGACTCGAACGTCCGAGTCGTTATACGAATGTTGGTGTATTTCTTTTGCTCAGTGTGTTACGCGGGTAGCTGCAGGGCAGCAAATAAAATGCGGCGAGAATTGCCGCAAATCTCGCATTTATTGCCATTATCTGGTGCATAATTAGTATACTCTTGATGACAAATCGCTACAAAAAAGCGACTTTTTAATTACACTATTTTTAACAAAAAATAAACGCTTTTCATCCAGTTTAGTGCTATTATGAAAGACCGTAAAGCGCCAAATCACGACATGTCCTGTGCGTCGTATGAGACTGTGACATTGAAGATTTGTGGTCATACAGCTGGGATACCGGTAATTATTACGCGGTTAAATAGGCTAAACAACGTGGCCTGAGACTTGTGAGTTACGGCGACTCGTTGGTTGAAAATCAATTACTTCCCCTAGGCCTACCCCCTTTCATTTAACGCCCTCGATCGGGGCGACTCCGGTCGAATTTCCGTATAAACTTTATAACCTGGTAGCGTAGCTGTCAGTAAAGATTCCGTGATGCTGGCTTGCAGAGCGTCACACACGGTACGCCTTTGTCACAGCTAAGAGAAGGGATGTGAAACGCCGTGTAAAAACGATGTTCATTCGTCCAGAAGATACGAACGACAATTAAACTGACAGAACTATTAATACAGCAAATAGGCCTAAACTCCCAAGCCAGATAGCCGACGACAGCCTGTCGTGATGAATCAATCAGTAGTTATGTTCACAAGGCGTACTCTTGGCCAGCAAGCTGGAAAACTACGTACAGTGTAGTCAGTTATTTTGCGTCAGGATTACAAACCTTAACTTGCACACTTTGACAGTAATTAATCGGACAAGCCAAAGGACTCGACGTCATGCAGTTCCGTAGGTTAATCGTTTAGTCTGAGATCAGTGCGATCGTGTGATCCTTACGGATCTGCAGCATTTAGAACAGAATGGTTAAAAATGGACAGCAGTCGGCCTCTGCTAACCTTTCATGCAGCGGATGACACTAACACCCACTTTAGCGACAGAACAATAGTCGTAACAGAAATACGCCTAACAAAAAAATAAAATAATCCTGTACGTTTTTCTCAAGACACGTCTTTCCTCTGGTGGCAGCCTATCATCATCATCATCATCATCATCATCATGTACTAGCCCAAAACAGCGTGAAAATAAAACAGTACACAGTGAGGCCAGACAATAGAACAATTACACTGAAGTGGCACTGATAACAAATGCCCGTGGGAGCCGTGAAAACTAAAAAAAATCTCGTTTTCCTGCAGCATTAATAATTCTGCCCTGATCATCGAAGCAGTAGACCGTTGATCCCGACGACACCACCAGATCTCTAGTCCCCCAAACCGTTTTCAACTTTTCTTTTTAACCGCTTGATTCTTTATAATAATAAAAACTAACAAGTTCAGGCTATAAAATAACGTCTTCTTGCAGTTGCTTTGGAAAATAGTTGCAGTTTTAAGGACACGTCGGACAGTTCGATATGCGCCGAGCTCTGTAAGCCTTTGCCTTCTTGGAAAAGTTCTGATCTCTGAAGGCTTTAGCCGAAGTTTCAATCACCAAAAAATAATCACTTCACCTTCGTCCAAATGTTCAAACGACGACAAACGCTTGGATGCACGTCACAAATAATAGGCCCAATTATTCTTCTTGATGCATGCAAACCAACTAGCTTCCAACATTAACACGCAGTTCCCACTCAAATGACAGTCAAAATTAGACGATTTTCAGTAGTCATTTTATGAGCTATTACTATTAGTCAAATACGACCATGTGGGTATATTTTATAGGAAAGCATGTACATCAAGTGAAACACATAATCACTCAAGCAAATATCTACTACTAATACTCTACAGAGAATTCTGCGCTTAGTGCGGCACTTTCAGTCAAATGCTTAGAGTTTACATTGGCGACTCAACCACGTGGTTTTTCAGGGAGAAACTAACCAAATTTAGAACACTTGGTGACTTCTTCAGCATCAATGTACAATTTCAGGACTATTCTGGTCCAGATGAATGAAAACTTGATACTCAGGACCCTTGGGACTTATCAAAACCCACGGGAACCCTATTACCAATTGGTAACAAAAACGGCCATTTGGCAATATCATCTGCTGAGCGGTAAAAGTGCATGAATACACTTACGCACCAAAAGCAGTTTTTACGCGCGATAACAAAATGCTTCGCGCGTCTTAGCCATCCTCTAGGCGTCCGTCTGTCCGTCACACCCTGACACTGTATCAAAAACGGTGCAATCTAAAATCACAAATCTTCACCACGGGCTGCCTCAAGGTCTCTAGTTTTTTTGTTACAAAAATTCGCGCCCCTGGGTGCGGGGGTTCCCCTGGAACGAGGGCGTCAAAAAGGGATACCCCTCTAAAAGACGTTATTTTGAGCCTATTGGCTCTTTTAGTGTGAAAACGGTTGCAGATAGGTTCACACATGTTGCTTATCATAACAAGCACTGGTCATAAGCTTTTTAGTTCTATCAACATCGATGACCTTGAATGACCTTAAACCCCTTTCCCCCCAAAAGGGGTCTTTAGTGAATTTTTCGCAATTTTTGGATGCAGTGCATATTTCAACACTGAACTGCGACGAAATGGCTGGAGATAGGCCAAGACAACCTGCGTATGAAATTTTCAGCAATAAACGTAGATTTCAGCAGTCCAAGTCCCGACCCCCTAGATTCAAGGAGGCCGGCGCAGGCGGGCGTCAAAGACGGCTGTCCCCCTAAAAACTGGATATTTTACCGCTATTAGCTCGTGTAGCGTGAAAACAGTTGCAGATAGGCACAGACATGCTGCTTATCATAACAAGCACGGGTGACAGGCTTTTTATATTTATCAATATCAATGACCTTGAACGACCATGAACACCCAAAAGAGGGGTTTTTAGTGTTTTTTTGTGATTTCGAACTGTGATTTCAACGATGTTATTAAATTGGTGTTGTAGCCGGAACATTTTTGAATGCTGAAAAATCGGTAGGCGGTCATGTTAAAAAGTTTGTAACTTCGTTGTTTTTCAACAGAATCAAATTTTACTTGGCACTTAAATGTAGAAGATTTTAGTAAATAAATGTGTAAAATTTCAAATTAAAATTCGAAACGGTTGCTAAGAAAATATCAATGACCTTGAACGACCATGAACACCCAAAAGAGGGGTTTTTAGTGTTTTTTTGTGATTTCGAACTGTGAAACACATTTTAAGAGTGAATTGACCAAAATGGCTGGAGATGGACCTGGAAACCTGCGTATGACATTTTTAGCATAGAACGTAATTTTTAAGAATCTAAGTTTCGATCTCTTAAATTCAAGGAGTCTTCCATAAGGAGGCCTCAAATTTAAGTACTCTTTCAAGACCGATCAATATCTTATTGCTGTACACTGATTGGGCAGAACCACTCTATCACGCGTCATGTGGACTTTGCTCAAATTACTTGATTTACCATAGTGGACAAAAAATGCATAGAATCTACTGGCAAAAGCGAAAATGTCACATTCGCGCTGTGGTTGAGGTGTATTCATTCAAAGCTATATGTAAACGCATCAGCTGTCTGCAGCGACTGGCAAAAGTGCACAAGTAAATTTGTACACCTTCAAACCACTGCCTGGAATGCATTTTTGTCATTTCTTTCGACTGGAAAAAATGTAGAAGTAATTACGATAAAACTGCAAACTTTCAAAATCGTTTTTCTCAAAACTATAAAAAATGCTACTTATGCACTTTTACCACTCAATGAACAATATGACGACCGAAAATAATAATTCTGTGTTGTTTTTGACAATTCCGCTGACAGCTTCAACAATCAACACATGGCTCATTATTAATAGAACATTTATATAGCGCATTATCATAGCAGACTAGGCCTACAAAATAATCTCTAATGCGCTCATCTCATTCAAAACAGCGAAATCATGAGTTGACTGTAGTTAGCAATCACAAATTCCTACAATATCAAACTGGCACTACTATTTATAACAACCTTTCTTACACCATGTACAATATGCATAGGCCTACATTCATGCACACACAATAAATAACATATACAGGTGGTCCGAAAACATGAGTGAAACATTCAACGTGTGGTGCTTGCAAAATTGCTGCTAAACATGCTAGCAAAAACTGAAAACTTACAAAAACTGATCAGAATTTTGTAGAGTTATGTCACAAGTTTGACTGCACAGTTTTTCGGACCACCCTATGCACGTTCACAAAAAAACTGTACAGTTCATATTAAACAGTAAACCAGCAAGCTGTTGTCATTTCTGGTTCACTTGGAACATTGCATTAATCAGCAAACAATACAGCTAACAGCAAAACATCAGAAAATGTGTGCCAAATTAATAGCAGTTACATAATTCACAATCTGAGATCAGTGATTAAATTTACGATATTTACAGAATAATTATTTTAAAACAGTAGCAAATTTGCATTGTAAAAAGACAGATATCTGCACCTCAAAACTATAATTATTATGTAATTAGACTTACAACCAAGACAATGATTATTTCAGAACAAAACAGTAAACGTGTTGTAAAACCAACGATCTGCAACTCAGCAAAAACCAAAACTCAATGTCTACAATTTATTTATTTACTTCATTCGTTTGCTACATATAGGGCAAGCCACAATGGAGGAAAAGCTGAAAAAATCAATTAACTAATCAAACAATTGATGAATCAATGAATTAATCAATCATAAATCAACCACTCACAGAGTAGCCAAAGTTTTCGGGAAAAATTCCAGGACTTTTAAGTAATTTTTCCAGAACTATTCCAGCAATGATTTACTACATAACGTTCCTGGCTTCACACAAATATAATTAACTATCAACAGCATAAAATTGGCTAGTTGAAATTACAAAATTTTTAAACCATCATGGTAACGATGACTTCGAACTACTGAAAATCAAACACTTTCAAGATCTTCTTTCATCAAATTCCAAAACGTTCAAAACCTTATTTGGTTTTAAGGAACTTTTCGGGTCCTGGAAAAATAGAGATTTTCTTCGAGCACTTTCAAGGATCTTGCAATCAGTCAGTAAGTCAGACAGTCAATAAATGGATCAACCAGTGATGTAAACAGACTTTTATCCAAGACCACAACAAAAACCAAGACTTTTTTTATCAAAACCAACTTTTTTTGGAAAGCTAAAGCAAGACTTATGTCAAGACCATGACCAAGATTTATCAAGACCAAGACTTTTTACATGCGAAAGCAGCTACTGCTTTCAGTGCATCTTAGCCATCGCAATTCTGTCCGTCCGTCTGTCTGTCACACGGGTGGATCAGTCAGAAACGGTGCAAGCTAGGATCGCCAAATCTTCAACGCCACTAGTTTCAGGAACCGTAAAGCTTTTCCACAAATTCGAAGGGGGTCATCCCGAATGAAGGGGCTAAATGAGAGGGCGGTGAGAAAAAATTGCAATTTTTAGCCAATAAGTCGCTGTATCTCAATAATGGTGAAATAAGGCCTAGGTTACTATTAATCACTACCATAATAGGAAGTCATACACTAGCACTCGATTGCCACCGCGTTCAATGACTTTGGATGACCACAAATGCTAAAGTAGGGGTTTTTATGGATTTTTTGGGCGATTTTTGGCTGCGAGACACATTTCAAGAGCAAACTGCGCCAAAATCAATTGAGATAGACATGGAAAAACTGTATATGAAATTTTTGGCATTGAACTTAGATTTTGACGGTCTAAGTCTCGATTTTCTAGGTTCAAGGAAAGCAGCGCATGAGGGCATCAAAGTGCAGTATCTCTGTAATTAAAAATCGTTATTTTACTGTTGTTAGCCAGTCTTTCGTAAAAATGGTTGCAGATAGGCATGGGCATGCTGCATATCACAACAAGCACTAGTGACGAGTTTTTCAGTCGTATCAACACTGATGACTTTGAAAGACCCAGAACTTCCAAAATAAGGGTTTTTTATTGATTTTTGCAATCTTCGGCTGCAGCGCACACTCCAAGAATGAAGTGCAACATAATGGCTGGAGACAGACTGACAGTTTGTGAACAAAAACTGCAGTAGGCTTTCATGCGTCTAGTGAGCATTAGCTTAAAGTTCTTGTTACTTAATATCAGGACCATGACCAAGACTTTTTTTACAAACTTGACTAAGAACAAGATTAAAAATTTTTGCTGCTCAATATCAAGATCAAGACTTTTTTCTCACTACTAAGACCAAGACCAAAATTATTTTTTTGAGACCAAGACCAAGACCAAGGTTTTGGTCTTGATGACTAAATCACTGGAATCAATGACTTAGTCAGACAGTCAGTTGGCAGAGACTCGACTGTCATTCAGTGCAGAATCATCGGGTCGTTTGCTGTAAGCTTCACGGAATTCCGGACCAAGTGCCTCCAAGTCTCGGTCACCTCGAATCACGCCCTGAACACACAATCATGCCAGGTTCTGATACTTTTAATGCTTTTTTCTAAATATAAAAAGTAAAAAGTCTGGTACTTCCTATGGCACTTTTTACTCACAACCAGGAGCACTGTACAATCTTGGAAGTGACAACAGACTGCCTTGAGTTAATGACACCACAGCACACTATGCGGCAATCCATTGCCCACGTCAGCAAACAACTGGACCTGTGGTCTGCAGCCAGCAGACATACCACTGCCCCAATCAGCCGCACTAGGCTCAGGAAAAACTTTGCATTTTGCTCACCTTTGGCAGATATCCAAGAAGGTTCGGAGCATGTTCACGCAGCAGACGTTGACGTTCTTCCTCAATGATTTTCTTCTGCAGTTCTAGACGCTGTTCATAATCTCTGATTTCCTGCAGCTCACGCTCCTACATCCACAGAAACATAAACTAGTCTCACCAAACAGCAGCTGAGACTGAGTTATAGCTGTTCGTAAATACTGCAAGTAGCCTAAGCATACTTTTTGAGCTCAGACACTGTATCCGAAACTGAAAAAGACAAAGACACAGCTCTTTGTCCTCAAGGTGCCTCGAGGACTAGGACAAGTCGTTGATGACACATCACTGCCGATTACTGCAATTAGTCCAAGGACAACTATAAAATGGCACAACTTGCATTACACTGTCAAATAAATACAGCATTTGTAACTTTGTAGATTATGTTATCAATTACTACAACTATAACCACTTTTGGTTTGCATTTTATTGGCCAAATTGTAATATGGCCATAAGGTCAGTCACCAAAAAAATGATTTACTGCAACAAACTTATCAGTAACAGCATCAACAACTTGTAAAATAAAATTTCTAAAATGAGCTGTGTAATGTTGTTATTTTGGTAAGCTATTTGTACAAACAGTTCACCGAAATAACAACAATGAAACTAGACTAGACTAGCACAAATCAAAAAGTCCAAATAAACAGATGCTAACAGTGGCGTCAGGACAGGGAGCAAATGCATGTAAAGGGGGCAATTGTACATCCTAACTAGTACTCCCAAATTATAGTGTCATAATTTTCTTCTTGCCTAAAACATTTCCTCTCAAAGTACAAAATATGGGGCAGAAAATGCCCATTTTCGGAAAATATAAAAACATATCTCCCCTGTCAGACCTTTGCAGCTGCCTATCAAAAAATGCAAGTTCTTGTCTCCGCCCCAATAACATTTTAACCGACAATGTTGCTGGGTGCTACAGAAAAGAGTAATGATGTTAAAGACTGCAGACCTGACGAGCAGCGGACTGTTTACGGCGCTCCTCCAGCATTCTTTCCACCGCTCGCTGATGCTCGAGTTGCTTCATTCGTCGCTTCTGCGCATTCATCTGCTCCACACGGTCGTCCTCCGCAAACTTTGCCAACATCTGCATGCCAAAATCGCTTCCACAGTGTGTACAGAATAACTAGTGGCAGTGTTCATGATTTCATACTGTCAGTGGTGGATTTAGCTATGTTCAGCAATCATGCTTGGCCAAACAGGGGCCCGCACAAAAGGGCAGATGTCTCTAATTTTCCAACAGGCATAATATGATCAGTTGTATTAATGAATGAAATAGCAATACTAATAAAAAGAAAGGATATCCAAATTAAACACGCTGTATTGTGCACTATCATATTCCATACATTTGAGTAATTTTTACAGGTAAGGTCGGATGGTTTGACTTAAGACTTTGGCTTACGCTTTTGTCCGTTTGTCATAACTAGGGCTACTTTGTTTCGTGTAGGCACAGGTTTTCTATTTTTTGCATGTATATTTTCTCACAGCACTTAAGTGCTTAGCTACTGTCACTGTCTCTGAAATGATGTATTATATACTGAGCAAGACTTGAAACTCACTGTCATATAAGTGACATTAAGCAACACACTCTATCTGATTGGCTGTATGTCCTGTGTGCCGTTATAACTTGCAACAAGAAATTTAAGCAAAGCTCACGAGACGTGCGAAAGCCTATAGCATTTCCAGTTCAGTAGTTATAGTTTCGAAAATCGCATATCATTTGGACTCGGCCCATCGGGACCATAGTACCCTTCGGCCGTAGGCGCGTGTGGCATCAGCGGCATGGCACCTCATTGTGAATGATATAGACTCTCACAGGCGAAAGTGGCAAAAAAAATCAGTAAAAACCCCCTACCTTGGTGTTCAAGGTCATCCAAGGTCATTGAATTCAGCGCCAATCAAAAGCCAGTATACGATTTCCTATTAGTGATTAATAGCAACCTAGGCCCTATTTCGCACCGTTACTGAGATAGAGCGAGTTTTTGGCCAAAAATCGCAAATTTCGACCACCCCCCTCTCATTTAGGGCCCTCGTTCAGGGTAATCCCCTTCGAATTTATGGAAAAGCTTTACGGTTCCTAAAACTAGAGTCTTCCGGGCAGCCAACGGTGAAGATTTGGTGATCCTAGCTTCACCGTTTTTGACTGATCCACCCGTGTGACAGACAGACGGACAGATGGACGGACAGAATTGCGATGGCTAAGACGCGCTGAAAGCAGAGCTGCTTTCGCGCGTAAAAATCAAACATCTACATATAGTTCAAGTTTGATACACGGAACACCCATGCCAACCCCAAGCAACGTTGTCATTTAAGACAAAGCAAATCAGAGGTCATTGTCACACGGGTGGATCAGTCAAAAAC
>Ga0209671_1009067_pt1 | contig 10420 bp, 9 predicted proteins | sample WorMetHERISLAND2_2_FD_187401 | JGI IMG/M metagenome (GOLD analysis project Ga0209671, IMG submission 187401) | Marine gutless worms symbiont microbial communities from Max Planck institute for Marine Microbiology, Germany - Olavius geniculatus... | ecosystem: Host-associated > Annelida >... | reverse complement strand
AGTGTACATTATACAGGGTGTTCCAAAAAAACGGATACTTAGTTTTATTTTTGGGATAACTTGGGTAATTCAGCACCGATTTTAACCATTCTTTCACTGTTACAAGCAGAAATTTATGGCGCGTAAACGTAAAGTTCTTCCGCTCACCGCACCTTTATTGTGTGACCACATTACCTAGCAAAACAAACACTACTGCTAATATCAGAGTTTATTCTGCCCATATCAAACGATTTATTTTAAAAATTATTACTGGTAAACAACGTGAATAAACACAATATGACCTAACAATGACGCCACAAGGCACTACTGCGAATAAGTAAATAAGCTTTTTTATGCGACGAAATTGATATGTGCTGCCTTTTCTTCGAGACCACTGTAGCTTTGACAGTGTTTGTTTTGCTAGGTAATGTGGTCACGCAATAAAGGCGCGGTGGGTGGAAGAACTTCACGTTTACGCGCCATAAATTTCTGCTTGTAACAGTGAAAGAATAATTAAAATCGGTGCTGAATTGCCGAAGTTATCCTAAAAATAAAACTGGGTATCCGTTTTTTTGGAACACGCTGTAGATGCATCTTTCATAAGTGTGGCACACGCCACCCTTTCCTTAATTATGTTCTTGTTCAAACATTATTTGCGCTGATTTTGTGCTCCACAGTGTGTTTTGAAACTACAATTTTGGTTAATATTGCATGTCAGGGGGCTAAGCGCAAGCCCCTTAAATATGCCCATATTTTCCTTTTTAATTAACTACTTTCATATATTTTACATTGCATTTTTTGAACGCAAATGGCTCCAGCTGTTAAAGCTAGCAACGCAGTTAACGCAGACTATCAACTGCTGTATATTATACACTGTGTCTCAAAAACATCTCCGACATTTTTGACTATAAGTTGAAAACCAATTGTCAGATTTTGATAATTTTTTTAAGAACATTTCTGACACAACTTGCCATCAAATGACCATTTAGTTTCCAATCTCACCCAATGTATGCTACTGCACTATTTAGGGAAAGCAGATCAAAACCTGAAAGAAACATCCTCGACATTGTCGATCGTAACTTGAAGGAAGATTAGCAAATTTTAATAATTTTTGGCAAAATAAGTGCTTTAGTTTTCACTTTGCCCAATGTCTGCTTCTGCACTACCTGGGAAAGCAGACCAAACATAATACGTGTTAAAATGTACGAAAAAACGTCGATAAATTCCATCTATTCTAATCTGTGGGCCCAAACAGCCAGTCTATAACAAGGTTTGACTGTCATGCAGCAGCGTGTCTACCATGTAAAGTTTAAGAATCTGTGTGAAGTCAAGAAGTAACTGGTACAGACTGGATTGGTCTGGAGCAGAACTTTATCGATACTGCTGTCAATAAATGGAGAAAGCGTCTCCTTGCCTGTGTTCGCATAGTGGGCCACCACTTTAAGCAATTTCACTGCAGGCAGTTGAAAAATGGACAACTGGATAAAAGTTTAGCTAAAGTTTTAGAAATGCGAACAAAATGTGTTTTACGCGTTATATTAATTAAGCAATTATATCGCATTGGATAAAAAAGTGATATTTCACTAGTTGTGTTTTCCGCAGGTAGTGCAGAAACACACGTTGGGTGAGGTTGGAAACTGAATAATCGTTTGATGGCAAGTTGTGTCTGGAATATTCCTACCAAAAATTATCAAAATCTGGTTATTGGTTTTCAAGTTACAGTCGAAAATGTAGGGGATGTTTTTTTGAGACAGTGTATATACATTATCCGTAGTGGTAATGGTCTTCAAATTGGTCGCTGCTTGGCAAATACCATAATGGTTAAATAATTTTCTGTCACAAATCAAGCGCTTCTCAGTTGATTTAACTACTCGTGTGTAGTCTGTCAGAACAGAATTATGCATTATTGTATTGTTTTTTGTTTGTTTTAAACTTTGGCCTATTTTTAGTGGCTTCGTGGCAGAGGATTTTCAAAAATGCAAAATTTGGGGCCGAAAAACCTGTTGAAATTAATTGCAAACATACTGCAACGTATCTTTGTAAAAATTTCTATCAAGTCATTCTGTATAATGTGTCACACTACTGGTTGTGCAGTGAAATATCTGAATGTTGTTATTTGAACAGTTTCAATCATTTGTTTTACGCTACTATTTTTACGCGCGAAAGCAGGTTCTGCTGTAGCGCGTCATAGCCATCGCAATTCTGTATGTTCGTCTCTCTGTCCGTCCGTCCGTCTGTCACACGGGTAAAGTAGTCAAAAACGGTGCAAGCTAGGATTGCCAAACTTTTACTATTGGCTACCTGGAAGTTTCTGGTTTTAGGATCCATTTTTCCATAAATTCGAAAAAGATCACCCCGAGCGAAGGCGGTAAATAAGAGGGGCTATGGAAAATTCGCGATTTTTAGCTAATATGTCGGTGTATCTCAGAAAATGTGCGAGATATAATCTAGGTTACTATTAATCACAGTAGGAAGTCGTAAACGCGTATTCGATTGGCATTGAGAGCAATGACCTTGGATGACCTTGAAAACCAAAATAGAGATTTTTATGTTTTTGGCGATTTTGGGCTGCGAAACACGATTCAAGAGCGAATTGCGCCGAAATCAGTAGAAATAGGCAAGGACAAGCTGCATATTAAATTTGTAGCTTGAACGTAGATTTTGACGGTCTAAGTCTCAATTTTCTAGGCTCAAGGAAATCGCACGAAGGCATCAAGTAGCGGTACCCTCGTAAAAGTCGTTATTTTACCGCTGTTGGCCTGTCTTTCTTGAAAACGGTTGCCGATAGGCATTGGGCATGCTGCCTATCACAACAAGCACTAGCGACGAGTTTTTTAGTCGTATCAACATCGATGAGTTCGAAAAACCCTGAACTCCCAAAATAAAACGTTTTATTGATTTTTGCGTTTTTCGGCTGCAGCGCACACTTCACGAGTGAATTGCGACGAAATCGCTGGAGATAGACTAAGACAATTTGCGAACAGGAATTGCTGTAGGCTTTCGCGCGTCTCGTGAGTATTAGCTCAAATTTCTTGTTTTTGTTGCTGTAGGTAACAGCTGACTGAAACACGACACGGCAAATGACACGTGCACTGTTGGATTCTACATGTAGTATACTGTTTAGATTCAAGAGCATCGATTGCGATAGTCATTGAACTCTGAGCTTTGCCGCTTGACTAGTAACTGATCGACATATGCTGCCTTGCAGTGGACCAATCATTGAATAGATTTCTGTGAAGTTATATCGCGTGTTTGACTGCTCCGACTGTGATATAATTGCACATTTCGCCAAGAAACGGAAACATGCAACAAGTGGTTTATACCAAGTTTACACGATCGAGCAAACATCGAGCAAACGTCGAGCAAATGTATCCAAAATACACGTACTAATTGCTCGACATCTGCTTGACGTCTGCTCGATGTTTGCTAGCATTCATTTAGCTAGCTCGACGAGCTATGGTAATTAGCATGCTAATTAGGAGGGCGGGCGGGTTGTAATTGGAAGGCCTATATAACACGTGATCAGCTGCGGGATAAACCTAGGTCTACATCTGAGCCAGAGGGCGGGGTTCCATCAGGCCTGCTTGATGTTTGTTCAGTGTTTGCTCGATATCTGCTCGACGTTTGCTTGATGTCTGCTCGATGTTTGCTCGATCGTGTAAACGTGGTATTATTGGCATAATGCTTAGGACGCTGCCACGCTGGACCTACGATTGAAAAGTCGTGAGTTCGTCTCCCAGTCAGGGCGCTAACAAGTGCTTACTAGCTGGATAGGTAGGCTACCAACACCAAAGTCAACTCAGCCTTCCATCCACTGCAAGGTAGGTAAATCGAGTACCCTTGCCCCCACTTGTCTGGCTAGGGTTGAGGAGGGGCGCGTTCACCTGTGTCGTGTAGCAGGTAACTGTGTGATTCCAGGTGGCAGTTAACGTTCCGTATCTCTGCGATGTTTTGCATCTTCAACTTGATAACTAGAAGCTGCCACCTGGCGAACACAACAAAGTCTCGTCAAAATTCGTTCACATATTATTGAGTTATCTTGCTAAGGTTTAAAACATAAACTTCTCGTCGTAGCCTAACACAATATGCAAAGTCATACGAACAGCGGCGTCTTGGATTAAAAAAAAGTAGTAGGAGCATTCAGTTGCAATTTGCCGACAGCTAGACAGCAGTAAAGTGTTATAGATCGGCACTGAACCGACATAGTTTTTTTAGTAATTACTAAACCGTCGATCGATGTTACCCCGATTAATTTTACGCAGCCAGTCAATACGGTAGATAATGGCCTTTCGTTTGTTGAAATCGGTGCAAGCTCGTGAACAAATAATTGATCTCTTATGCAGGTGAATGATGCAGAAAAACATCATGCGCTTAACGAAGGTAGACAGATAAGCCTACTGCTGACAGTAGAGATAGTTCCAGTGCAATTGGCCTACTCTAACAATAAGAATTTACTAACTCGTAAGCGAAAACCTGCAAGGTTGACAATGTGATAATGATGCAGCGAAACTCAGGGTAAGCACAATTACATCAAAATCTCGTTTAACAACTATACTTGCAAAGTAGGAGTTGGCGTGCTTGTAAAGAGCGATAAGAACAAGGTAAGTAAAGAAACTAATCAAAAAGATTACTTTACTGTAGACACTTACTGCAAGTAAACGACTATGCTTAACATATAAAGTTTAGTGCTTTTTTAGGCTTGCCTAGCCGACACGTTCGCAATTTCCAAATCCGCAGCGGGACCATTCCAGACATACTCGTAATTTCCGCAGTTTAATATTGCAGCCCTCGGGAATTGAGTGCCGTGAGCGCGGAAATAAATAAATGAAGAAAGAAAGAACGATGAAATGGCGAAAATGCAAAAGTGACAGAAGAGTTTCGCGAGCATACGGATAATGGTGTCATTGATGACAGTAGCATGCAGTTGCACAACGACCCTGATCAATGATAAATATATGAATAATAAATATAATATAGGCTAATAACTGCATGCCATGGTTAGAACCAGTAGTTGCTTTGTCACGTAGACTGTAGACACTGGACATCGCAAAATCGTTAGCAAAGGTGACTGGCATTTTGTGCATTTTTGAACTGAAATTATTGATATTCAAAATGAGAATTTTTTTCGGTCTAACTATTGATTTTTTCAATTTTTAGCAATATTTTAGCTTTTTACTATTTTCGACTATAACCTAAACAACTGAGCTCAAACTTCGTTTGTTTTGATTTGGTGCGGATATTTGTTGCACATTAAGTTGTACACACTGTGCAACAACACCGCAAACAAATTGTACACGCTGCTGCGAACGAGTGGTAGGCTTCAGCAAGTTGCACGGTGACTTGTTGCACAACGAGTTTAAGACAAATGAAAGTTTACACGATCAAGCAAACATCGAGCGAACGTCGCGCAGACGTCGAGCAATTAGCACTTGTATTTTGAATACATTTGTTCGATGTCTGCTCGATGTTTACTGGATCGTGTAAACGGGGTATTAATGGAGCTTGGGCACGTGTAGGCCTACGTGTACGTGATCAATACCATGGTACGGTATCATGAACGTGAACAATTAACGGTCGGTAGCTCCAAGTCGATAGGGCTTTCCGTGCAGTGCTTTTAGCGACAGGCGTGTGCAATGCGTATACAGACGGAAAAGTTTATCGCTCGTGCATTCGACAGTCTTAAATGACTTCTAGCTAAGAAAGTTAGAGGAAATGTAGAGGGGCCGAGTTTACCGGATTTGAGTCCAAAGTCGTCCACTTTGTATTTTTCATTATTTTATATTTCATGTATAGTTTTGTCGTTTGTTCATGTTTTCTGTTAGCTATGTGGTAAAGTAATCAAAAGTGAAATAAGCCTATGCGAAAGTCTTAATATCTTACACTAACAGCTTCTAATGGTAGTAGGTCTAGTCGCACTGGACGTTGCTTCCGACCGAAAAAAAATGTTGAGAAATAAATATACACGAACATGTGGCTAAAATTTTCTCGCTGACTGTCTGAACCGTGCATCGTTACAATGAACTTGCAAGCTTCGTCTGATAATAAATTTAATAATACTGATGTGCTTGCTATTTTTTTGATGAAAGTGCAACGCACACGGCTTACTAAAATTTTGCGTGTGTTGCGTTTATCATAACAGTTTTTCGCCATTCGCAATGTGACATAGTACATTGTTGTGTATTAATTTTTTAGCAGGTGGTTTTTCGTTGCTATAGCTGTGTGTCATTTCCGTTGTTACAATCGTCGTCGTTAAAAACAAGTGAATTGAGTTTTTGCGACACGCTGTAGTTACGATGTTGTCTTGCTGTTTTGCAGAAATAAAGTTTCTGATTTCGATATACGGATACAAGAGAATAGAAGGCTTGGCTCAGCGATATCAACAGATGCAAATTTCGACAAGCTGAAAGTGTGAGGCCAAACTCCACTAGATCGAATCGTTGTAGATCTGTTGACAACAAGTCGTGCAACAATTGAACAAGCTCTCTGACAACTCAAAATGTCATGGATTGTTGCTTAGATAACGGTCGAGCTGTCGGCATGGTTGTCGTCGTCTGTCACTCTGTCCGTTCGTCTGTGACGAATGTATTGTGGCTAAACGGTGCGAAATAGGGCTTAGGTTGCTATCGATCACTTATGAAAAAGCCAAATATTAGTTTTCAAATGACATGAAAATCGATAACCTTGAATGACATTAAAAAGTCATATTGCACTATGAAATGTCAATTGTGCAGTATTGTGGTTAAACGGTAATTCGTAAGGAGTTGGCGATGGTACCATCGGATAAGGCGCTAGCGACTTCTTATAGGCTGTCAATAGTAACCATGTCTCTATCTGCAGCGGTTTGGCCGCAATTTTTAATCGAAAGTTTTCAGCCAGCTATAAGTGGCCGTATCTCGAAAACGGTCAGAGATAGGGCCAAAATTACTATTAACCACTAATAAAAAGTGGCATATGCCTTATCAGATGAAATAAAAATCATTGACTTTGGATGACCTTGGAGGTCACTGACAACCAGTACGGTCTGCTATCCTAGCGACAGCGGGGCTTTTTGTTGTCGATTTGTTGTACAGAAACTTGTTGTGCACTTGCTCTATAGACTTTCGATTTGTCGTACAACAGGTTGCACAACAAAAATGCGACAAATCAAACTAAATGGAATTTGGATTTAAAACAGACATGCAGATGCACTGCTAGCCGTACACTGCTCTGTCATGGACGTCAATGCTGGTTGGAGACAGAACTTAGCGATACCTGGTGTTGTTATTTTCTTCACGGGACTGATCTTCTTCATCTGGCACAACAGTTGGTGCAATACCACTTCGCCTGACGCTGCAGTCCGTCCGCTGCCGATAACTGTTTACTCTGACGTCTGGTACAACGTAAGAGTCTTATGTTACCATATTAGGCGGTGCCATAGGCAATGTTTTAAGCCTATGAGATTCGTTCGTCTGTCCTTCCGTCGATCGGTAATGCGTTTTCTTATAATGTTGTAGTCGAGTTTAGTCTCAAGTTATTATAATGCTATTCTGTTTCCGCGATACTCTGTAGTAAACGCATTATTAGATGTCATTCAAACTTTTGTCTCTAGTGCAAAATGTTTCGGACAAGAACAAACTGTTTAAGTTCTGGGGTCATAAAATTAAAAGTCGTTAGTAAAAAACACTGGTACACGCGAGCCACCCGAGGAGTCACTTTCCGTATTGTCTTGGAATTTTCACGACTGTCTCCTTACTGTTAAGCAGCACTTGTTTGTATATAGACAGTGCTTAATGGTGTGTTTACATGATCCAGCAAACGTCCAGCATACATTTTAAATACATTTGCTGGAAGTTTGCTGGACGTTTGCAGGATCACGTAAACACTCTATTAATCGAGGGGAAACGCGACAGGACGTCGTTTCCCCACTTTTTTCCAAGACACTTCTGGACGACCTGGGAAAACTCTAATTGTTTAAATCTTTTTGTCATTATTTTCTGTCATCATTTCCGTGATAAATTGTCACACGAAAACAAATTTTGTGGCTAAAATAGACCAAATTTGATTTCGGTTGGGGCTAATTGCCCCAGACTCCGCTAAGGGAAGTTACGACGTTCCTCCAGATCCCCTTGTCGGCTGGAGACGTTAACACTTTTTAACCTTAGACCCCCTAAACGCTTTCGACGTGTCGATTTTGGCGCAGAAGCCTCGCTGACTTGTTAAGGCGCGTACAGAGCGACGTAACTGAACTGAATTGAACCAAACTGACATGATTTAGTTTTTGACCAACTGACCTATGGGCAAACAGTAATGCATTATAGTAGGGGCCTTTTAGCGGCGTCGGTGGCCTACGTGACTACGTTCATTTAAGCCCTACGCGTCAACCAGTGACCATTAGGCTCGCCCTGCTTCCCGTCGATCAGTTCGTCAAAAACTAAACGTCGCCAGTTCAGTTCAGTTACGTCGCACTGTACGCGCTTTTAGAATTTTTACTGCTTTTCGAACAATTTAAGCCATGTTTATAGGCATACGTAAATATACGTGTGGTTTGTATGCAGATAGTGCGAGCAACACAGCGGCGCAGACAGAAGCTACTGGCGAAGATGTGTGAGAAATATTTCCCGCCAGCACTCAACGAGACAAGTACACGACGACAGCGTCTGCATTATCCCAAGATGTACTCGAGCGACAATCAACGATTCCTCTACTGCATCGTCCCTAAAGTCAGACATTTAAACCTAATTATTTGCATTTATCATCGTTTTCAGTGTTATTTCTAAACGCTACTTGCGACACATATTTAGGGCATAGTCGGCAGAAAAGGATGTCGCACTTGTCACAGGATGCTACTTAAAAACAATCAATTATTATGAAATTATTTTTCTTTGACGGCGCTTCCGTCGTAAATCGAAGAAAATCTCATTTACTTTTTGTACGATGCACTTGATGAACATGAACTGCTAGAAAAAGATTTTTTAGTTTGCATACTGTTTTTCTGTCTTTTGTTTTATTTTGTTTATGCCCGCTGTATTTTCCTATGTTTTGTTTTTAGTGTTTGCATTGTTTGTTTTGTGTTTGTGTTTGCTTTTTACATCGTTTGTTTTTGTTTTGCTGTCGCCATTGCGAAATATTTTTTTTTATTTCTGGCCATCAGGTTGCGTGTACGAGCTGGAAGCGAGTGTTATCACAAGCGAATGGAGCTTCACCGGACATAGCGGTTCACTCGAGACAAGTCTATCGTTACGTCGACCTGTTCAGCAGGCTATCTCGCGCCGCCAGACGACGAGTTCTTGACGACTATTTCAAGTTTATGTTCGTCCGACATCCGTTCGAGCGACTCGTCTCTGCACATCACAATAAACTCGTTCATGCGAAGTATGATCCACCACATATTGTTTGTAAACCGTCATCAGCTGAAAAACATCTAATTTATTATCCTATATGTTTTCAGTAAATCTGTTTCCAGACATTTCTTAAATGACGCGGCTATATTATAACACACACATTGCAGTACAAAGTGCATAATGGCCATTCAAGATTACCCAAGATCGTTGATTTTAGCATCAATTGAAAACGCGAAAATAATGCAACGCCCTTAATGATCACAGTAATTTTTTTGTCTTATCTCGCATCTTTTCTGAGCTACGATGCCGTACTGGTTAAAAATCGCAATCTTTTCTTGCACCTTATTTTTAACATCATCGATTGAAACGATAGTTTTAATTTTTGAATAAGCATTAATTATCTTGGTAGCGAAGTCTTTCGCGAAGCCGACAGTTTATTCTTACTGGAACTGCATTGTATTTGTTGTGTTTTTCTCAGTAATCTTTTACTCAGCATATTTTAATCATATTACCGTCTTAGCGCGGATTTGTAGCTGCTGTACCATCATAATAAATGTTGATTTTCTGTCTGAAGTGAAAGTGAAATCTGTACGGGCGCATGTGTTGTAGTAACAGTCGGTACTTTCAGCGGATTGCTGCTGACATAAAGCGGAAATACCGGGCGGCGGACATGCGCAGTGACAACGACGACGAGCCGGTGACATTCAACGAGTTCGTTCAGCACATCATCGACCCACGGACGCGTCGACCACTAGATCGGCACTGGCGACCCTACCACCAGCTCTGCCAGCCTTGCCGCATCCACTACGACTTCATCGGCCACTACGAGGTTCGGATATGTTCAGCCAATATCTTTCGGTGATATTACTAACGCTCGCTCTGATGACTTCCTTCACAATATCAGGAACTCGAATAGACCCCTAAGCCGCTGAATTTAGCGGCCAAGCCGAATTTTTACAGCATTAGCCGAAAGGCCGTTATAAAAGTTCGACTAGCCGAAAAACAGCCAGAAAAAAAATCGGTTGCTGTAGCCACCGTAATTTTCGAATTTTAGCCGTAAATTTTTACTGCGTGCAATATTTTGGACAAATTCGTGCATGCTCTCTGTGGATAAACTTTAC